>UOFD01000004.1_pt1 | contig 2341 bp, 1 predicted proteins | sample 1990101 | NCBI WGS metagenome assembly UOFD01 (sample SAMEA4728526, study PRJEB27164) | hydrothermal vent metagenome | biome: marine basaltic hydrothermal vent biome; feature: marine hydrothermal vent; material: mineral | place: Pacific Ocean | collected 2011-06-14/2011-07-23 | depth 1741 m | reverse complement strand
TGGAACGATTTTACCGTGCAGAAAATCATCAGATGCCTGGCTGCGGCATCGGTTTATCGATTGTTGATCGTGTTGTACAGATACACCAGGGAGTACTGCAATTATGTCAGGCAGATAATAGTCATGGGCTGAAGGTAATTATTTCTTTGCCAGAAATGCATTAAATTTTTCGACTGGCAAAGGTTTGCTAATTAAAAATCCCTGTAACGTATCGCAGCCTAATTTTATTAATAAATCTTGCGCCGACTTATTTTCCACACCTTCTGCAACAACACTTAAACCAAGATTGTGTGCCAACTCGATTGTTGAATGCACAACAGCCTCATCATCTTTATTGTCGGCCATTTCTTTTATAAAGGTCTGGTCTATTTTTAATTCGCAAACAGGCAATCGTCTTAACCGGCTGAGCGATGAATAACCCGTACCGTAGTCATCAATGGATAATTCCACACCCAACGAACACACATGTTTGAGCACATCAGTTAGTCGGTCAAACTCTGACAGGAATAAGTTTTCTGTGATTTCAAATGTTAACAACTGACCATCAATTTTATTTTTTATAATCTGCTTAATATTTTTTTTGAAATCCGGGTGCATTAATGTCTGTGGAGATAAATTAACAGCGATACGTTTTATACCGCTACAACTTTGCCATTGTTTTGCCTGCGCCAGCGCCACGCCTATTGCCCAATAGGTATACTCATCGATTAAACCATTCTGTTCCAGCACACGAATAAATAGACTTGGCGGAACATTGCCACGATTCTGACTGTGCCAACGCCCTAACGCTTCAGCAGAAATAACTTCGCCAGTTTTTGCACTTATTTTAGGTTGATAGTGCAACTCAAATTGTTTTTCATCAAGTGCTTTGCGTATATCCGCAACCATCGCTAGATGACCTTGCGCTAAATGATCATTATTCGGATCGTAGGCACATATTTTAACGCTGCTATTTTTAGCTTCGTACATTGCAAAATCAGCATGGCTAAACAAACTGGCGATACTATCACCATGTTCTGGGTAAAGTGCCACGCCAATACTGGCATTAACCACAATCGTGTTCTGCTCAATCGTAAAAGTATCTTTCAAACTTTCGATGAATTTTTCTGCGCGCTCAATTGTCTGCTTCTGATCATGCGCGGGCAACACAACAATAAATTCATCACCACCAAACCGTGCCAGTGTTTCATTAATTTTGATTTCACCATCAAAACGCCGCGCTATCATATTCAGTAAAATATCACCTTGGTCGTGACCCAGAGTGTCATTAACATCTTTAAAGCTGTCGATATCTATCAACAATATTCCAACGGTGTTGCCATTACTATCCGCCTCAACGATGTCACGCGATAGTCGGTCAGAAAATAATGAGCGGTTTGGTAGTGCTGTAATCGAGTCATATAGCGATAGCTGTTCCAGCGCTTTATTACTTTCGGTAAGTTGCTTGTTTAAATGCTCAAGCGTATAACGATAATCCTCGTTTAGCGCATAAGAATCTTCCATGTTTTTAACCGCCATCGCATTTTCGATGGCAATAGAAACAATACTGGCGAATAGTTGTAATAAATGTAAATCTTTTTTACCAAAGCTGCCGCTATTTTTTTTATTGAGACCGGCTATACCACCAAGAAAATGTTGCTTGCCCTGTAGCGGCACCAAAATCATGTTGCCGACTTCTTTTTCCCATTTGTTTTTTTCATCCTCACTAAGCTCATTGAGCATGCCTTGCCACCAAGGTTTTTTCTGTTTCCACACCCAGCCGCAAACGCCAAAATCTAACGGCAAAGATTCGCCAACGATCTCCTCAATATTTTTACCAGCACCACCTCGATAAGTATACGTTTCGCAGTTATCATCTAATAAAGGAATCAACAACGTTTCAGCATCAATCAGTTCTAACGCGCGCTCAGAAACAATCTGAAAAATTCTCTCTAAATCGAGCTCGCTGCCAATCTCAGTAAAAGTTTGTTGCAAGAACTCGATCTCAGTCTCTTTTTGCTGGAGACTACGACTGAGATCTATTACGTTTAATGCGTTTTCTTTATCCACATTCACCTGGATTTATTCCAATGTTAATCAATGAGTTACCTAAAAATATAAAAGTAGTATAACGCATCATTGAAGAAATACTACCTTCACTGTCACAAAATTAACTATTGTATTAGTTTTTGACATAAATGATTAAATCAACCCATATGCCTGTTTTTTAACTTCACATACTGCTGCGCTGAATATTTGAGAAAAACTTTCTCTTTATCGCTTAGTTCACGCGCTTTTTTTACCGGGCTACCCAACCACATATACCCACCTTTCAACACTTTATTCGGAGGTACTAAACTGC
>UOFD01000084.1_pt1 | contig 4035 bp, 4 predicted proteins | sample 1990101 | NCBI WGS metagenome assembly UOFD01 (sample SAMEA4728526, study PRJEB27164) | hydrothermal vent metagenome | biome: marine basaltic hydrothermal vent biome; feature: marine hydrothermal vent; material: mineral | place: Pacific Ocean | collected 2011-06-14/2011-07-23 | depth 1741 m | reverse complement strand
CCCGGTTCAGTAATGGCATCGGATGCTTTCTTCCCATTTCGTGATGGCATTGATGCTGCCCATGAATCTGGCATTATTGCGGTGATTCAGCCCGGTGGCTCGATGCGCGATGACGAAATTATCGCCGCTGCCAATGAATTTGGCATGGCGATGGTGTTTACTGGCATGCGCCACTTCCGCCATTAAATTTATTTTCAAAATAAATTTTTTTAGATACATTTTTCAGGTAAGATTCAATCCAGTTAAAATGATGAAAATCAGATAATAGTCAAAAAAACCTACTCCCATTATGGTATAAATAACTCATGGAAGAGAAACGCCTCGAGGAAAATAAACAGCTACGCAAACAGCTTGAACAGTTGCTTGCACAGGCGCGTCGCAACGAACAAACACAATCATTTTTCGATGATTTTTCGCTCGCCGTCGTCGCTGCACAAGGTCCTCAAGATTTATTCAATTTAATATTAGACGAACAGAAAAAATTTCGTGTTGACGAAATTCGCCTGTGCCTAGTTGATCGATTTCACGAAGTCGAACGATTGTTAACCGAAAGCTACCAAAACGCGTATAACGGCTTAAGTTTTATTGATACCGAAACCTGTAATCTATTAATTTCAGACATTCCTGACCGACCAATGTTAGGTACCCGCATTATAGACAAATATAGTTGGCTCATTGATATCGAGGAAACCAACAAATACCGTTCCGCTGCCCTACTGCCTTTAAAACGTGGCAAAGAAATTATTGGTATACAGCTATTATTGAGTAAAAACGAAGCACGTTATAATAAAAATGACGGCACCACTTTTTTACAAAAACTCAGCGCCATGATTGCTATTTCCATCGAAAACTGCATTAACCGCCAACGCACGTTAGAGCTAGGTTACCAGGATGGACTGACGAACGCATACAATCGCCGCTATTTTGACGAACGTTTAAAACATGAAGTCGATCGCTGCACTCGCAATAAAACAGATTTAGTCTGCTTATTTTTAGATGTCGATTTTTTCAAAAAAGTGAACGATCAACACGGTCATCAAGTCGGTGATGCAGTGCTTATCCGGCTTGTTGCTTTAATGCGAGAACAGGTTCGATCAAGCGACATAGTCGCACGTTATGGCGGTGAAGAATTTGCTGTAATACTGCCCGATACTGGCATACAACTTGCTCGCGAAGTTGCTGAACGCATCCGTAGCAAAGTTGAAACACAAAAACTTATTACCGACGATGCAACACTCAGTATTACAGTTTCCATCGGTCTGGCATCTCTCAGCCAACTCAGGTATCAGGCTACAGATGTGCTACAAGGTGGCGTGACATCCATAGAAAAAGAAAAGCTTGATCAGCAACTGCTGAAAAGAGCTGATGAAGCACTGTACCAGGCAAAACAGATGGGAAGGAACTGTGTTGTTATTCAAAAAATGGCGTGCTAACAGTCAGTAAATAACCACTATTCACCGCTTTTGTATTTACTTTGTAAATGTATCATATTGTTAGCTTGTACGTGACTACGTGCACTAAGTTTCCAACCAGAACCATCATCACCTGCGTTATCTTTCGCCGACACTTCAAAATACCAGATGCCTTCCGAAATTGCTTTTTTCAGGTAGCCAATGTATTGGCTGTCGATACCATGATTTAATGTCACCACAACATCACTGTTCGCATGTGTTGCATGTTGAAAACTTAGCTGCAGTGTCTCCGGGTAATTTTCCAGCAAACCTTTATCAAACTGTACCTTGATAACTTTGGCACTATTATCAAATTCGATAATGGCTTCTAATTTCAGCTCTGCAGATTTTTTGTCCAGACTAATAACATCATTAATTACCAGCCCCTGTTTATAATAATCATCCGCGACCAGGCCATCATCTGTATCGATTGCCAACCAAATCATGACCACACCCATGATGACGGCAGAAAATGGAATGAATAACATCATCCAGACTAATGGATATTTGTGCCAGGGTTTGCTTGTTTTTGTTATTTGCATAGTTATTTATCTATCTTCTATTATCTAAACTTAGGGCCAAGAAAACGAGCATCTTCAACAACAGTTAATTTATCGTAACCAATAGCGTTTAAAGTAAATTTAATTTCGTTACTGCGCTGTTTAAGGTTGTACGCATCAACTTGCACACGTACGGGAAGCTCAATCACTTCACCACTTTTTACAACAATTTCTGCCGTATCTTTTTTAAGAATTAGCTCAGGTATTCCAGCGACCGTTAAACCATAAATATGATCTTGTTTGTCCATATTTAATAGCTTTACGATATAAACATTCTCAATTAGACCGTCGTCCGTTTCACGATACAAGCTATTGCGGTCACGAATTACATCAATGCCAATTGGTGTGCGCGTCAAAATAGAATAGAACGCGCCAAGTGTTATGCTAATCAATATCAGCGCGTAAACAATCATTCTCGGTCGCACTACATGAACATGATCTCCGAGTAGCATATTTTCTGTGGTGTAACGAATTAAGCCATGCGAATAACCCATCTTATCCATAACATCATCACAGGCATCAATGCAGGCGGCACAACCAATACACTGATATTGCAAACCATCACGAATGTCGATACCGGTTGGGCAAACTTGCACACAGATAGTGCAATCAATGCAATCACCTAAACCAACTTCTGTTTTATCAACGGTTTTTTTCCTCGGCCCTTTGGGCAAACCACGTGATTTATCAAATGAAATAACCATGGTATCGGAATCAAACATCGCACTTTGAAAACGCGCATACGGGCACATATATAAACACACTTGCTCACGTAACCAGCCGGCATTACCGTAAGTCGCTAAGGCGTAAAAGTAAATCCAGAAATTTTCCCAGGGGCCGTTATTAAAAGTGAAGAAGTTTGCAGTTAGTTCGCGTAGTGGAGAAAAATAACCCACAAATGTCAGCCCAGTAAAAATAGAAAGTACAATCCAGATAAAATGTTTGGTGATTTTTATTCTAATTTTACGAAATGAATTTGGCTGTTTATCCAGCTTCATTTGCTGCGGGCGCGAACCTTCAACTTTTCGCTCTACCCACAAAAATACCTCAGTCCACACCGTTTGCGGACAGGCATAACCACACCAGACACGACCAGCAAGCGCAGTTACAAAAAATAACCCTAGTGCCGCAACAATTAATAACAGTGCAAGATAAAAAAAATCCTGCGGCCAAAACACCATGTTCAGAATATAAAATTTACGCTCCGGTAAATCAAACAACACCGCTTGGCGCTCATCCCATTGCAACCAGGGAACTATGTAATACAAACCCAATAGCCCAACGACACCAGCTGTGCGTAATTTGGCAAACAGACCATGCACTTCACGTGGATAAATCTTTTCGCGCTTGGCATAGAGCGACTGTTCAACATCATCACTGGAATGACTGCTCATTTCTGAAACAGTAACGTCCGGAGCAGCAGCGGTGGGAGATCTGTTCGTCATTATTAGTTTATGACCTGGTGCTGTTATTTGTAGCTCAACTCGTACTCTAGCGCTTCATAAACAGCACTAGCGAATAATTTTTCTCAGTAGGTCAAACTGCAGGCAGCAGTGTAAGCAGCTAAGCAAGCTCTGACATAAATATTTAAATACTGTGATCAGCTTTAGAACCTTGTGCTGTAGCAATTCTTGCAGCAGCCTCTATTGCTACTTGCACTGCTTCTTCTTTGGCTCTTTCTCTGGCTGTGTTTACCGCTTCACAAGGTTTTAAAAAATAACAGGTTGCTGCTGCGTTAGCAGCACCAAACACCCAAAATACAAAAAATGTGATGGTATAACTACCAAGACGACTAATATCGTGTTCGATGAATATGATGGCGGGATCAAATGCGACAGTAAATAATATGGTCGCAATTCCAGCCACGATAAAAGCCGGCCAAAGGATTGCAGTCACACGTTGTATTAAAGGTATCGCATTCATACCTTAATACTACACACAGAGAACATTTATGTATAGCACCACCAATAATTTATCAGCTGCTAATTACCTGCTTAATCGACTACTTAATCGACTACTTAATC
>UOFD01000075.1_pt1 | contig 4489 bp, 3 predicted proteins | sample 1990101 | NCBI WGS metagenome assembly UOFD01 (sample SAMEA4728526, study PRJEB27164) | hydrothermal vent metagenome | biome: marine basaltic hydrothermal vent biome; feature: marine hydrothermal vent; material: mineral | place: Pacific Ocean | collected 2011-06-14/2011-07-23 | depth 1741 m | reverse complement strand
GAGAGCTTTGCACGAAGCATCTTTTCCGCCATAGCGGCGTTACCTATATGGATGTAGGTAAGGGGCGCTAGCATATGCCCATGGATGGGAGGTAGTAGGGCAATGCAGGAGCAATTGCCGAGGAGCGGAAGCTTTAAAAATGCCTAAAAAGTACTCACTTACTACGCGTAAGCTGCGTTTTTTTAGTCATTTTTGCCTTGCTATGACGCAAAATCTACATCGTGCAAAGCTCTCTCTTAATAATTAACAAGGTGAGAGCTTTGCAGTCAATAATGCTCAAACCATTCTTTCCTTCTGGTCTGCATCAAATCGAAAATTAAGCCATTGTGTTTTAGTGAGCACTTGTTATTATGCGCTATACGTTATGCGCCACATGAAAAATAATTTAAAAAAAAGTGAAAATACATCTCCTTAGACAATTATTTTATAATCAATCGCTATGTAAAACGGCTGTATTCTGTGCCACTACATTACTATTAAACTCTTGTACCAACACAAAAATTTCGCAGTCTTGGGTGGAAACGGACAATAAAAAATCCTACAAAAATCTATTGATTGTCGGCATTGCTGAAAGTGAGCAAAACCGTCGTACTTATGAAACCTCTTTTATAAACGAATTAAAAAATCTTGGCATTGAAGCTGAGACAAGTTATAAACTTATTAAAAATGGTGAGAAAATTGATCGAGACACGCTAGCAAAAGCGACTAGAGGGCTGGGTATGGATGGTGTTATCGTAACCCATCTAGTTGCTGTTGACGAAGAAACTGTCTACCGCCCTGGTGTAGGTTACGGCTACAATAGTGGTTATGTAGACGTGGGTTATGGCGGCGGCTATTACGGTAGCATGTACAGCTATTATCCACATGTAAACGCTTATGTGCATAATCTTGGTTATTACGATACCCTGGAAATATATACGTTGGAAACAAACTTATATGATATTGAATCAGAAGAGTTAGTCTGGTCTGCGCGCAGTCGTACTTTTGCACCTGAATCTGTTCAAGAAGTTATTGTTGATGTTATTAAATTGCTGGTTAAAGATTTAGAAAATAAAAAGCTTATTATAGAGGTGCCCTAAAGAAAAAATTAAAGCCTTGCTTTAATATAAAATGAGTGCAAAGCTCTCAAAATACGAGAATGACAGTTTTTTTAACCACCTCCATACATTTAATTTTAAGAATGAGTCAATTAATATTCTTCGCTAATGTTTCAACCTAAAGAACTTTTTATTGGTCTGCGTTATATTCGTGCTAAGCGCAAAAGCCATTTTGTTTCATTTATTGCTTTTATTTCCATTGCCGGTGTTGCTTTAGGTGTGTTTGCGCTTATCGTTGTGCTTTCGGTGATGAATGGGTTTGGTAATGAATTACGCGACCGCACCTTAAGCATGACGTCACACGCAACCATCAGTGGTTATGATGGTTATGTGCGTGACTGGCAGGCGGTGCTAGAAAAAGCAGAAAAAAATGCAGAGGTTGTTGCTGCTGCCCCTTATATTCGTAAAGAAGTCATGTTATCGAATGGTCGGCGTGTTAGCGGTTCACTAATACGCGGTATTCAACCCGAAATGGAAAGCAAAGTTTCACTGGTCGAATCAAAAATGATTTCCGGCAGTCTGTTTGATTTGAAAGCAGGTGAGTATGGCATCGTTCTCGGCAGAGAATTAGCAAATTCATTAGGCATCTATGAAGGCGAACGTATCACAGTGATTACACCGCAGGCAAGCATTACCGCTGTTGGTGTTATGCCGCGACTAAGACGTTTTCGTGTTGTTGGTGTATTTGAAGTCGGTATGCATCAATACGATTCGGCAATGGCGTATATCCATTTGCAGGATGCAGCAAAGCTGTTTAGTTATAAAGATAAAGTAAACGGCGTTCGCTTAAAGTTAACAGATTTATTTGACGCACCCAGAATTACCCGTGAAGTTGAAAAAGATTTTGGCGAAGACTACTGGGTAAAAGATTGGTCGCAGCAACATAAAAATTTCTTCCGCGCATTACAAACAGAAAAAACCGTGATGTTCATTATTTTATTGATGATGGTTTCTGTTGCCGCACTTAACATTGTTTCCACTTTAATGATGACAGTCACTGATAAAGAATCAGACATCGCCATTTTACGCGCGTTGGGTATGCGACCATCAAGCGTGATGACAATTTTTATTATTCAGGGTGCATTCATCGGATTTCTTGGCACGTTGATTGGTGTCGGTGCTGGCGTACCTGTTGCACTTAATGTGTTCGAAATTGTTTCCTGGTTAGAGCAATTATTTAATACCGACTTTTTACCCAGTGATGTTTATTACATCAGTGATATTGTTGCTGATGTTAAATTTAGCGAAGTGGTGACTTATGCGCTATCTGCCTTTTCCGTGACCATATTGGCAACCATTTATCCCGCCTGGCGCGCATCGCGTACTCTGCCAGCAGAGGCGCTACGTTATGAGTGATGGCGCTATGAATAATTTTGGTGTTATGAATAATCTGGAGCACGAGTAATATGTTGCAGGCAAATAACATAGCAAAAGATTTTAACGACGGTGTGCGCAATGATTTGCATGTCTTAAATGATATTTCTTTTTCACTCGAGAAGGCAGAAACTTCCGCCATCATTGGTTCATCGGGTTCAGGGAAAACAACTTTACTGAATATTCTCGGCGGTCTTGATAAACCAACATCAGGGCAGGTGTTACTAGATGATGTTGATGTGCATAAGCTGAGTGAAAAACAACGCTGCGCAGTAAGAAATAAACGTTTTGGTTTTATCTATCAATTTCATCATTTACTGCCTGAATTTACTGCGCTAGAAAATGTTGCAATGCCGCTGTTAATTAAGGGTGGCTCTATTGAGCAGGTAAAACAAAAAGCAAAAGATGTGCTGAATGATGTTGGGCTTGCTAAACGTCTGCATCACAAACCCAGCGAACTGTCCGGCGGCGAACGTCAACGCGCCGCTATCGCTCGTGCATTAATTCATAAACCGGATTGTATTTTGGCTGATGAACCAACCGGTAATCTCGATAGAAAAAATGCAGAAGCAGCGATTGATCTCATTATAAATTTAAACAAAGAATACAACACGTCACTGGTAATCGTTACCCATGATTTAAAAATTGCTGAACGTATGACGTCGGTTTATACGTTGGAAGATGGTGTTTTAAAGAAAGCTTAAAAGTTTTGCTCCCTCTCACAATGGGAGCAGCGTAGGTCGGGCACTACCCGACGTTGTCAAGTATAAACATTTTGCCGAATGGCGGGCAATGTCTGTCCTACAAAAGGCTTGTATTTTTTAAAGCAAAACCTTCTCAATCCCACCGTCATTTGCTTTTTGAATAAATTCTTTTTCCCAATTTTTTCCGTACATCTTATTTGCCATTTCGATAACGATGTAATCGGTTTGTAAACCAGTATCGTCTGTGTAACGACCTAGTCCTTGTTGGCAGGCAGGACAAGAGGTTAATATTTTTACTTCGTTATTTTTTACTTTATCGTAACCGGTAATTTTAGTAATGTTTTGTCGTAAGTCTTCGCGTTTTCGGTAGCGCAGTTGTTCTGCAATGTCCGGTCTTGCTGTGCCGAGTGTGCCGGATTCGCCGCAGCATCTATCACTCAATGTCACTTCTTTGTTTAATAATTTTGTTGCAACAGACACTGGCGAATATTGTTTCATTGGTGTGTGGCAGGGGTCGTGAAATAAATATTCAGTGTCGCTGGTACTATTTTGCAGCGTGATATTTTTTTCCATTAAATATTCATGGATGTCTAATAAGCGGCAATCTGGAAATATTTTTTCAAACTCATATTTTAGTAACTGATCCATGCAAGTACCGCAGGAAACAATAACGGTTTTAATATCTAAATAATTTAGTGTGTTGGCAATGCGGTGAAACAGCACGCGATTTTCAGTACTAATCGACTGGCTTTTATCTTTTAAGCCTGCTGCACTTTGCGGATAACCACAGCACAAATAACCGGGAGGCAAAACCGTTTGCACATCGGCTTCATAAAGCATGTGCAACGTTGCCATTGCTATCTGGCTAAATAATCGTTCAGAGCCGCAGCCGGGAAAATAAAAAACAGCATCGGATTCATCGTGATTGAGTGCGGGATTTTTTATGATGGAAACATAATCAGTATCTTCCAACCCGAGTAGTGCGCGACTGGTTTTTCGTGGCACCGCAACACGGATTGGTTTGCGCACCAGATTGACGATTTGCACAGTTTGTTCGGTGGCGCCAGTAGTGCTTGGAGGTATACGATTTTTCTTGCCTAACAGGCCAAATTTTTTCGCAAAAAAATGACCGGTATTAATGGCTTTGAAACCACCGCGAGCCAGTACACTACGCATTGCTTTAACGGTAAACGGAGTTTTTACATTCAAAAAAGCAATCGCTGCTTTTGCACCAAGATTGCTTTTCTTTTTGCCGTACTTAGTCAGAATGTGGCGCATGTGAATCGACACGTCACCAAAATCGATATTAACCGG
>UOFD01000043.1_pt1 | contig 4523 bp, 3 predicted proteins | sample 1990101 | NCBI WGS metagenome assembly UOFD01 (sample SAMEA4728526, study PRJEB27164) | hydrothermal vent metagenome | biome: marine basaltic hydrothermal vent biome; feature: marine hydrothermal vent; material: mineral | place: Pacific Ocean | collected 2011-06-14/2011-07-23 | depth 1741 m | reverse complement strand
AAATTATCACTCTCGTATTTTTTACCGGGTTTATCGCCGATGCGGCTGAAACGTTTATCACTCACACCGATGGTATTCAGCCAAATGTCTTCGGCTTCTTTATCGTCGGCATAAACCGTAACCCAAAGTTTTTCTGGCGGTAGACCGGCAACCTCGGTTAAAAACTCCCAGGCGTATTTAATGGCATCTTCTTTGAAATAATCGCCGAAGCTGAAATTGCCCAGCATCTCGAAAAAAGTATGGTGGCGCGCGGTGTAACCGACATTTTCCAGATCGTTGTGTTTGCCGCCAGCGCGTACGCAGCGTTGGCTGGAAGTGGCACGAGTATAGCCGCGTTTATCACGGCCTAGAAATACGTCTTTAAATTGCACCATACCGGCATTGGTGAACAGCAGGGTTGGATCATTGCCGGGAACTAATGAGCTACTGCTAACAACTTCGTGACCTTTGTCTTTGAAATAAGAGAGGAATGCTTGCCTCAAAGCTGAACTGGATTCTACGCTTGTTTTCATAAAATATTTTACTTTAATTGAACTAAATAACTTATTGTTTTTATAAGAACATTTCACTATAAACAAATAATGTACTTAAAGAAAAAAATAACAAATAATCCGCGAAAAACGCAAATTATAAAAACAATAACAAATAGATTTGTTCTTTGCGTTCTTTGCGTTCTTTGCGTTCTTTGCGTTTTTCGCGGACTATTTTTTTGTAGGTCAGACAGCACCCACCCTGCAAACCAATCTTTATATTGCTGACTTAACGAACGACTTGATATATCTTATCAAGCGAAAAACCACGATATTGTAAAAATCGAATACGTTTTGCTTTCTCGTTATAATCTTCAATCGTTTTGTTTTTATATTTTTTCTGGTACTGCTGCACTAATGTTTGCTGCCAGCTTTCATCGTTCGCATCTAAAAATGCTTCTGCTATGGCTTCTTTCACACCACGTTCATTTAATTCTATCGCAATACGAATCGGACCAAACCCTTTTAGCTGCCGCATTCGCACATAAGCTTCGGCGAATCGTTCATCGGATAACCAGCCGCCTTGCTGCAATTCAACAATCGTCTGCACAATTTCCGCTTCATCAAAATCACGTTTTTGCAGCTTGTCACGAATCTCGAACGCAGAGTGTTCGCGTCGTGATAATAATCTTACTGCAACAGATTTTGCGCTCAAGAGTTTACCCTAAGTACCAGACAAAAAAACTCCCGCAATACGGGAGTTTTTTTGTAACCACATTATTATGTTTTATGCTTCTTCCAACACACCCTCATCAACCGCGCCCAGCTCCGCTTCTTCACCACCAGCTTTTGGCTTCGTCAGCAATTTATCACGCAGAGTCTGTTCAATAGTTGCCGCAATATCAGGGTTCTCTTTCAAGAAAACGCGAACCTTCTCTTTACCCTGACCAATCTTGTCGCCATTGTAGCTGTACCACGCACCAGCCTTTTCGATTAGCTTGTGCTCAACACCAAGGTCAATTAACTCGCCTTCGTGGGAAATGCCTTCGCCGTACAAAATTTCAAAATGTGCCAACTTAAAGGGTGGCGCCACTTTGTTTTTGACCACTTTAACTTTGGTTTCATTACCAACAATTTCATCACCTTTTTTGATCGCGCCGATGCGGCGAATATCAAGACGTACAGATGAATAGAATTTAAGTGCATTACCACCGGTTGTAGTTTCTGGGCTGCCGAACATAACACCGATTTTCATGCGAATCTGGTTGATGAAAATCACCAGTGTGTTCGAACGTTTGATGTTGCCGGTTAATTTACGCAAAGCCTGCGACATTAAACGTGCCTGCAAGCCCATGTGTGAATCGCCCATGTCGCCTTCGATTTCTGCTTTTGGTGTCAGTGCAGCCACCGAATCGATAACAACAATATCAACGGCGCCAGAGCGTACCAGCATGTCGGTAATTTCCAGTGCTTGCTCGCCGGTATCAGGTTGTGATACCAGCATTTCATCAATATTTACACCAAGCTTTCCTGCGTATTCAGGATCCAGTGCGTGCTCGGCATCAATAAATGCGGCGGTGCCGCCTGCCTTCTGCATTTCTGCGATGACGTGTAAGGTTAATGTTGTTTTTCCTGATGATTCAGGGCCATAAATCTCAACCACGCGACCTTTTGGCAAACCACCTATGCCCAGCGCAATATCGAGATTGAGCGAACCAGTTGAAACGGTTTCGATATTAGGGATTGCTCCCTCGTCGCCCATGCGCATGACAGATCCTTTGCCGAATTGACGTTCAATTTGAGATAAAGCGGCAGCCAGTGCCTTTTTACGATTGTCGTCCATTAAAAACTCCTCTAAATAGTATTTGGTTATTGTCAGCAATAATTGCGGCTAATTGCGCACATTCATTGCCCGATGATTATCACATAGATAAAACTTAGCAGATAGTCCTCAAGCATTAAAAATGACAGATTTTTTTAACTGAATACCGCCGACAAACAGGATAAGCTATCCATTAGTAAGATTGCTTTTTTGCACAAACGTTTATGCCAACAAAAACCCTACTCTCTATTATAGAATCTTCCGCGCATCCAAATTTCACTGAACTGTATAACAGGCTGAACATACAGGAAAACAAAATCAATTCTATGCGCAAAGCTATTGCTAGCTTAAAGAAACAACCACCAGATTTTATCGTCGCAGAATTTTTCTATGGTTACGGCAACAACTATGCCGGCGTGAATATCAGCAATTTAGACGTGTTGTTGTACAGCTTGCAAAGATATTCCGTGCAAACAAAAGTGATTGTTTTAGTGGAAAAAAATGAGTTTAAATATGTTGGTAAGTTAAATGAAATTATAGAGTTATATGATATTTTTAAATTTCCAGTTAATAAAAATCAACTGCAAAATTCATTGACAAAATACTGAGACTACGCGCTATTAGACAGAGAGTTTAGAGAGTTAAAACATTCCGACAAAAGCAATATCATGCATCCGCTTTTTACTGCCGACTGACGACTGCCAACTTAAAACTTTTCTTACTCATCGCATCGCATGCTCAATTGCCACCGCGCTCATATTAACCAAATTACGCACGGTAATTGCCTGCGCGACCACGTGTGCTGATTTTGACATACCCATCAAAATTGGTCCGACGGTCACACCACCGCCCAACATTTTTAATAGCGTCACTGAAATATTTGCTGCATCGGCATTTGGCATTACCAGTAAATTCGCCACACCTTTTAATTTTGAATGCGGGTATAAGCGGTTTCTTAATTTCTCAGAAAGAGCGGCGTCGGCGTGCATTTCGCCATCAACTTCGAGGTCTGGATGTTTTTCATGCAGCATAGAAAGTGCTTCGCGCATTTTTACGGCTGACTTATCTTTTGAAGCACCAAAATTAGAATGTGAAACAAAAGCAATTTTTGGCTCAAGACCAAAAGAACGAATTTCTGCTGCGGCTAATAAAGTCGTTTCAATCAGCTCTTCTGCCGTTGGATTTTTGGTAACGTGGGCATCACAAATAAAAAGTGTTTGCGCGGGCAACAAATGCGCAACAATCGTCGATGCCTGCTTAATACCTTTTGCTTTGCCAACAACATTAATGATATTACCCAGACTGCGAGTAAAACCACCGACAACGCCCGCAATCATAGCATCAGCATCGCCTTGCTTTACCATCAGCGCCGCTAAAACGGTATTACGATTACGTACAATATGTTGCGCGCCACCCGGTGTCACGCCCTTTCTGCCCATCAAGTCGTGATAGTACGCAGCATAATCACAAAACGCCGGATTGTGTTGCGGGTCAACAATGTCAACATCAAAACCTTCTTTGATGCGTAGACCTAATTTGTCGATGTTTTCAAGAATAATATTTCGATTACCAATAAGAACCGGGCGTGCAATTTCATCATCCACCACCTGTTGTGCAGTTTGTAATACGCGCAGCTCTTCACCTTCGGCATATGCCAATTTTTTGTTGCTGCCTTTTGTGCGTTCCATAATCGGTCGCATAAACAAACCGGAGTGATAAACAAAATTCTGCAATTTATCGCGGTAAGCGTGAAAATCTTTAATTGGTCGTGTTGCCACACCGCTGTCCATTGCCGCTTTTGCCACTGCCAGCGACAATTCAATGACCAGTCGTGGGTCAAATGGCTTGGGAATTAAATAGTCCGCGCCAAATTTATCCGGTGCTCCGCCGTAAGCTTGCAGCACTGCATAACTGGTTTCTTTCTGTACCAGGTTTGACAACGCATTCACACAAGCCAACTTCATTTCTTCATTAATGGTGGTGGCACCAACATCCAGCGCGCCGCGAAAAATAAAAGGAAAACATAAAACATTGTTTACCTGGTTTGAGTAATCCGAGCGACCCGTACAAATAAGTGCATCGGGTCGTGCCTCTTTTGTCAGCTCAGGTAAAATTTCTGGCGTTGGATTTGCCAGTGCCAGTATCAGCGGTTTTTTTGCCATCTTCGCCAACATTTCTGGCTTGAGCACATTGGGCGCAGACAGGCCAAGAAATATATCAGCCTTTGCCAG
>UOFD01000069.1_pt1 | contig 4570 bp, 3 predicted proteins | sample 1990101 | NCBI WGS metagenome assembly UOFD01 (sample SAMEA4728526, study PRJEB27164) | hydrothermal vent metagenome | biome: marine basaltic hydrothermal vent biome; feature: marine hydrothermal vent; material: mineral | place: Pacific Ocean | collected 2011-06-14/2011-07-23 | depth 1741 m | reverse complement strand
TGGTCATTTAAAAACAGACTTTCGATTATCGAGAAACTTTCTCAAGGGTATTATGGGCGATGAGATTAATCTGCTGATGGCAGCCACTGCCTGGAATCTGAAAAAGTGGCTAAATGCCATTTTTTGGCGCTTGTTTATTATGCTGACTGAACGAAATTCTGGCATGAAACATCGATTGAATCATCCGTGTCTACATGCAAAGCACCCAATACGGTTTGCACTTCTGTTGCACTAACAGAAATAATTGTGATTTCTTTTTTCAGGGGCGACTACATAAAAGCACTTGCCGAACTATAAAGCGCACGCAACTGGTCATCTGATACAAACCCCGGGCGATGAATGCGGTCATTAAATTTTGATCGGCTTATTCGTTCCAGTGATTTATTGTTATCCCAACCTAAACCACCCGCCAATACTAAATTCTGCGGTATATTACCTGCGATACATTCATATGCATCAAGTACATTACTGAGGTTTTTTCTCGGATTTAAAGAGCCAGTCCAAAGAAAGAAAGGAACACCATCTTCCGGTAAATCATCAAGACATGATAAGCATCCTTTTGTTGACTCTTGATAAAAATAATCAGAAACGCCTTCATGGATTACTGATAAGCGATCACCAAGACTATGTTTAGCGATAGTTTCAATCGCGTCTGCAGTTGCGCTCGATACAGCCACGAGTTTATCCGCACGCTTGATCGCAGTTTTTATGCCCGCCATTCTCAACCTCGGGCGACTCTATTGATGTTAGTATTTTCAAAGAGTTGCTGTATTTTTGAGATTATTTTTATTGGACAAAAAAGCTTCACTAAAAACTGCTAGAGGATGTTATTTGGCAATTTATACGGTGTTAATTTGGACGGCTACAACGAACAAATTCTTGCAAAACAACAAACAATAAAAAAGCCCCTCAGAAAAACGAGGGGCTTTTTTATTGTTTGGCGCGCCTGGAAGGATTACAGCCTACTTCCCTGTAGGCTGCCCTTCGGGCTCGCTAGCGCTCATGAAAAATCGTTCCTGACGATTTTTTCGAACCAAGTGACGAACAAATTCTTGCAAAACAACAAACAATAAAAAAGCCCCTCAGAAAAACGAGGGGCTTTTTTATTGTTTGGCGCGCCTGGAAGGATTCGAACCTCCGACCGCTCGGTTCGTAGCCGAGTACTCTATCCAGCTGAGCTACAGGCGCATATTTTTTGAGACGCGCAATTATCTAGGTTTATTGCTGTTGCGTCAATGTGAATGGCGGAGAAAGAGGGATTCGAACCCTCGATAGAGCTATAAACCCTATACTCCCTTAGCAGGGGAGCGCCTTCAGCCGCTCGGCCATTTCTCCGTTTTTTTCAAACTATATTTATCGCAACACTGCCGGCATCTATCTGAACCAGGCGCTCCCCTGTCGGGAATCGCGTTACTCCAGACTCCTTGCCCTCCGCCCTACGGGTGTTTGCAAAATTCGCAAACATGCTAAATTGCTCCTGGCAATTTAGTCAGCCGCTCGGCGCACTGCCACCACTATGGCTCCGTTTTTTTTTGCTTATATTATTTGATAACAAACTAGCACTTTATTTAATGCTATAAATAATACTATAAAAAAACAGGCAATAAAAAACAGGTATGCATCGTCACAACGGGTGCGAAGCATACCTGTTCTCTGTTTACAGGTAAAGCGTTTTACATAACCAAATTATGCAGAACCAGTTTCTGCCTGCTCCGCTTTAATACGATCATAAATTTCTTCACGATGTACAGCCACTTCTTTTGGTGCGTTAATACCAATTCTTACTTGATTACCTTTTACACCAAGTACAGTTACTGTGACTTCATCACCAATCATTAAAGTTTCGCCAACGCGACGAGTTAATATCAACATTTCCTTTACTCCATGTTGTTATTTAATAAAAAATAGAAATTCTAAATAGCGCGAGAATTTATCATTTCTACGACATTCCCCTTTCATTCATCAACACAGGGGCTGTGTGCTGCTAGATACACAATACTACAGCTTTTTCAAATGCTCGTCACTATCTAATCTAAATGCATCATGCAAACTTCGCACGCCTAATTCAAGATATTTTTCATCAACGACTACTGATATTTTTATTTCTGATGTCGAAATCATGCGTATGTTTATGTTTTCGTTAGCTAAAGTATCAAACATTGTACTTGCGATACCGGCGTGTGAGCGCATACCCACGCCAACCAGCGATATTTTTACGATAGCATCATCGCCTTTCATTTTTTTTGCGCCCAGTTTTTTTGACACTTTTTCCATTAAATCGTGCGCCATTTCGTAATCATTGCGATGCACGGTGCAAGTAAAATCGGTAAAACCATCTTCCGAAGTGTTTTGCACAATCATATCAATTTCGATATTGGCATGGGTCACGGGGCCTAATATTTTTGAGGCCACACCCGGTTGATCGGGCACACCAGTGATGGTTAGCTGTGCTTCATCACGATTAAACGCGATACCTGAAATTACTGCCTGTTCCACGCCATTTTCCTCCAGTGTAATCAGCGTACCCTCACCTTCTTCAAAAGATGACAATACGCGTAATGGGACATTATATTTACCGGCAAATTCCACCGAGCGGATTTGCAACACTTTTGAACCAAGACTCGCCATTTCCAGCATTTCTTCAAAGGTTATCTTATCAAGTTTTCTGGCTTTTGGTTCGACGCGTGGATCGGTGGTGTAAACGCCGTCCACGTCTGTATAAATTTGGCACTCATCGGCATTGAGCGCCGCAGCAATAGCGACAGCGGTTGTGTCAGAACCACCACGACCTAATGTGGTGATGTTGCCGTTTTCGTCAACACCTTGAAAACCGGCGACTACAACAACACGACCAGCAGCCAGATCACCCTTCATTTTTTCTGATTGAATTTCTTTAATGCGCGCCTTGCCGTGAACGTCATCCGTTACCATGCGAATTTGCGCGCCAGTGTATGAGCGTGCATCACAATCACGATCAAGTAGTGCCATGGTCAGCAGCGCGATAGTTACCTGCTCGCCAGTAGATACCAGTACATCCATTTCACGCGCATGTTTTTTATCACTTATTTCACTGGCAAGTGCAATAAGTTTGTTGGTTTCACCACTCATCGCCGACACAGCAACCACAACCTGATCGCCATTTTTTGCGCACGCAGCAACTTTATCAGCAACGTTACCGATTTTTTCGATTGTACCGACGGAAGTTCCGCCGTATTTTTGAACGATTAAAGCCATGAAAAATGAATATGAAAAATGAATATTATGTTATGCCGCTACAATGGCACTAGTATATAAGTTATGGCTAATTCTTGCAATGAATCAATGGTTTAGATAAAGGAATATCTTCCGCAAATGAACGCGAATAAACGCAAATTTAAGAACATTGACTTAAAGTTAAGAGCTTTGTACTGGTTGTTCAAATATAACAAAAAAAATTTAATTTTTATATTTGCGTTTATTCGCGTTCATTTGCGGAAAAATTAAAGCTGCTTTTGCAACCAGCTCTTAGCTGCCTCTAACGCCTGCGGTATCGCCGCAGGATTCGAACCACCCGCCTGCGCCATATCAGGTCTGCCACCACCTTTACCACCGACTTCTGCCGCTGCAATGTTGACTAAATCACCGGCGCGAATTGTTTTGGTTAAATCTTTGCTTACACCAGCAATCAACTTCACTTTGCCGCCTTCGTCGCTGGCAAGTACAATGGCGGCTGAGCCTAGTTTGTTTTTCAGTTGATCGAGTGTATCTCGTAGCGTATTGCTGTCCGCACCTTCGAGAAAGGCTGTTAAAACTTTTACGCCGCCGATGTCTTCTGCCTGGCTGGATAAATCATTGCCTGCCTGCGATGCCATTTTGCCTTTTAGTTGCGTCAGCTGCTTATCCTGTTCTTTTAGTTTCTGCATCAACTGCTCGACTTTGCCGTTGACTTCATCGCGGCTGCTTTTCAGTAGTTGTGCCAGTGAGTCGAGTTGCCGCTCTTTTTGTTCCACCCAGTTGACTGCCGCTTCGCCGGTGACCGCTTCGATACGACGAACGCCGGAAGCGATGCCTGTTTCTGCGGTAATTTTAAAGAAGCCAATATCACCAACGCGATTAACGTGGATGCCGCCGCATAACTCAGTTGAAAAATGCCCGTCGCCGATATGGTTTCCCATGCTGACAACACGTACAACATCCGCGTATTTCTCGCCAAACAGTGCCATCGCACCAGAGGCTTTTGCTTCTTCTAGCAGCATTTCTTTTGCGCGGGCTTCGCCGTTACCGCGAATTTGTTGGTTCACAATTTGTTCGATTTGTTTTAACGCTGCTTTTTTCACTGGCTCAAAATGCGAGAAATCAAAACGCAGTTTTTCGCTATCGACCAACGAACCTTTCTGCGAGACATGTTCGCCCAGTACCTGCTGTAATGCTGCATGCATCAAATGCGTTGCTGAGTGATTTCGGCTGATGGCTTTGCGGCTATCGGCGTTAACTTCCGCATTCAGTTCATCGCCTTTGTTAATAGTGCCTGACTCTAACTCACCGATATGTAACACGGCGTTACCTTGCTTCTGAGTGTCTTTGACAATAA
>UOFD01000062.1_pt1 | contig 6076 bp, 4 predicted proteins | sample 1990101 | NCBI WGS metagenome assembly UOFD01 (sample SAMEA4728526, study PRJEB27164) | hydrothermal vent metagenome | biome: marine basaltic hydrothermal vent biome; feature: marine hydrothermal vent; material: mineral | place: Pacific Ocean | collected 2011-06-14/2011-07-23 | depth 1741 m | reverse complement strand
TTAATCTTCAATTTTTTTATCTTGCAAATTATCAAGATAAGGTTGCAGCTCTTCACGCTCTAATAAATGAATCCATATATTGTGATCATCAAATTGTTGACAACGCTGTAAAATATTTTCTATTAACTGTGCGGGCGTTAGTGCCTTTTCTTTATAGGCATTAAGTAAATAATTAATGTTTAAATTCATATTGTAAAATCTGTAAATTAATTGTAATTGTTATTTGTGTACTAAGAAAAAAATACTCAGCCCAAATGTAATCAGAATTTCTTTAGCTAACCATTTGCAAAACAAGTAATGTCTGCCCTGCATTCACCTGACTACCTTCACCTCGATTGATCGCATGAACCACGCCACTATGTGTTGCTGAAATAGCTATTTCCATTTTCATAGATTCCAGTATTGCCAAGGTCTGATGCTCTTCAACTTTATCTCCGGGCTTGACCAACATTTTCCATACATTACCAGCGACGGGACTTTCGATCGCCGCACAACCATCGGGTAAGTTTTCTTCTTCACTTTCATCGTCAATCAAATCCTGTGCCGATTCAAAATTCATTTGGCCTGATTCAATCCAACGTTGTAACTCTTCGTCAAAAGCCTGTTTTCGCTTAGCAGTAAATTGTTGTATGCCGCTTTCATTTTCCTGTAGAAAACTTAGATAATTTTTTAAGTTAAACCGTGTCTCTTCAATTTTTATGCTGTAACGACCTTTAGGAAAATCGCGCCGAATAATTTTTAACTCTTGCGCACTAACCTCATAAAATTTTATCTGATCAAAAAAACGTAGTAACCATGGCTGTTCAAATTCTTTTGTCTTGTTATAGCGATTCCACATCTGTAATGTTCTACCAACAAACTGATAACCACCAGGACCTTCCATACCATAAACGCACAGGTAAGAACCACCAATACCGACTGAATTTTCTGCTGTCCAGGTTCTTGCTGGATTATATTTTGTTGTAACTAATCGATGCCTTGGATCTATCGGTGTCGCAACGGGCGCGCCCAAATAAACATCACCCAGCCCCATCACTAAATAACTAGCATCAAACACAATGTCTTTCACTTGTTGAACATTATCAAGCCCATTGATACGTCGAATAAATTCAATATTATCAGGACACCACGGTGCATCTTTTCGCACTGACTGCATGTATTTTTCAATAGCCTGCTGACAAGCATCATCATCCCAACTCAGCGGTATGTGAACTATACGAGCAGGCACATCCAGATCATCAATATTTTTTAATGACGCAATAGCATTATCAACGGCAGCAACCAAATCGTTCAAAGATATGCACTGACTATCATAATGAAGCTGCAGGGAGCGAATGCCCGGCGTTAACTCCAGCACACCTGCTACAGGATTTTCCTGCAAGCTCAGCATGAGCGCGTGAACGCGAAAACGTAATTCAATGTCTAACTTTAATGCCCCAAACTCAATCAATAAATATTTATCACCACTGGGGCGATATACAATTTTGACACCATGCTGTTGCGCATCAATTGTTTTATATATTGCCGATGAAATATTTAGCGGTATGACAGGTTCTTGAATATGTTTTAATTTTTTTATCGAACCTAACTGCGCTTTTTCAAGTACAACTGCGTTGTCAATGCTAACAGAAATAAATTTGATTTTATCTCCCGCTTTAAGCTGACCCAGTTTCCATAAGTCAGCACTGATAACAGTCGCAGGGCAAACAAAACCTCCCAGAGATGGCCCATCCGGCCCTAAAATAACCGGCATGTCGCCAGTAAAATCTACCGTGCCAATGGCATAAGCATTATCGTGAATATTTGAAGGGTGCATGCCAGCTTCACCGCCATCACTTCTTGCCCATTCTGGTTTTGGCCCAACCAATCTGATGCCGGTACGGCTCGAGTTGTAATGCACTTCCCACTCAGCACTAAAAAAAGTTTTTATGCCTTCATCTGTAAAAAAATCTGGCGCACCGTGTGGGCCGTATACAACATGTAACTGCCATGTATTATTTATTTCAGGTATTAAAGTATTCGGGCATTCAAATGATAATGCTTCAACACCTGAGTCATTATCCAAAGAACTGTCTAAAGCATTAAAATGTAAAACATCGCCTGCACGAAGCGCTCGCCCCGCATGACCGCCAAACTGTCCCAGTGTGAACGTTGACTTCGAACCTAAATAGTCGGGACATGCGATGCCACCTTTGAGACAAAGATATGCACGTGCGCCAGCAGAATTTGCCTTGCCAATTTTTAATGTTTGACCTGCAGTAATATTTATCACTCGCCAAAAAGCAATCGTATTATTGTCCAGCCACACATCCATTGCGGCACCAGTCAAAATAATTTGTGTATCGTTATTGAATTTTAAACTTGGACCATTAAGGGTTATCTCTAATCCTGCGGCATCCTGATTATTATTTAATAATCGGTTACCAAGATTAAAAGAATACTGGTCGAAAGGTCCTGAGGGTGGCACCCCTATATTCCAGTATCCCGTACGCGCGGGATAATCCTGAATCGTGGTTAAGGTTCCACCACTAATAATATCGATTGAATTTGGTTTGACGACAAAACTGTCCAGGTAACGCGTATAAATATCACCCTGTTGAAAAATATCAGTATTTAAAATTTCTCGCACATATCTAACATTCGTCTCTATGCCATACAAAACAGTTTCTGCCAACACCGTATCGAGTTGCTGTATTGCTGACGCCCGATTTTTTTCGGTGATAACTATTTTTGCCAGCATCGGATCAAATAATGGTGAGACTTCTATTCCTGTTTCTATCCAATGATCGATTCGCAGATTATTTTGTGCTGGAAAAAAAACATCACTCAGCTGTCCTGCGCAAGGCTGAAAGTTTTTATTTGGATCCTCTGCATAAATTCGTGCCTGAATAGCATGGCCTGTCAATTTTAATTTACTGGCAAGGAGATCAACATCATCTAATTCCTGTGCTGCTAACTTAATCATCCACTCGACCAGGTCGATATTAAATACCTGCTCAGTGACCCCATGTTCAACTTGCAACCGGGTATTCACTTCCAGAAAATAAAATTGACCCAATTTCTGGTCGTAGACAAATTCAACCGTACCCGCATTTCGGTAGTTAACCGCTTTTATTAATCGTACAGCGGTTTCATGCAATTTTTTTCGGACATCATCCGTAAGGTTCGGCGCAGGCGTTTCTTCGATAACTTTTTGATTACGACGTTGCGTAGAGCAATCACGTTCACCAATTGCACATGCTTTACCTTCGCCATCACCAAATACCTGAACTTCAATATGCCTGGCATACTCAATAAATTTTTCAATAAAAACACCGCTATTAGAAAAATTGTTTTCACTTAAGCGACGTACGGAATCGTAAGATTGCTTTAATTCATCTTCATTCCAGCATAACTGCATACCAATACCGCCGCCACCTGCGGTACTCTTTAACATTAGTGGGTAGCCAATACTTCTTGCTTCTGACAATGCTTGCGTTATGTTTTCCAGTAAACCCGTGCCCGGCAATAACGGAATGTTATTATCTTCGGCCAGTTGGCGAGCCGTGTGTTTTAAACCAAAAGACAACATTTGGTCAGTGGTCGGGCCGATAAAAACCACTCCGTTTGCTTCACAGCGTTTTACAAAATCAGGGTTCTCACTTAAGAAACCATAACCGGGGTGTACGGCATCGATATCCGCCTGCTTAATGATTTCAAAAATTTTATCTTGATTAAGATAAGTGTCTGCTGCGCGACCTTCACCCAGCGAATAAGATTCATCTGCATGCTGCACATGCAATGAGTCTGCATCTGCCTCATTAAATACGGCAACTGATTGACAGCCCATCTGTTTCAAAGTACGAATAATTCGAGTGGCTATCGCGCCTCTATTGGCAATAAGAATTTTAGTAAACATGGTTTCTTTGTTATTGTGTGGCAGGTCGTCCTACCGTTTAACAATGATAAACCGGGCCGTCCCGGCAACAGCTAAAAAACCTAATCCCAGATCAACACTTCAACGGGTGTCGGATTATATCCATTACATGGATTGTTTAATTGTGGGCAATTAGATATCAACACAATGGTGTCCATAAATGTTTTCATTTCTACATACTTTCCAGGTGCAGAGATACCATCTTCAAATGTCAGACCACCTTCTCTTGTCACCGGCACATTCATAAAAAAATTTATATTATGCGTGATGTCACGTTTGCTCAGACCAAACTGTTCATTTTCTGCAACGGCGAGCATCCAGCTATCACGACAGGCATGCATGCATTTTTTATCGAGCGCATAACGCACGGTATTACTTTCACTAGCACACGCGCCACCTAACGTATCATGACGACCACAGGTGTCCGCGACTATCTCCAACATTACGTTACATTCATTCGACAATAATTTGCTACCGGCCGTTAAATACACATTGCCTTGCTGACGAATGGTATCTACAGCACTGTAACGTTCACTGGGATCAGTCGCATTGTAAAAAAGGGTGTCGGCAGCCTGGTTGCCTTCTATATCCAGAATACGAAATGTTTGCCCTTTTTTAACCACTTTCATAAAGTAGTCGCCAGCAAGCACTGTTTCTCGAAACACTGCTTGCTCTGCATCGAAAGTACTTTCTTTAATCATGGTAGCAATTCCCATCCAAAAGAAATCTATGATTGTTTTCAAATCCACGGCGATTTTCTTCTCGATAATTTAAGCAGTCGTCATCATCAGTTACCGGCGCTGCCTGAATAATCTGGTAGCTAATCGATTTTTTTGGGTATTCTTTTGCGGTACTCAAAGGGTGCGGACATGTATGCAGTAAAACCAGCGTATCCATTTCAAATCGTAGTTCAATAACATCGCCCGCTTTGCTATTATTTTCCATGTACTCAAAATTACCTTCCTCATCCACAGCAACGCCGCTAAATAAATTCAAGTTGGCTGCCATGTCTTTTTTACCTAATCCGTATTTTGCCAATTCAACTAAAAAACTACTGTAGCCATTTTGGCTCCAGTCATTTCTGGCATCTTGATACGTTTTCTTTCCCCACTTATCTTTTATTATCTGCTTTGTAATATTGCCACAAACGGTTTCGTGCCAACCGACGGCATCCTCAACTATCGAACAAAAAATTCGCCCCATATCAGAATATAGGCAATTGCCTTTGGTCAACTTAAATGTATGCTGGCACTTTAATGTGTCTGGTGCGTTATAACGTTCTAATAGATTAACCGGATTATAAAAAAGCATACCGACATTTGCGCCACCCTGTTCATCAATCAGTCGCAACGATGTTCCTTTACGCATAATCATCGACCAATGACATCCGCCACTTAGCCTGTCTTCATAAAACACCGTGCCGACTTTTTGTGTTTGTTGATTCATCATTTTCTCACACTGTTGTACTGTTAACTTTATACATGGCTAGCGCAACCCACTACTATATCTGAGCTGTACCCATTGACTGCAATCGAGACATAAATTGTCAGCCATTTGAGACACGCTGTAAACACATCCATGTGCGCTCGAATGCCGCATCCATGCAGCATGCGGTCACAGCAATGGCTGACAATTCATATCTCTCATCATCATTATTATTTTTCCTTTCATGACGACATCATCGATGACGATTTTTCTTTTTCAGCCGACACAGGTAGCGGATGCAATTGCGGAAGAATGACTGTTGACATCAAAAGTTTCCCGGTCACACCCCGACAGGTAATCATGCGATCAGCTATCATCTTCAACTTTCTAGCCGGTCCCTGCACCAACAATACCGCAAGTGTACTGTTGTGCTTCAAGTTCACATTCAAAGCACTAATCACTTCAGCAAGATATTCGTGCTGCAGGTTCGCCAAATGTTTCTGTACACCGGGTATCGAATGGTCATAAACCAGATTGATTGTGCCTGCCATAATATCCTGTCCAAGATCTTTTTTATGGTCGGTTAATTGCTGATTAATCATATCAGCGATTGCCTGTGAGCGACTTTCAAAACCACGTTCACCTACCATACTATCAAGTTGACTCAATAACGCTTCCGGCAAAGAAACACTGATTCGTGCAACGCCACCATTACTAACGGCTGCCTTGTTAGCG
>UOFD01000041.1_pt1 | contig 6876 bp, 5 predicted proteins | sample 1990101 | NCBI WGS metagenome assembly UOFD01 (sample SAMEA4728526, study PRJEB27164) | hydrothermal vent metagenome | biome: marine basaltic hydrothermal vent biome; feature: marine hydrothermal vent; material: mineral | place: Pacific Ocean | collected 2011-06-14/2011-07-23 | depth 1741 m | reverse complement strand
TGCCAATGCCGCCGCTGCAGTGGTACACATTCGCGAAGCCTTAGATAAAAAAAATTGCGCTGTACCACTCATCGGTGATTTTCATTTTAACGGTCATAAACTGTTAACAGATTATCCGGACTGCGCGCAGGCGTTAGCGAAATACCGTATCAATCCCGGCAATGTTGGTAAAGGAAAAAAACGCGACACGCAATTCGCCACCATGATTGAGCTTGCCAGAAAATACAACAAAGCTGTAAGAATTGGCGTTAATTGGGGCAGCATGGATCAGGCTTTGCTGGCTAAATTAATGGGTGAAAATGCTAAATTACCAGAACCACACGATGCACATAACGTGATGTTAGAAACAGTTATACGTTCGGCATTGGATAGTGCGCAACAAGCCGAAACATTAGGGCTGGCAAAAAATAAAATTATTCTCTCGTGCAAAATGAGCGTAGTACAAGATTTAGTAACGGTTTATCGTTCGCTGGCACAGCGCAGTGACTACGCGTTGCACCTCGGTTTAACCGAAGCAGGCATCGGTTCAAAAGGCATTGTTGCATCCACCGCGGCACTGAGCATGTTATTACACGATGGCATCGGCGACACGATTCGTATCTCGCTCACACCTGAGCCCGGCGCGGCGCGTGAAAAAGAAGTGATTGTCGCGCAGGAAATTTTACAAACCATGGGGCTGCGTTCATTCGTGCCACTAGTCACCGCCTGCCCTGGTTGCGGTCGTACTACCAGTACCTATTTTCAGCAATTAGCTTCGCAAGTACAAAATTATTTACGCACCCGAATGCCACAGTGGAAAGAAAAATTTCACGGCGTGGAAGATATGTCCGTTGCCGTAATGGGCTGCGTCGTTAACGGTCCGGGCGAAAGCAAACATGCCAATATTGGTATCAGTTTACCGGGCACAGGTGAGCGCCCTGTGGCACCTGTTTATGAAAACGGAGAAAAGACCGTGACCTTAAAAGGTGAAAATATTGCGGGAGAATTTGAAGCGGTTATTGATGCTTATATTGAGAGGACGTATGAGACGCGGTAATGAAAAGTGAAAAATAGAAAAGTGTTATAACTGACTATCTTAAATTAAAGTGTTTTTACATTTTTCACTTTTCACTTTTCATTACGCGCAACATTGCGCGTTAGCGTTCCTACGTTTACGCACAGCTGACGCTAAATTGCGCAAACAAATTTCCGTGTTTTCCCACGAAATACAGGCATCGGTAATACTCTGCCCATAAGTTAACGGCTGCCCAGAAATAACATCCTGTCTTCCTTCAACCAAATGGCTTTCAAGCATCACGCCCATAATACGATTTTCACCACCGGCAACCTGCGCCGCAACATTGTCACAAACGTCTACTTGTCGGCGGTAATCTTTCATACTGTTGGCATGTGAGCAGTCCACCATCATCTGTGCTTTTAAGCCGTATTTTTCTAGTTGCTCTGCCGCATGTTGCACATTCGTAGCATCATAATTTGGTTTTTTACCGCCACGCAAAATGATGTGGCAATCGTTATTACCTTTAGTCGAAAAAATGGCAGAGTGACCTTCTTTAGTTAGTGACATAAATACATGTGGATTTGATGCTGCTTTTACTGCATCAATCGCAATCTTAAAACCGCCGTCGGTACTATTTTTAAAACCAACGGGGCAGGATAGTCCAGAAGCCAATTCACGATGCCCCTGGCTCTCGGTTGTTCTCGCACCAATCGCTCCCCAACTAACAAGATCGGCAATATATTGTGGGCTAACTAAGTCCAGATATTCAGTACCAACAGGGATGCCGTTGGCAGACAAATCACGTAGTAGCCGGCGCGCTAACCGTAGACCTTCATTAATGTTGAAACTCTCATCGAGATCTGGGTCGTTGATTAAACCTTTCCAGCCGACAGTGGTTCGTGGTTTTTCAAAATAAACGCGCATGATAATGCATAAATCATCTGTAGTTTCCTGCATTAACACTTTTAGTTTTGCCGCATACTCTCTTGCTGCATCTGGGTCATGTACCGAACACGGGCCAACAACAACAACCAGGCGATCATCTTCTCCGTGCAAAATTTTGTGAATATTTTCACGCCCACGATAAACTGTTTCCGATGTATTTTCGTTCATCGGAAATTCATCGTGCAGCGTTTTTGGTGGAAGTACTTCCTGAAGTCCGGTTATGCGAACATCATCGGTTTTGAAAATCATTCTCTAACTCGTGACTAAATTAGTGCTCATAAAGGAATATTTGACTGTAGGGCACCTGTAATTATATAGGAATAGTGAAAACTATTCCCGATGTTTAAGGCAGCTCTGACTTGTCCAATAACGACTTGTGATAAAAGTGTTATTTAAAAGTCTGCCTGTGATATTTTATCTTGTGCAGTGTCTATTGGTACTACTGGAAAAGGCGCTTTTTTCATTTCATCATTGATGCCATTGTTAGGAATAGGTACGTCATTTATAGCAGGGGCATCTACCGTTTTTTCTACTGCGATTGCATCATCGTCAGTGGTATCAACAATACTCTTTGCTGAAAAATTAACGAGATAACCATCAGATTTTTGCTCTGCTTTAAATTTATCCAGTGTTTCAAGCGCCGACTTTTTATTGGCAAAATAACCCACTCTAACGTTATAGCGTGTCTGGTTATTTTTATTTATAAAGTCACTAACATAAGCATCGTATTGTTGTACCTTTAGCATTTTCATCATATTTTTCGCATTAACCAAACCAACATACACGCCAACCTGAATAGAGTATTTTATTTTTTTTAACTGATCGGTAGCAGCTTGGTCAATAGCAGCTTGATCAGCAACAACTTGGTCAGTAACAATTTGACTAGTTTTTACTTTTGTCACACGGCGAGGATTATTTTCTATCTTTTCAGCCGCTTCGTTTTTTTTCGGTAATTTTTTCAAAACTGGCGTAAAAACAGAAACCTTTACTGGATCAACTATTTTCTTTTTTGAGTTACTGTTTACTTGGGTGGCAATTTGGGAAGGAACAGCTTTAGAGAGCACTTCAGGTTGATCTACACCCATCTTCCCACCAGTTCCTCCTGCTGAAAGAACCTGGGATTCAACGGCATTTTCTAAGATATCGCTCCCTAAGGCATCGCTTTCTTCAGGCAATGGTAACGATTGAATAGCATTATCTACTTGAGAACCAGTTGTCGCCTGTTGGTAACCCATAAAAAAACCACCACCAAAAATGAAAGTTATAAGCAGCGTTGAAATAATGCCAATTTTTAGCAGATCACGACTATTAATTAATATAGGTGCCATTTTCTAAAGTGAGTAATTTGAAAAATTTAACAAAATGAAAACTTTGCTCAGAGCTTAACGTAACTTAGAGTATAGATAGTTGTTAGTAAAAAACCAGCCTCATCAACATCAATATTTTAGATAAATGAAAACAATCTCATCGGCCAATTTAAATATCAAAACCACTTTAATCATCGGCTTTAAGCTATTGAAAAATTTAAAGATTGAGAAAACATTATTGTTTTTTGTTATATTCTTGGATATTTTGCAAATAATTGCTATATTAATTACTCTAGATGTCAAAAAATGACCTTTTTAGAGGTTAGAAAAGTACCAACTCTCCCAGAAAATGCAGAGTTCAGCTTCAATATATAATTGCTCCAAACACGTAAATTTCTAAAAACACTTAAAGCAACAGTGATATTCATAGGCAATGTTTTCATTGCTTGTATAGAGCTTAATCATTGCCTTGTATATTTACATTGGAGTTAATATGATCATTTCTACAGTCCAGCTTTCACTAATAATTCTAACTTTATACACTTTTCTTGGTAGCGGAATTGTCCGTGCTGACCAAGCACCCGATTTCAAACTGGAAGGCCAACAAAAACAGATTCAATTAAGTGATTATCGCGGCCAGGTTGTTTATCTTGATTTTTGGGCATCATGGTGCCAACCATGTCGAAAATCATTTACCTGGATGAATAAAATGCAGTCTATGTACGGTAAAGAAGGTTTCAAAGTTATCGCTATTAATCTTGATGAGTCTCGTCAGCAAGCAGATAAATTTTTACAAGAAATTCCTGCAAAATTTGATATTGCATTCGACCCGGAGGCAAGCACTGTTGACGTTTACAAAGTAAAAGCGATGCCAAGTTCATACATCATTGATAAAAATGGCAACGTAATTCATGCCAATTCAGGTTTTCATCGTAATGATGAAAAAAAATTAGAAGCTAAAATCAGAACACTGATTCGCCAATCTACCATTGCTAGCCGGTGAAGGTAGTGAATAGTGATTTTAAAACCAAAGCCTATTAAAGCTAGTGATTTTTAAAGTTTTTGCCTTTCAAACTATTCACTGTTTCTCAATCCCTATCCATTTGTACCAATAATCAAATAATTTTTTATCATAACAAGCTAAGGCTGAGCGAACTTCTAGTTGGCCACGGAATACCGCTTCATTGTCTAACGATATTGAATATCCACCCGCTTCTGAAAAAATTAAACTGCCTGCAGCATAGTCCCATAATTTTTGTCCACCGTGCAGATAAATATCAAATCGACCCGCTGCCATCCAGCACCAGTCTATCGCTGACGAGCCAATGTTTCTTTGCGAGGCAAATATATTTTCAGTAACGAGTTTTACTGAAAGTTTTTCAGGCAGACGTTTTAAATCAATTTCTGCAACGATGGGTTTGTTTTCAGCAAAATTCATTTCGGAATGATTTATTTTTACATCATTCAAATAAGCGCCTTGCCCTTTAATCGCCGTAAATATTTCGTCACGTACTGGGTCATAAATAAGCCCTAACTGTTGTTGCCCATTTATTATTAGCGCAATAGAAACAGCAAAAAAAGGCAAGTTGGCGGCATAGTTACTAGTACCATCAAGTGGATCAATGCACCAATAACTTTCACCGCTTTGCACTACTGCCCGTTGTTGAGCCTCAGTCATTTCTTCACCAAGAATTCGGTGTTTTGGCCAGTGTTGTTTTAATTCTGTCTCCAGCCTATCTTGCATCGCAAAATCTGCAGGTGTGACAACACTGCCATCATCTTTATACTCAAATTTTGAGTGACCAAAATCTTTAAGTAAAATTTCTTGTGCGGCAATTTTTACTAGCGTTTTTAATTTTTCTATGTCGGGTAATAACATTTATTTTTAGCTTGTGAGCTACCAAGGAATATCGCTGCCATCAATATCAATAAAGCGACCACTATCATTTATTGTTAACGTTGATAAATTATTAAAAATTTGTTCAACACATTCACTTGTTGTGATTTCGGCATTGGGCCCACCCATTTCTGTTTTCACCCAGCCGGGGTGCAATGCTACAGTAATAATACCTTTGTCTTTTAAATCGATTGACAAACTTTTTACGACAGAATTTAATGCCGCTTTGCTGGAGCGATAAATATAACAGCTACCGTAACCATTATCTGCCATGCTTCCCATTTTACTACTCATACAAGCGATAAGTTTTTGCTTGCCCATAAACAGCTGTTCAAAAAATGCTTCAACCAATTTTAATGGCGCGATAGTATTTACCTGAAAAACCTGTAACCAGCTATCAACACTTACTGCACCAAAAGTATTTTTATCTGAGCCATAAATACCCGCATTATTAATCAATATATCGATAGCATCATTTCGCAACTCATACGACAGCGCTTGCAATGTTGATAGTTCCAGCATATCCGCAATATGCACACTAATCTGACCATTGGATAATTTTGCAATATTAAACAAGCTTTCAGCATTGTGCGGGTTGCGGCAACAAGCAAACACTCGCCAACCCTGCTGCATTGCATATTTGACCATTTCCAAACCAATACCTCGATTTGCGCCTGTGATGAGTATATTCATAAGTGATTAAAAAAAGCCGCTTATTGGTTTTTCAACCACTAAACGGCTTTCAATTATATTTATAGGAAAGGTTATTAGAGAGCTTTGCACGATGTGGATTTTTCGTCATAGCAAGGCAAAAATGACTAAAAAAACGCAGCTTACACGTAGTAAGTGAGTACTTTTTAGGCCTTTTTAACGCCGCTATGGCGGAAAAGATGCTTCGTGCAAAGCTCTCTATTAACTATCAACCAAGATTATAAATCTGGTTCATATAAAACTGCTCGTATTCATTTCCCGGCAGTGCTTTACTCCAATAAAAACCCTGAGCAAATTGACAGCCGATATCTTTTAAGACAGTTAGCTGGCGTTCATTTTCAACACCTTCTGCAAGCAAGTCCAGTTTTAAACCGCGAGTAAGACCAGCGATGGCATCAACTGTAGTGGAATCTTCTTCGTTATCGGGTATTCCCGTAATAAAGGCACGATCAATTTTAACCACATCAACCGGGAATTCTTTCAGATAGGCTAGTGACGCATATCCAGTACCAAAATCATCAAGCAGTATTTTCATACCCATATCACGTAATTTTTTCAACGTTGATTCAACTTCACCAACATTATCGATTAACACATTTTCTGTTATTTCAATCGATAGCGATGTAGCATCAATATTATTTTCAGCGATTGCCTGCGTGAACAGCATTACTAAATCCTGCTCTTTAAACTGACGTGGTGCTAAATTTATCGAAACATTTTGTTTATCAAGCCCGGCATCATGCCATGCTTTTATCTGCTTACAGACGCTGAAAATCACCCATTCGCCAAGTGCGACAATCAAACCACAGTCTTCAGCAATGCTCACGAAATCAGAAGGCTGAATCATGCCTTTATCAGGATGTTGCCAACGCAATAATGCTTCAACACCGACTACTTCATTTTTATGGATATCAATTATTGGCTGGTAGTGAATCAGAAATTCATCATTTTCAAAAGCGGCTTTTAAACTGTTCTCCAGTTCCAGACGCTCCATTGCATTAACGCTCATTTCTGGCTTA
>UOFD01000011.1_pt1 | contig 7888 bp, 7 predicted proteins | sample 1990101 | NCBI WGS metagenome assembly UOFD01 (sample SAMEA4728526, study PRJEB27164) | hydrothermal vent metagenome | biome: marine basaltic hydrothermal vent biome; feature: marine hydrothermal vent; material: mineral | place: Pacific Ocean | collected 2011-06-14/2011-07-23 | depth 1741 m | reverse complement strand
TAATGACACCCTTATTGAAGGAATCTGCAAGTTTAGTTATGCAGTCAATTGCCACAGGCGACAAAAAGTTTCAGCGGCACGTCGAACAAGTGCTAAATATGAAAATAGGGTTTGTGCAGAGAGGGAAGTCGCTTAGATAATGTGGTTAGTTGTAAATTAATCATTTGTCACCGTGCCCTTTAGGATCCTTTAGAGAGTGGAAATCTGTCTAATTTCTGAATACCTGTGCCTATTTTTCGGCAAAGGGCAATAATTATTTAAATTACGTTAATGATGGTCGTTACGACACGACAGTCATTAATCGTAGTATCCCAGGGTTTGTGCTGCAGACGGGCGGTGTTACCTATAATGTTGCAACCCGTGATTCATTATCTCTTTACCATAAGGAGTATATTGACTATGTACATAGTACTGGCGATATGCCACCAGAGGTTATTAAAAGTAAATAATGTATATAACTGGCCTAACAAACTCATCTAGAGGGATTTTCAGAAGGTTCACGATTTTTTGCAAAGAGCGCAAAAATCGCGCCCCTTCTGAAAGCCCCCTGATGAGGGCGTTAGGTGAGGTAAGATTCAGCAGTTTTGGCAATATCTGGAAATTCACGGATAATTTTTTTATCAGCTGTAATAAGAGGTGCATCTAGGTATTGTGCCAAGGCAACAAATTCGCAATCATATGCAGAGCACTGGCTATTTTTGACAAGCTGCATAATATGAGCAGAAGAAATTTCATATTCATGGTCAGTTAATAATCTTTCTGCCTGCTGAATGATTAACAAAATTTCATCTATATTTAATAAGTCTTTTCGTAAGTATTGAGCTAATACGTTTCTGAATTCACTACGCCACAATATGGGGGCAACCCAATTAGAATCAAAAGATAATAAATTTTCACTTTGTTGCGAGCGGTTACCTGTAATATACAAATAGGAAATAATGTTGGTGTCCACAACAATCATGGGCGACCTTCATTTTTAAAATCATGCAGGCCCTGGTCAGTAATATTGTGCTGCGCAGTTTTTTCTCTTAATTTTCGAGCTCTTTCAATATGTTCAAAAACATTGATTTTGTGCGTCCCAAGCGTACGCTCTACACAATAAAGGATTTCACTATTCAAGCTTCTGTGGTGAGCACCAGCCGCAGTTTTTAATTGCGCATAAAGGGTGTCAGGTATGTTTTTTAAAGTAATCGCAGGCATTAGAAGTCTCCAAAATAAACCGATATGGTATCATTATGGTATATATTTTAGATTGTTTCAAGGGGAATCACCTAACAAATCGTTTAACACCGACCGTTTTATACGCCGCTCCACTGCGTTACGCTCTGTATAAAACGGTCGGTTAACTCAAGCGTTATGTTGGAAAAAACCTATGCCTTTGCCCAAGGCTTAAAGGCTTCAATAATATCTTTTTTTGCCTTTATCTTTCCATGCTCTTTATATATTAAACCCATCTCATGCAAAGCATTAATATCTCTCGTTATTACTCTTATCGTTTTATTGGAATAATCTTTGGCAAACTCAGGTGTAAGCATTGATATTTTAGAAACATTAATATACTCGTCGTAATCTGAAATCGATAATAGTAATTGTAATCTCCTTTATCAAAGGAGAATGTTAACTAAGGATGTGACTGAGTATATGACATATTTAAAATCAACGTAAGATAATGAATTGATTATATATTTCTATAGTTGTTCGTACAAATAGACAAAAATATGTCAATATTTTTGCATATGTTTGAAATTACATATGTTTGAAATTAAATTAAATTAAAATAAACATAACAAGTGGACGAATATAAATATCGAGCTGATGCTTGCCGGTACCGACACCATTGAGCATTTAATTTCAACATTAAATGCGCTATTTTGACCTGAACTTACATTTAAACAATTAGTCTGAGTCCGCATGTCAATAATTATAAAAAATTCGTCCGATATTTCATCTGACATAAAACCCTCTGAAATCACACCAAAATCAATTTATCTTGATCGGCGTAAATTTATGCAGCGCACGGTTGCTAGTAGCTTGTTGCTTGCTACTGGCGCTATGTTACCAGCGTGGGCTAATAAACCTTCAAAAGAAAAATGGCCCGGGTTGGCAAAAAGTGGGCTGATAAAAAGTCCGTACAGTACAACGGATAAAGCCAATAGTTTTGAAGAGATAACAACCTACAATAATTTCTACGAGTTTGGCACCGGTAAAAAAGACCCGCATAAAAATGCCACGGAATTTAATCCGCGACCATGGTCGATTGCTGTTGAAGGCGAATGCGCAAAACCTGGAACATTTGATCTGGAAGACTTTATTAAACCCAATGAACTTGAAGAACGTATTTATCGTTTGCGTTGTGTTGAAGGTTGGTCGATGGTGATTCCCTGGGTGGGGTTTTCGTTGGCTGATATGCTGAAAAAATTTGAACCGAATTCAAAAGCAAAATATGTGGAATTTACAACGTTGTTTGATAAATCCAGAATGCCGGGACAGAAAAGGCGTGTTTTACATTGGCCGTATGTTGAAGCTTTACGCATTGACGAAGCAATGAGTAATTTATCTTTTATGGCAGTTGGTTTATACGGCGACGTGTTACCCAATCAAAACGGTGCGCCGATTCGTTTAGTTGTGCCGTGGAAATATGGTTTTAAAAGTATTAAATCAATTGTAAAAATTCGTTTTACTGAAACCCAACCAAAAACCACTTGGAACGAATCTGCGCCAAAAGAATACGGGTTTTATTCAAACGTTAATCCTATAGTAGATCACCCGCGCTGGAGTCAAAAAAAGGAACGGGTAATTGGTCGCCCATTTTGGGAGAAGAAACGTGAAACACAAATGTTTAATGGTTATTCCGAACAAGTGGCACATTTGTATAAAGGCATGGATTTAAAAAAATATTTTTAGACTGTTTGTTGAGTTGCCTTCATAAGCGAAGCGTTGTAGGCGACTCATTACAGAGTAATTGAATAAATTGTACGATATTCCAAACAAACAAATGCATTACATTGTTAAATTAATCTTGTTTTTGTTGTGCTTGTTACCTTTTATTTTATTATTGGCCGATGTGATTAATAACAAGCTCGGCACTAACCCAGTAGAAACGCTAACGCATGAAACAGGTTTATGGGCACTGCGATTTTTATTAATCAGTTTAACGATAACACCGCTGCGGAAAATAAGTAAAATAAACGAACTGATTAAATTTCGTCGTATGTTAGGTTTGTTTGCATTTTTTTATGCTTGTTTGCATTTCATTACTTACGTTTGGTTTGACCAGTTTTTTGATTGGCGAGAAATACTTATTGATATACCAAAACGACCGTTTATTACCATCGGTTTTGTTTCGTTTATTTTATTGTTACCGCTAGCAATTACTTCAACCAATAACATGCAGCGTCGTTTAAAAAAGAAATGGCGAATATTGCACAGGTTGGTTTATGTTATTCCGGTGCTAGTTGTTATTCATTTTATCTGGTCATTAAAAGCAGATTACACAGAACCGTTTTTTTATGCGTTGGTATTCTCTTTATTAATGTTTATTCGGTTTTTTTATTATCGAAAAAAAACCTCGAAGGTTTGACTTCGAGGTTTTTGAATTTCGTTTAAAGTGTTATTAATTATTAACTAATTTTTCCAGGGTAGTCAGCAATGCCAGGATTACTCGCAACGTTGATGAGTTCTGGATGGTTTATTTTCGGAATATTCAACACATTGTTTTTATCTTTATTGTTAACAATATAATCATGTACAACATCCCACATTAATCTACCGTCGGGTGTGTTGTTGACTTGCGCCCAGCCAGCAACTTTGTATTTTTTATCCGCTTCAATCAAGTGACCGTTATCTAAACGTGCATTAGTGATACGTTCGTACAAAGGTTTTGATGGGTCGATGGTGTAGTCCATGCCACCAAGACGTACCATATCGCCACCCGATTGTAGATAAGGGTCTGGGTCGAAAAGGTTATCGGCAACTTGTTCCAAAATATTCAACAAGTCGTGACCAGTCATTTCGGTGACATAGGTTTCGCCATAAGTGAGCGAACATTGTGTCATCACATCTTCCATGGTAATCCAGTCACCTTTCAGTGTGCTTGTGCCCCAACGTACGCCGGCAGACATTGCAATATCGGCATTAAATTCTTCACGTAATGCGTTACAAAGAATCTGATCCCAGGTGCCCATGAAATTTCCACGACGATAAAGTAGCCGATCTGCAATCGCCAATTTTTCATCAAGAATTTCTGCAAAAGTTTTGCCAAGACGTGATTTGTTGTAATACTTTTCTTTGACACGGCTTTCAATAATTTTTTCATCGTATTTGGTGCTGCGCATCTGGTCGATAAATGCTTGCATTTCTTTGTCCGCAGGTAGCTTATTAGAAATGACCGGCAACATGTCATAGTGCATACTTTTGATTTTGCCGTCAGCAATATCAAAATCCATCACACCGAGGAACTTGCCGTTTGAGCCAGCATTGGTTACCCAACAATCGTGCCCTGACACATTTTTAACTTTAATTGGCTCTGGCACGCCATCATGCGTATGACCACCAAATACTGCATTCAAACCCGGCACGCGTTCTGCCATTTTTATATCAACGTCCATGCCGTTGTGTGACAGCAGAACAATTGCATCGGGTTTTTCTTCTTCGCGAATTTGTTCGACCATTTCAATCATGTCGTCTTCGCGCAGACCAAATGACCAGTCTGGGAAAAATTCAGGCGGGTTAGCGTTGCCGGTGCGGGGGAATGCCTGTCCAACAATACAAATTCTTGCGCCATTAATTTCTTTAATAACATAAGGCTGGAAAGCGAAACCAGCATCTTCGTCGTACAAACCACGACCATCGAAAGTTTCGACTAAATCCATGTAATTATCATCCATTAAAGAATCTTCTTTAACGCGAACGTTTTGACCGATAAAATCGCCTTTAAATAGCGCAACATTACTCAGCACTTCGTTTTCGCGATAGGTGAATTCCCAATGACCAACCATGACATCAACGCCCAAAATATTTGAGGCTTCGACCATATCCACGCCGCGCGTCCACAGTGATGTGCCAGAACCTTGCCATAAATCGCCGCCATCAAGTGTGACAGTATTTTGTTTGCCGCCGGCCTGTTTGCGCAGGCGATCAAGCAAGGTTTTCATTTGTGGGAAGCCGCCCATCTTGCCGTATTTTTTGGCAGCCGCTTCAAAATCTAAATAGGTGTAGGCGTAAGATTCTGCTGTGTCTGGTTTTAGATTCATAGCCTTTAGCAATTTGTTGCCGACAAGATGCGGAGGACGACCGAATGCATTGCCAACACCTAAGTTGACATTGGGTTCTCTAAAATACACAGGTTGTAATTGACCGTGAAAATCAGTGGTGTGAAAAATTCGCACATTGCCTTTCATCGGTAAGTCGTAAAGGTCGTTGACAATTTTTGCTGTATTGGTTGCTGGAGCAGATGCGGTGGCAGGTGCACTTTTATTGTCGCAAGCAGCGAGTGTTATAGCACTACTGGCAGTGGCGCTTAACCCCATGAGTTTTAAAAATGTTCGGCGGTCAATGGTAGGCATGTGAGCTCCTCAATTTATAATTATTGGTTTTTATGATTTTTTTGAGCATTTATGTTTCTGGCTACAAATAATAACGCAAATAAAATGAAAAGGTTAGTAAATTGATTAGAGTGACTTTACATCTCTACGGGTTAATTCTCCAGTCGTTAATTTTTCCTGGCTTGCCACGCGTTTTGTGTAAACGAAGTTGCCTCCTGTTTGAGACCATCGACGGCAGGGAAGCCGTCGTGAGCCTACAAGGACGTATTTACGGCGCGTCTCAAACAGGAGGCAACTTCGTTCATCAATAATATATACCCCGTTCGCTTGCGCCCGTTTGCTTGCGGGAGTAGTAGTTTATCTTAGTGTGTAAAAAAAGACACTTGGTTAAGAAAATCATTCATTTGTGATATGAAACATGTGTATCATCCGCGTTCTTATGAAACGCCTATTATTTTTTCTTTTTTTCAGCTGCCTGTCTTACAAAGTTGTTTTGGCAGATGTGGTTAAACCGGCGCTGGTTGAGATTAATGTTAGCAATGAAAAACTGGTAACAATTGAAGTTCGCGCCAGCATTGAAGCGCTTCTTACAGGCATTAATGCAAAATACAAAAATACCAAAGATTCGCCAAATGCGGCTGAATATGATGTCTTCCGCAAAATGTCCGCCAATGAATTACAACAGGCTTTTGTTCGCTTTAAGCAGCCGTTTTTACAATCAATTTATTTGAAAACGAATAATGATACGATACCGCTACAGGGCGTGTTGTTGCGTATCGAATCGGTTGAAATCCCCCCCACCGGTTACACCAAAGTGCCACGTATCAGCACCATTCAACTGGCGGCAAAACTTCCCGAGTCGGCTACGGCTTTAAAATGGTATTACCCTGCAAAGTTTGGCGACAATGCGGTGCGCGTGCGGCAGGTTGATACAGTGAATGATGAGTGGCATTGGTCGCAGTGGCAGTGGTTGCGAAATGACGAAGCCAGCGCGTTATTCTCATTGACAGAAATTGTCGCTCGACAGTCAACATTGGATGTTATTCTTTCGTATATCCAGATAGGTTTCGCGCATATCGTACCGAAGGGCAGTGACCACATCCTATTTATTCTGGGGTTATTTTTACTTTCCACGCACCTACGTCCATTGTTATGGCAAGTAACTATGTTTACTATTGCACACACCATAACATTAGGTTTGGCAATGCATAACATTGTAGAATTCCCCGCCAGTGTTGTTGAACCTTTGATCGCGCTATCAATCGCATACGTAGGCATAGAAAACATCTACGCAAAAACGCTGCATAAGAGCCGTTTGGTTCTGGTTTTTTTGTTTGGTTTATTGCATGGACTAGGTTTTGCTGGCGTATTGTCTGATTTTGGTATGCCAAAAGGGGACTTTGTTGAAGCGTTGATCAGTTTTAACATTGGTGTTGAACTGGGGCAGCTTGCGGTTATATCAATCGCGTTTGTATTGTTGCGTATCTGGTTTCAAGATCAAAATAAATACCGTAAATTTGTTGTTGTACCGGGTTCTGTTTTTATATCCGTTATTGGTAGCTACTGGTTTTTAGAACGCCTTGAATTATTTTAAGAAGAAAACAGTTATGAATATTAAATATTATATTGTTTTAATGGTAAGCCTGTTTATTGTGGGCTGTGCAAACACAAAAATCACAGAAAATTGGGTGGATGAAAATCATCATAAACCTTACAAACGCCCGATGATTATCGGTGTGTCAGATAGTCAGCAAACAAGGCAGATGTTTGAAAAACATTTTGTTGCAGAATTAAAAAAAATCAGTGTTACAGCTATTCCAAGTTACCAATTAATTAACAGCAAACAAAAAATGAACAGGGAAACAGTGATAGCTGCAATTGAAGGAAAAGATATTGATGCTGTTATCGTTACTTATCTAATTTCATCTGAAACCAAAGTAAAACATCATGAATCACCTTTGAGTCATAATTATATTGGTGATATTGAAGACGGGAAAATATCAGAAACATTAGTTGCCACGCGCGGCAGAAGCAGCAACTCTGAGATTGTGACCTTAAAAAATGATGTTTATGATGCAGCATCTAGATCACTGGTCTGGACGGTGCAAACAAGAACCGTAGCGCCAGAATCTATTGACGAAGTTGTTACCGATGTGGTTGAACTGCTTACCAGTCAAATGCTTAGTGATAATGTCATAAAGTAATTTTATACCTCTTAGAGAGCTTTGCACGAAGCATCTTTTCCGCCATAGCGGCGTTACCTATATGGATGTAGGTAAGGGGCGCTAGCATATGCCCATGGATGGGAGGTAGTAGGGCAATGCAGGAGCAATTGCCGAGGAGCG
>UOFD01000030.1_pt1 | contig 8098 bp, 8 predicted proteins | sample 1990101 | NCBI WGS metagenome assembly UOFD01 (sample SAMEA4728526, study PRJEB27164) | hydrothermal vent metagenome | biome: marine basaltic hydrothermal vent biome; feature: marine hydrothermal vent; material: mineral | place: Pacific Ocean | collected 2011-06-14/2011-07-23 | depth 1741 m | reverse complement strand
GTCTACACGCAATATTACAACAGGCAGCATAAACGTGTCGGTCATGTCTATCAAGGACGGTATAAGGGAATTTTAGTTGAGCGAGACAGTTATCTATTAGAATTATCACGGTATGTGGTACTAAACCCTGTTCGAGCGCACATGGTAAAAAATATTAGTGAATGGAAATGGAGTAGTTATAAAGCCATGACTGGGGAAGTGTCAGCAAGTACCTGGCTAGAAACTGACTGGATATTAAGCAATTTTGCCAAACGTCGAAAAATAGCAATAGCAAAATATATTGAATTCGTAAAGGATGGCATAGGTTTGTCATCATTGTGGGAAGGTTTGCAAAATCAGGTATTTCTGGGAACAGAAAAATTTGTTAACAAAAAGCAAAGCCTCATTAATAAAAAAGATTATTTAGGTGAAGTGCCCCGACTCCACAGAAGAAAAGTACCAAAGTCGCTTGAATATTATGATAGAAAATACAAGGATCAGAACGTAGCAATATGCAATGCGTATTTATCAGGCGGCTATACTTTAAAAGAAATAGGTGTTTATTTTCATAAACACTATTCAACAATTAGTCGAATAGTTAAAAACTATGAATGAAAATGTTGCATGGAAAGACCTGACTCCTCCTTGCTTGACCCCTCCTTGCTGCATTTAACAGGAAAAGATTTTATTCAGTACATGTTGCGTTTGCATGGCAACGACTGCGAGCAAAAACTTATCGATAATGTGCTTGATGGTTTAGAGCTGGATAAATCCATTATGCAGGAATCCGTCAATAAATTATCCAAAGGCATGACTCAAAAATTGGGGCTGGCTTCCTGTTTATTAAGTGGTAAGTCCTTATTGATTTTTGATGAACCCATGAGCGGACTAGACCCACGCGCCCGTGTATTATTCAAAAAGCAATTAGCCAAGCTAAAACAAAAAGGCACCACCGTATTTTTCAGCTCACACGTACTAGCCGATGTAGAAGAAATGGCAGATACCATGGCAGTGTTACACAATCAAAAAATTTATTTTTCAGGTTCGCCACAAGCGTTTATACAAAAGTACAAAGGTGAAAATGTAGAGCAGGCGTATATGAATTGTATTGAAAACAAGGTTGTCTAAAAGAAAGTTGGCAGTTGGCAGTTGGCAGTTGGCAGTTGGCAGTCAAAAGCAAAAAAATACTGTCATCCTGAGCGTAGCCCTTTAGTAATATTTTATAGTGTGGGTAGACATTATCAATATCGAGAGCTATACTTAGTATTAAATAAAGTGTTTAATTAAGTATTTTAGAGAGTGCTATGAATATTCGATCAACGCATACCATCCTGGCTGACGAGACTGTTTCTGTTTCAGATTTAAAAAAAAGTCCTAGCCAGTATTTTACCGACCACGCTATTGCTGTTTTATCAAATAATCGTCCTGCAGGTTATGTTATTGGAGCGAGTGCTTATGAAGCGTTGGTGTCCATGTTGAGTCAGTGCCAGCAGGGGGAGACATTTTTTGGAGAATTTCGACCTACTGCTAGTCGAATGCGCGAAATCACAACTAAAGGCATGGAGTTATTGCAAAATGCTCCTACTGATGACTTGGAAAAACTCGGGAATTATACTAAGTGATTGAGATTTTTAAGACGGAACTTATTAGAAAGCAAGCGACACCGACTGAACTTGAGCAGCTAGAAAAGGACTTTGCACGATACAAAGAAACGGGTATTCCTGCGGACTGTTTTGGGCGAGATGTACTATATAACCATGTCAATAGTCTGCCGTCGGTTCTGTCGGCGGAACTAAAGCATATACACCTCTTACCGTCTGCTCACAAGTCTGTTAATACAACAAGACAATTTAACAAGACAAGCGATAACCATTTAGTTTACTGCAATGGCTATTACAGTAATGAAGCATATCTTTTGATAGCTATACTCGCGCCCGATGCTCACGCACAATCACGAAAAAATAATGTTATGTTTAAACTGGCTCAAATCGCTGAGAACTTTAGAGAAAATAACTGACTCTCAAGATTTTGCTAACTTAAAGCCCTGCACATTATTTACTAAATTTCTAAATGAGAGCTTTGCACGAAGCATCTTTTCCGCCATAGCGGCGTTACCTATATGGATGTAGGTAAGGTGCGCTAGCATATGCCCATGGATGGGAGGTAGTAGGGCAATGCAGGAGCAATTGCCGAGGAGCGGAAGCTTTAAAAATGCCTAAAAAGTACTCACTTACTACGTGTAAGCTGCGTTTTTTTAGTCATTTTTGCCTTGCTATGACGAAAAATCTACATCGTGCAAAGCTCTCTAAATGTACAGTAAGTACGCGCCACATTAGTAATATCGAATTTATTAATATTATTTGACCCCCCCTCCAATCGAGCCACTTTATGTCAACCAGCAACAATAACGACCAAAAAAATTTACTGAGTAATGAAAGCAGTCCTTATTTACTGCAACACGCACAAAACCCTGTTCACTGGCTTGCGTGGAATGCTGAATCGCTGGCATTAGCAAAAGCGAGCAACAAACCAATTTTATTATCCATCGGTTATTCTGCTTGCCACTGGTGCCATGTTATGGCGCATGAATCTTTCGAGAACCAGGCAACGGCCGATGTAATGAATGCGCTTTTTATTAATATTAAAGTGGATAAAGAAGAGCGGCCCGATCTTGATAAAATTTATCAGAATGCGCACTCATTGCTTTCTGAGCGTTCGGGCGGTTGGCCGCTTACTGTTTTTTTAACGCCTGATAGTCATATGCCAATTTTCGCTGGTACTTATTTTCCTAAAACCAACAAACACGGTTTACCTGCCTTCACCCATTTGCTTAAGCAAATTAGCGACATTTGGAAAACACGTAAATTTGATGTAGAACAGCAATCGACTTCCCTGCAAAACACTTTTCAGCGCATGTACGAATCAACTAAACCAGAAGGCGTAACGTTTAACCATGCTGTTATTGATATTGCTCGCAATCAAGTTGAACAGCAGTTTGATAGCCAACATGGCGGCTTTAGTGGTGCACCAAAATTTCCGCATCCTGCGATTATTGATTTCGCACTAAAACATTGGTGCCACACTAAAAAACAAAACCGTCCCGACCCGCGAATTTTGCATAGCGCGATTTTCACTCTGGAAAAAATGGCAGAAGGCGGAATATTCGATCATTTAGCTGGCGGGTTTTGTCGTTACTCTACAGATGAACGCTGGATGATTCCGCACTTTGAAAAAATGCTTTATGACAACGGGGCGTTATTGTCTTTATATAGTCAGGCATGGAAGATAACTGAAAATACTTTATTTTTTGATGCTGCCAGCGAAACCGCCAATTGGGTTAAACGTGAAATGCAGTCCGGCGAAGGCGGTTATTATTCTGCACAGGACGCTGATTCAGAAGGCAGTGAAGGCAAATTTTTTGTCTGGTCGAAAAGTGAAATAAATACCCTGTTAGATGAATGTATAGATAAGTGCAGCGGAGACCAAAATATAACAACACAATCAATCGAATTATTCAAACAACGATTCGGTCTCAACAAAGGTGAAAATTTTGAAGGCTTTTGGCATTTGCACGGATACATCAAAACAAATACATTAGCCGAAGAACAAAAGCTAGATACTATAGTACTGCAACAACAATTCCAGCTAATTCGACAACATTTATTCAACTACCGCGAAAAACGCATTCACCCAGAAACGGATACAAAAATATTAACAGCCTGGAATGGTTTGATGATTCACGGTATGTCTGTCGCCGGACGTTTGCTGGGCAAAGCAGAATATATTTCATCGGCATCACAGGCGGCACATTTTATAAAAAGTCACTGCTGGCAAAATGGCTGCTTATTCGCCAACTACAAAGATGGTAAAGCAACACTTAACGCTTATGCTGACGATTACGCTTTTCTTTTATATGGCTTATTAGAGTTATTACAAAGCCAGTGGGATGATGCGCTTTACGAATGGGCACTAGCACTCGCCGATAAACTACTGGCTGATTTTGAAGATGCTGATTACGGTGGTTTTTATTTTACCAGCCATCATCACGAAACATTGATTCAGCGTTTAAAAAATTTCAGCGACGATGCCATTCCCTCTGGTAATGCGATTGCCGCTTATGCGTTAAATCGTCTGGGTTACCTTTCCGGTCGGCAACACTATATTACTGCCGCCGAAAACAGCCTGAAATCTGCCTGGTCTTCAATTAACCGCAGCCCAGTTTCGCACTGTGCCATGTTAAGTGCATTAAATGAAAACCTGGCACCGCCAGACATTCTCATCATAAGAAGCCAGCAGGCAGATGAGAAAAAATGGACATCACTCACACAGCAATATTATTTACCATTTATGTTAATTTACAACATTCCTGCGGAGCAAGAATTGCACGCCTCGCTTGCCAGCAAAGTAGCAACAGAGATAAGCATCGCCTATCCCTGTAGCGGTATGTCTTGTTACAAAACCATTAAAAATATCGCTGATTTACAGAAACACCTAACGAATAACAGTTATCGCGTTTTGGAATAAATACCTTGAAGCCTACTGAAACCCACTGAAATTAAGGGATTTACATCGTAAATCGAAAAAAAACAAAACAGCACTACATTCTGAGTGCTTGCAATACTTATCACTTTAGGAGTATGGTTATATTCTCTGAATTATAAATAGTCAGAAGGCTGTCTTACTTAAACCACACAACTGAGGATAAACACATGGCTGATCGCAAACTAACAATCATCGCAACAAAAGGAACTCTGGACTGGGCTTACCCTCCTTTCATCCTTGCATCTACTGCAGCAGCTTTAGGTATGGAAGTATCAATCTTCTTTACTTTCTACGGTCTGAACCTGCTACTGAAAGATACAAACAAATTAAGAATCACACCAACAGCGGCACCTGATATGCCAATGAAAATGCCCTGGGGACCTAAATGGTTCAAAAGCATCGACTTTGGTCCTAAAATTCCTAATGTAATGTGGAATGTTCCTTTCATGGATCCAATCTGCACAACATTAATGAAGAAAACTATCAGCAACTGTGGCGTAGCAACAATTGCTGAATTGCGCGATCTTTGCATCGAAGCAGAATGTAAATTCCTTGCTTGCCAAATGACTGTAGAATTATTTGGTCATGATCCAGCTGCATTTATCGACGGAACTGACTTTGTTGGTGCAGCAACTTACTTTGAAGAATCATCTGACGCTACACAGTCACTGTTCATCTAAAGTAATAGAGAGAAAAGACATAATTAAAGCCGCGTATTCATACGCGGCTTTTTTAGTGGCCAATTATTAATAACCACTATTAAGGGCAGCAACCGCATCTGATAATTAACCAGCACAACTTTACAAGTTTCTAACGCCGTCTATAATTATAGCCATGTCTAATAACACCATAAAAAATTCAAATTTTGGTTTCAGAATTTACCAAATTTTTTCCATGTTGATACTTGTATATATGATTGTGGTTCAATTTAATGATCCGGACCCGCTATACTGGATTGCATTTTATGGGGCCTGTACTCTGGTACCTGTTTTATCCCTAGTAAAATTAAACAATAAATACCTATATTACACCTGCTTAATATTCGGTATAACCGCTCTGTATGTTTCACTCAATGGTGCATTGGAATATACTAACCACTTTAAAGATGAATCTTTGTTGCAATCTATGTCTGCCGACAAACCTTATCTTGAAGAAACAAGAGAGTTTTTTGGTACATTGATCGCATTATCATTAATCAGTATCCACCAGATAATCCTTTTCAAACAGAATAAAAAATAACCAGTAATAGGCTGCTGCATGAAAACAAGGAAGAACCATCGACTGAAGAATGGGCCACAAGGTCACATTGATTGTATTGATGCAAGCTTTCAAATATCTTTTAATTTTCCTGTTTACTTTAATTTTGATCTTTTTAATACCGGTAACGTTTTATTAAAAAACACATTACAAATTTCTCAAAACATACAGCAAAAAGTTCTAGTTTATATTGACTCAGGCATCACTGATGCCAACCCCAGTTTCAGCAAAACGATAAACACCTATTTCGATTTTTATAATCAGCAGCTTACACTGCTTGACACACCCAAAATATTACCCGGTGGTGAAGCGGCTAAGCAGCATTCGAAAATTGAATCGTTATATAGTCACATGTTAGCGAACAAACTTGACCGACATTGCTGCGTACTCGTTATTGGCGGTGGTGCTCTGCTTGATGCGGTTGGTTTTGCTTGCGCCTCTTTCCACAGAGGCATTCCTCTGGTAAGAATGCCCTCAACTGTACTGGCGCAAAATGATGCTGGTATCGGTGTAAAAAACGGCTACAACGCACTGCACAATAAAAATCTGATAGGCAACTTCGCACCACCACAAGCGGTTATCAATGATTTTCTACTACTTGAGACATTACAGTCACGCGATAAAATATCAGGGCTAGCAGAAGCTGTAAAAGTCGCTGTTATACGAGATGCCAGTTTTTTCAGCTGGCTAGAACAAAATGCCTTGCTGCTAACTCAGTTCGAAGCGGACACTAGTCAGTATGCTATTGCTCGCTGCGCCCAACTCCACCTTCGCCAAATCACGCATGGGGGAGATCCATTTGAATCAGGAAATGCAAGACCTTTGGACTATGGTCATTGGAGTGCGCATAAGATCGAAACGTTGACTGATTTCGAAATACGTCACGGCGAAGCGGTTGCTATCGGTATGGCGTTAGATACACGATATGCATTTGAAATAGACCTAATCAATGAAAACGAATGTCTACGCCTAATCCACTTACTAGAAAAACTCGGTTTTGCACTTTGGCACAAGGTGATCGATAGCGTTGTCGATAGTACAGATGAAAAGGAACAACATCAGCTGTTACGAGGTCTCGAAGAATTTCGTCAACATCTTGGCGGCGAGCTGTGCATCACTCTGCTTACTGGCATCGGTAAAACAACCGACGTTAACAACATCGATAGTAAATGTATGATTCGCGCAAGCAACTGGTTAAAATTGCGACATCGTATTTAATTACATGCGATATTACACTTAGAATAATCAGTATTATCGCATCGGCACACGCGTTTCATTACCAATATAAATGTATATAAAAACACTAGCCACTGTTGGTCGAGTATCTAATCTGCCTACCGTCTGGACGAACATACTGGCCGCTGCAGTGGTCGCACATAACACAGCTTCTTCCCAGACAAATTTTGTCGCCTCTGATATCACCCAAATTGTTATCACGCTTATTGCACTTTCGTTCATGTACATTGCAGGCATGTTTTTAAACGATGCTTTTGACAGTAATTGGGACAAAAACAATAACAATATGCGGCCCATCGTTTGCGGTGAGATTTCTCGTCGTCGAGTATGGATAATTGGTTATGCGTTACTATTTTCAGGCCTGCTTCTGCTCTTATTGCAAACAGTCTTACTGCAAAAAAATGAAACAGCAAGTTTAGCGGCGCTATCGCTAGCTGGTGCAATCATTCTTTATAATGGGCTGCATAAAAAATTTCCTGCCGCGGCTTTCATCATGGGTTTTACTCGCTTTGGTGTTTATATCATCAGTGCCGCATTGTTAGCGAGTATCACAACAGAGTTAATCATTGTTGCATGCGGATTACTGCTATACATCACCGGTGTCACATACCTCGCCCGCCAGGAGCAAAGCAATACAAATACTCTACGCTGGCCGGTGATGTTACTCGCCACACCAGTACTACTAACCATTACTAACAGCTATGCTATACCACTGTACTGGCTGCTGCTGATTATATATTCCAGCTGGATTATTACTCGATTGAAAAATAAAATTTTCGTGACAAAACCTGATGTTAAAGCAGGCATTGGCGGTTTGTTGGCAGCTATACCGCTGGTTGACGGATTGTACCTCGCCAGCGTGAACGCACCAATCCCCGCAATCATCTGCCTGTTTGTCTTCATTATCGTGCCGAAGCTGCATCAAATTATTAGTGGCACCTGACATTTATCATCACAAATTTTTATTGCAGTTATCAGGGCATAACCTAAAATACAACTGTGACTAATTCTAACGTTATAACATCGCACCAATTAGCGAATGCGCTACAGCAACAACTACCTGATACACAATCTGAGTGGTTGT
>UOFD01000074.1_pt1 | contig 8285 bp, 7 predicted proteins | sample 1990101 | NCBI WGS metagenome assembly UOFD01 (sample SAMEA4728526, study PRJEB27164) | hydrothermal vent metagenome | biome: marine basaltic hydrothermal vent biome; feature: marine hydrothermal vent; material: mineral | place: Pacific Ocean | collected 2011-06-14/2011-07-23 | depth 1741 m | reverse complement strand
TATTCGCCATCCATGGCGTTATACGCGACAATCCATTTGATACTATCACAGCACTTGCGGTTTATAAATTTGAAATTCCTTTTTATCCCTTTTTGTAAACAACACTACGATGCGCGACTTTTATTATCAGAATAATAAATTCAGTGTCTTTTATTTCGTAAACGATACGGTATACACCCTGCCTTACCCGATAATGTTTCTGCGCAGATAATTTGATGCAGCCTTCTGCACACGGATTTTTACGCAATGACTCTAAATACAATTTAATGTGTGTTGGAAGCCACAAAAACCATTGCAAAAAGTATAATATAGGTATATATTTTATACCATGCTATCATTTGAGTACGATGAGAATAAAAGCAAACAAAATCTTGCTAAGCATGGCATTGATTTTGATGTCGCCCAATTACTATGGGATGACCCTAGTATGCTTGAAATGCCATCTAAAAAAGCAACTACTGAAATAAGGTTCTTAGTGATAGGTACTGTTAATCAAAAACATTGGTCTGCAATAATCACATATCGTGGTAACAATATCCGCATTATTTCGGTTCGTCGCTCAAGAATCGAAGAGGTGAATTTCTATGAAAGCTAAAACATTAGATAAAAAATTTGATGATAACGAAGAAGATATTTTAGATGCTTTTAATTTAACAAAAGCAAGAAGACCAAACCAGGAACAAAAACGAGTTAATGTTGATTTTCCAATTTGGATGATTTCTTCACTGGATAAAGAAGCAAAGCATCTAGGTGTGACACGCCAGTCTATTATAAAAGTTTGGCTTGCCGAGCGCTTAGAAAAAATAGTAATATAACACAGCGCTCCAGCCGACAGTCAAAAGCGTCGCGATTTTTGCAGAGCAAGAATACATGCCCCTTTCGCCTGCCGCTGAACCAGATCGTTCGATATATTCATGCTACTGCTCACCATCTAATTTATCCGCAGATGAGCAACCAATAACATACCTTGTACTACGTCCGCCCCCCGGTAATTGTTTAAGGCAGCCTTTTTTTAATAACTCAGTTAAATGCCGTGTTGCTGTTGCTTTACTTACACCAGCAATGCCCTGATATTTTGATGCGTTGATGCCGTCTGTAAATTCTTCACCTGTATTATCTAGTAAACGATTTAAAACTTTCATTTGTGATTCAGACAATATGGTTTGACTATGTGTTTGCCAGAACCGTGTTTTAATAACGACGCGTTCTATTCGCTGCTGGCCTTGCTGCATAGCAAGTGCCAGTGTTTCTAAAAACCAGTTTATCCATTCGGTTATATTTGTTGCATGGTTCGATTCAAGTTGTATTTTTGTTTTGCAGTTTTGCGTGTTTTCTAATATTTTGTAGTACGCAGCACGGTTCGCTTCTATTGCCGCACTTAATGAATAAAAACGTATGCCTGTTTGTTCGTCTTGTGCCAAAGCTCTATCGGTTAAGGCGCGTGTCACTCGTCCGTTGCCATCATCAAATGGATGTATTGTAATTAATCGCAGGTGTGTTATTGCTGCGCGCACAATGCCGTGCATTTTTAGAGGCTGCGCTAAATTAAACCATTCGATAAATTCATCGAGCACTTGTTGTAATTGGCTTTTTGGCGGTGCTTCAAAATGAATAATTTCACCGTTCCCTTTTTGTGAAACAACCTGCATGGGCGCATCGCCTCTTAATTTACCGATGGCTATATTTTTAATGATGGATGGCTCGGGAAATAATGCGGCTTGCCATTCGCATAACATCTGTTGGCTAATGGGTTGGTGCAAGTCTGTTGTGGCTGCACATAACATGGCGATAAGGTTTTCAGTTTTTCTTGTTGCGGGTGGTAGCCCTGCTTGCTCTAAACCGAGTTGCCTGGCGACGGATGAGCGCACTGACCCGACGTTTAATTTCTCGCCTTCTATCTGTGATGTTTTGATTGCATCTTGAATAAGTGCATCCATCTCGGCTTGTCGATCAAGATCTTCTGGCAGGTCTTTTGCTTTGCCGATTAGCTGTTTTTGTAAGGCTAAAACTTTTTCCAGACGTGGTTTTATAGCATTCATATCGAATGAAAAATTTGACCAAGCTTTATCTTCCCAAATGTACACGATTGACTACGAATCCTTTTTATATTATTGGTTAGAGCGTTACGAGCCGAATAAACGGTTTATTTGGCTCAATATATGAGCCGAATAATAGACCTTATTCGGCTCATACGCAAGAAAACACTATAATTATTTAAGCTGGTTTACGTGAAAGTTGTTCAGCATATCCCTATGTTTCGCCTTTTTTGTACACAACACTTCGATGTGCAACCTTTACAACAAGGATCATTAGTTCTGTATCTTTTATTTCGTAAACGATACGGTATACACCCTGCCTTACCCGGTAACGTTCCTGTGCGGACAATTTGATGCTACCTTTCGCACGTGGATTTTTACATAATGACTCGATGCACTTTAATATGCGTTTGACGTCTTTATTTGGGAGGTTATAAAAATCTTTAGCTACTAATTTTTGAAGGCAAGGCTATAGTTTGCCATTTGCTTTCAGGTCATCCAATAGTTCTTCATAAGTTAAAGTGGGTTCGTTGACTCGCTGCGTGAAAGCCGTTAAATCTTCCTGATCTTCGCGCAACGCATTACGAACCGCTTCATTAACGACTTCTGATACGGACTGATGGGTTGTGGCTGCTTTGACTCTTAATGCCTGATGGACATTTTCTTCAAAATAAACCGTTGATCTTTTTGATAATTCACTCATGGCGTTATACCTCGCTTCATTTAGATTAGCGCTATAACGTTGTAACGTAAAGACGTTTATTTCACTTTATAATGGTGTCTAAACCGGATTAAATTTGTTCGGAACAAATTTAGCATGAGTGCTTCTTGCGAATGACCCGTAGGGTGACTAATTTTGTCCGGAACAAAATTGAATGGTCGTAGACCAGCCTTTAAGGCAAATTATAGGATGTAATTTGTAATTACAAGGAAGTAATTCATAATCTAACCGGCAGTCGGTTCGATTGGCTCATATTGCACATCTCTATAAAAAAGTAAGAAGTGCGTATATAAATAACAAATGGTGCCCAGGGCCGGAATCGAACCGGCACGGTGTTACCACCGAGGGATTTTCGTACCAACTATAGCTTTCGCTACTGCCAATTTATTTGACATTTGTGGTCTGGACTTTCTCTTCACCGTATTGCGAATAAATCACAGTTTAGGCGGGTGCCGTCAAGTCTCTACACGTTCCCGAATAATCGGGCTTCGCTCGGGATTGCCATCAGCATTACCTGAAAGGTTTCCCCGAATTTGACACCATTCACACCAGTAGTTTCCTGACTGGGTGCTCAAAATTTTAAGTCCCTTGCGTCTACCAATTTCGCCACCTGGGCATACTACTTTGATGGTCTTACTTGGCCTTAATTTTCACGGAAACATTAAGATATTACCGTGCCACCTAGGCAAACAGGTGGTCTTTGGTGGTGTATTGCGCACCAACGGACGGGAGTATACAGCAACAAACTATAACAATGAATACAACAACTTAAAAAATTTACCTTTTATGGCATTTTTTACCCATGTAATAATATTGCCCAGTTCTTCAGGACTTGGGCTATCCATTACATTTTTTGTTATTTCCGGCAATTCATCTAAACTTTAGGCGGCAACTACCTTGACAATCGCCGATTATGACTTTTTACACGCCAATGCAAAAAAGCTATTGCGCTTAGTGCAGCTAACGCTGCACGTTCATCTAGAAGAAATAATACCGAGAAGCAGAACGGTATTTAAATGCAAACACTGCCAATCACCGATGGTAATAAAAAGCATACTGCTAGGCTCACGTTTAGAATCCGGATGAGCATCAAGCATTAAAATAAACACTAAACTCACCCAACATTAACGGAGGGAGTCCATGCCATTAAATTAATTTTTTATCAGCAGTGCTGCTGAGGCAAACGCACGCTCAAAAAAAGGCTCTACAAAAAAAGCGCCTTGCCGACATTAACTTCAAAAAATATATTTTCTTATATAAAACAAACCGGGCTTATCCAACAACAAGATAAGATCGTGGATCGCTGCGCTCTCACGATCTATCCTTGTTCGTTATACGCTCTATTTGATGTATGCACCGAGCACGTCCCCAATGTACGAAAATACGTAACTTAGTAAGTATAAAGTTATAGCTACAGCTATACCAACAACAAAGCCTTGTTGTAGCCATTGATATTTATCTTTATCAGGTCGGTATAGTTTTAAGTTTGGAAAAAGTGAGTTTATTTGAGCGAGTATTTTTTGATTAAGAAAAGCCCATAAATTAGAAAATATTAGTAATGAAAATATAAAGGCAAGTATAAATGAGTATTCTATTTCTAGTTTAGGTGAAATTATTGCAGCAGCCCAAAGGCTAAGTGTGAAGCCAGCAATAACGCCTGAAATCTGAACGGTTAATGTTGCCCAGGGCGAACGCGCCCATCCGTTTTTTGATTTGCATTTTTCTAATATTTCTTTAACTGCTGAAAAAGAGGCGTCAACCCAATTACGATCATCCGATGTAACAACTAATGAACAATTGTTTGGATTTTCCACATCTAGGCATAATTCCATTAACGTGCCAGCTTGCCGTGAAGTGCGTAAAGATTGTGATGATTCTATTGTAAACATTATTCTTTGAACTGTTTTAGCTTGATGGAAATAGTTTAATAATTCTTGAAAATCAAAAAGCCTATAACCTTTGTTGTCAAAACGAATAATGTAAGTTAAGAACACTATAGTTTTGATCATTGTCGTCTGTAATGCTTTCATTGATTTGAATAGTCCTGCTCGCATATATCGCCTTTATTTGGGTGAGTATGCTTTCGTTTATTTCTAAATTAGAAATAATTTCATCGCGGTAAAAATGAGCCATCAATATATCCTTTTATTAAGCGTATAACTACAATTTAACACCCTAAAAGCTGTCTTAGTAAAGTGATATTTAGGGCATATAATACAGTAAGTGTCATTTAAATCAACAACATAGTTAAAAATTAAGGGACTAATATAGATTTTTACTTGGTGTAGGAGGCTGCCATGACTAAACCACGTCTTATCGAGCAAACCCGTCAGGTTTTGCAAATTTTTCATTATAGTATTCGCACTCAAGAAAATTATATTCAATGGATTAAGCGATTCACTTTTCCATAACAAGCGGCACGTTTTTGCAAATACAAAACATTGTAAATATAACTAAAACTGCATACTGCCAATTTTATTATCCCGTAAAAACCCGCGCATTTCTAAACATTCGCATCCACGGTGAATCTTCCTGCCACTCGTCTGGATGCCATGAATGTTGCACCGCTCTAAACACACGTTCGGGGTGCGGCATCATAATAGTTACGCGACCATCATCATTACAAAACCCGCTTAAACCTTCAGGTGAACCGTTTGGATTTAGCGGGTAGGTTTCTGTCGCTTGCCCATCGTGGTTAACAAAGCGCAATAGTGATTTTGCACTTTGACGCTGCTCGGCTGATTTGTATTCTGCGCGACCTTCGCCGTGCGCGACGGCAATTGGCATTATTGAACCTGCCATGCCCTGCATTAATATCGAAGGTGATTGCATTACTTCAACCAAACTAAAGCGACCTTCAAATTGCTCGGAATTATTTCTTACAAAATGCGGCCAGTGCTGCGCGCCGGGAATAAGTGATTTTAAATTTGCCATCATTTGGCAACCATTGCACACACCTAAACTAAAGGTATCGTTGCGATTAAAATATTTTTCAAACACATCTCGTGCGCGGGCATTAAATAAAATTGATTTTGCCCAACCTTCGCCTGCACCTAAAACATCACCGTAAGAAAATCCACCACAGGCGACTAAACCTTTAAAGTTTTCAAAATCAATATCACCATTGATGATGTCACTCATATGTACATCAATGGCGTTGAAACCAGCGCGGTCAAACGCGGCTGCCATTTCTATTTGTCCGTTCACGCCTTGCTCGCGCAATATGGCGATACTCGGTTTTACACTTTTTGATATAAAAGGCGCTGCAACATTTTCATTGATGTCAAAACTAAGACTAGCTGTTAAACCTTTATCATCCTGTGCAATCGCATCAAATTCCTGCTGCGCACATTCGGGGTTATCACGCAGGCGTTGCATGTGATAACTGGTTTCGCTCCACGCTTGCTGCAACGATACACGCGACGCAGAAAATACCGGGATGCCATTATTGTTTATAGTGATTTGATCATCTTCATAGATGCGCCCCAATTCGTGAACGCATTCGGCTAAACCTGCTGCACCAAAAGCGTTTTCAATTTCTTGCACATCATCACAGCGCATTTGTATCACACCGCCTACTTCTTCATTGAACAGAACGGAGAGCGCATCGCTATCGTTGTCGCCAAAGTTATCGAATAGCATCGAATCTAATTGAATATTCAAACCACAGTGTCCAGCAAATGCCATTTCACAAAGGCAAGCAAAAAGCCCACCATCGGAGCGATCATGCCAAGCAATAATTTTTCCCTGACTGTTTAATTTCTGAAACACATCGAAGAAGGCTTTTAACTGCGAAGCGTCATCAACATCCGGCGGCACGTCACCAATTTGTTTGCAGGTTTGCGCCAATGCTGAACCGCCGAGACGATTTTTGCCAAAACCTAAATCGATTAACAGCAAACCGGTATCTTTAATGTCGGTGCGAATTTCTGGGGTAAGTGTTTTACGCACATCACTAACCGGAGAAAATGCGGTAATTACTAATGACAGCGGTGCGGTCACGGACTTATCAACATCGCCGCTTTTTGTAGTCTCGGTCCACACGGTTTTCATCGACATCGAATCTTTGCCGACTGGAATAGTCAGCCCCAGTTGCGGACAAATTTCCATGCCGACGGTTTTAACCGTGTCGTATAAAATGGCATCTTCACCGGGATGCCCTGCCGGTGCCATCCAGTTCGCAGATAATTTTATGTCGGATATTTTTGCAATGGGCGTTGCCATAATATTGGTAATTGATTCAGCAATTGCCATGCGCGCCGATGCTGGACCGTCGAGCAATGCCACGGGCGTGCGTTCACCTATCGCCATCGCTTCACCAGTGTAAGCTTCAAACGAGGCAGTGGTTACCGCAACATCTGCCACCGGTATTTGCCAGGGACCAACCATTTGATCGCGTGTCACCATGCCGGTTACTGTGCGATCGCCAATGGTGATTAAAAATGATTTGTTGGCAACGGATGGTAAGCGCAAAACATTAAATGCGGCTTCAGTGATGTCGATAGTGTGCGTGTCTAGCGCCGCATGTTTTACTGCAACACGTTTTACATCGCGTAACATTTTTGGTGGTTTTCCGAGCAGCACATCCAGCGGCATATCGACTGGGTAACTAGTTCCGCCTTTCTCAGAAAAATGCCGGTCGTGAACTTTTAAAGTTTTGGCTTCGGTGGTTTCACCCAAAACAGCATAAGGGCAGCGTTCGCGTTCACACAGTTTTTTGAAGTCATCAATGCGTTCGGGATGAATGGCAATGACATAACGTTCCTGCGATTCATTACTCCAAATTTGCATGGGCGTCATGCCCGGCTCATCGTTATGTATTTCGCGCAGTTCAAACTCTGCACCGCGGCCACCGTCATAAACCAGTTCGGGCAAGGCGTTGGATAAACCACCCGCGCCAACATCGTGAATCGATAAAATAGGGTTGTTGCCAATTTGCGACCAGCAACCGTCAATCACTTCCTGGCAGCGTCTTTCCATTTCTGGATTGCCGCGCTGCACTGAAGCAAAGTCTAAATCTTCTGCGCTGGCACCGCTATCCATCGATGATGCTGCGCCACCACCAAGCCCAATCAACATCGCCGGACCACCCAAAACTACGATTGGTGTACCAACCGGCAGTTGCAGTTTTTCAACATCTGGTTCACGAATGTTGCCGTAACCACCAGCAAGCATAATGGGTTTGTGATAACCGCGCACTTCATTGCCCGGCTTTCCATCAATCATGGGCGCAGCGATTTTTTCTTCAAAGGTACGAAAATAACCAGCAATATTTGGGCGACCAAATTCATTGTTAAATGCTGCGGCACCAATCGGCCCTTCCAGCATAATGTCGAGCGCAGAAACAATGCGTTCGGGTTTACCGTAATCACTTTCCCACGGTTGCGGACAATCAGGAATTTTTAAATTAGACACAGAAAAACCACTCAAACCCACTTTGGGTTTCGAGCCACGACCGGTCGCGCCTTCGTCTCGAATCTCACCGCCCGCACCCGTCGCCGCACCAGGAAAAGGGGAAATTGCCGTTG
>UOFD01000070.1_pt1 | contig 9215 bp, 8 predicted proteins | sample 1990101 | NCBI WGS metagenome assembly UOFD01 (sample SAMEA4728526, study PRJEB27164) | hydrothermal vent metagenome | biome: marine basaltic hydrothermal vent biome; feature: marine hydrothermal vent; material: mineral | place: Pacific Ocean | collected 2011-06-14/2011-07-23 | depth 1741 m | reverse complement strand
ATTCGATACGCCACCAGAAATTTTTGCGTATGGCAGCGTTTCTTTAATTTTTTGTGTGGCTTGTATAAAGTCCATCGCATAATTATTATGCTCTTCGATACCAGTCGCAACCGCAAAAATATTCGGGTCAAAAATAATATCTTCCGGCGGAAAACCAACAACTTCTGTCAGCACTTTATAAGAGCGTGTACAAATTTCAACTTTACGCTGATAAGTATCCGCCTGTCCGTCTTCATCAAATGCCATGATGATAACGGCAGCACCATATTGGCGAACCAACCGCGCATACTTAATAAAATTATCTTCACCTTCTTTTAGCGAAATAGAATTCACTATCGGCTTGCCCTGCACACATTGCAAACCGGCTTCGATGATGTCCCATTTTGAAGAATCAATCATTACCGGCACGCGCGCAATATCTGGCTCGGCGGCGATTAAATTTAAAAATTTCACCATCGCTTCTTTCGATTCCAACATGCCTTCATCCATGTTGATGTCGATAACCTGCGCGCCATTTTCAACCTGCTCGGCGGCAACACTTAATGCTTCTTCGTATTTCTCTTCTTTAATAAGACGTTTGAACATCGCCGAGCCGGTCACATTATTTCTTTCGCCGACGTTAACAAACAAACTGTCTTCGCCGATGTTAAATGGCTCCAGACCAGAAAGACGACACTGCACGGGAATATCAGGAATTTCGCGCGGTTTTATTTCAGCAACAATATCAGCGAAAGCGCGAATATGTTCCGGCGTGGTGCCGCAACAACCGCCAACAATATTCAAAAAGCCGCTGTTCGCCCACTCGGCGATCGCTTCTGCCATATCATCTGCGCCAAGATCGTAACCGCCCATTTCATTTGGCAAACCGGCGTTAGGGTGTGCTGATATGTACGTTTCTGAAATACGCGATAGTTCCTGCACGTACTGGCGCAAATCATCGGGGCCAAGCGCGCAGTTCAAACCGATAGAAATTGGCTCGGCATGGCGCAATGAATTATAAAAAGCCTCGGTAAGTTGGCCAGTTAAAGTGCGCCCAGATTGATCGGTAATGGTGCCGGAAATCATAATCGGCAGCTCAACATCATCTTCTTCAAATACGCGCTTAACGGCAAAAATAGCCGCCTTTGCATTTAGCGTATCGAAAATAGTTTCGATAAGAATAATATCCGCGCCACCTTCAATTAAAGCACGTGTTGACTCAACGTAGGCATCCGATAATTCAACAAAATTAATATTACGAAAACTAGGGTCGTTAACGTCGGGTGAAATCGAACAGGTGCGATTGGTCGGGCCGAGCACACCAGCAACATAACGTGGTTTATCGCCCGTGCTAAATTCATCGGCAGCTTTTCGAGCCAATGCGGTAGCAGCGACATTAATCTCGTAGCTGAGATCCTGCATGTCATAATCTGCCATCGAAACCGTGGTCGCGTTAAAGGTATTGGTTTCAATAATATCCGCGCCAGCTTCCAGATACTGCTGGTGAATACCGTAGATAATTTCTGGCTGAGTAATTGCCAGCAAATCGTTATTGCCTTTTAAGTCAGACGACCAATCCGCAAAGCGTTCACCACGATAAGCCACTTCATCTAATTTATGGCGCTGAATCATGGTGCCAGTAGCGCCATCAAGCAGCAGGATGCGCTGCTTCAGTGCTTCGTGTAAGCGCTTAATTCGTTGTTCACGGGTGAATGCCATAAGTGAATGCAGATAATAATGCTGAGTGAAAAAGTAGCGGGCGATTATAACATTTAATGACGAGAGCTCATATTTTATAAGCCATCCACAACACCATAAAAACAAAATCACTTTTGCGCTCTTTGTGTCTTTAGCGTTATTTGCGACAATAGTTTTTATCTTGCTAAACTCACACCATGAACAGCCGCCACCTACAACTCTATATAACCACCGAATCACCGTGCAGCTATTTTGATGATAAAGAAAGTCGTAATTTAGTGCCCGACCCCGAGCTGCGACTTAACATGCCGATTTATAACCAGCTTATCCAGCATGGTTTTCGTCGTAGTGGCAGGCACTGTTACCGACCACATTGTGACGCTTGCCAGGCATGTGTTGCCTGCCGCATTCCAGTTCACGATTTCACCCCAAACCGCTCGCAAAAACGTTGCTTAAAAGCCAATAAAAATTTAACACTCACTGCTGTCACTGCAAGTTTCAGTGAAGAATATTTTTTGCTTTACCAGCGTTACCTCAATTCACGGCACACCGATGGTTCAATGGCAGACCCGGCGCAAGACGATTTCCAGCAATTTTTATATTGCCAATGGAGCGACACACAGTTTCTTGAATTTCGACTTGAAGAAAAATTGGTGGCGATTGCAGTGACTGATATTGTGAGCGATGGTATCTCCGCGGTTTATAGTTTTTTTGAACCAGAAATGGAAAAACAAAGCCTGGGCACTTACTGCGTACTCAAGCAAATTGACTACGCCAAAGAACTGAGGCTGAATTATGTTTACCTTGGTTACTGGATTAAAGATCATCCCAAAATGCACTATAAAAATAATTTTAAACCATTGCAGTTATATCGTGATGAGCAGTGGAATAACAGTTCAATAATAAAAAAACCTAATGTTTAACGTACTTTGATTTTCTTCTCTTGTGTTAAAATAAAACACATGAACATACAAGAAAACATTACCAAAAAATTAAACGATGCCTTTTCACCTGAGCATCTCGACGTGGTCAACGAAAGTTTTATACACAACGTGCCCGAAGGTTCTGAATCGCATTTTAAAGTCACTATTGTGTGCGACAACTTCAAAGGAAAAATGCTAATTGCACGTCATCGCCTGGTGAATAAAGTGCTGGAAGATGAATTAAAAAAAGAACGCGCCGACGGCGGCATTCATGCTTTAGCTTTGCACACAATGACAATGGAAGAATGGTTTGAAAAAGGCAGGGTACCTGATTCACCTGAGTGTCTTGGTGGTGAAAAAACGAGCAACAAAAAATAATACTGCAGCAATAACAAACCTATAGCCCAAAATATTTTTCTGCTAACACAAACCATAAGAGTCACAAGCCTAATAAATAGGCTGATGACTCTTAAGCTACAGCTATGGCGAGAGCGCTGACCATGTATTAGCGGGGATGATAACAAAGCTTCCATCAGCAGCAACATTAATATCAAATACATCCCATGTAAAGTTAGTACCTTCGCCTGCAGGTGGTGTATAAAGTGTAACATTACCATTAGCATTCAATTCAACCCTTGCAGGAGAACCTGTTATTCCAGGCTCAAACGTTCCTGAAAAATTGTTTACTGAATAGCGATATATCCCAGCAACAGGAAAACTAAAAACTGTGATAATTTCTGGACCAAAACTATCGGTGTCATCAACATCAAGCTGAGAAAATGGAAACTCAATCAGGCTACCTTGCGTAATAAAATTAATAGAAACACCGCTTCCATCTGGTCCTATCAAATAAGAATCAAGATCAAATGGATTTTCACCCCAACTTAATTTAATTGAAACAGAAGCAGCGCCTAGTCCACCACTACCAACTGAGAACATAAGGCACTCATCCACCGTTTGATCAGATGATGTTGTGGTTATTGAAATTGTATTTGTCTTTATGCCCGCCCTTAAACCCGATAGTAATACCACGGCATCTGGCTTAACAATAATTGAAAAGTTGCCAGACGCATCGGTAACCGCAGTAGATACACCAGAGTAATTATCACCCACCGAAACAACACTGACACCAGCAGCTACCTCTCCCGAAACATCTTCTACGCAACCATTAATCAGAGTTTGTGGGTAGAGAAAATCTGCATTCCAGGTAGAAAAATGGCTAACTGTGCCTTCATAATAGCTATTTGTATCATCCAGTGAAGCGCTGCCTTCTTCCAACCACACACCATTATCTTCGTCATAAAAATACAAAGGTATTGTTGCTGGTGGACTGCCTGATTTATCAGCCAGAGGAATGCGAATAGTAGCATTTGATCCTTGCGCCAGATCCAAATCACTGCCCGCAGCATCAGTGAAAGTAACGATGATTGCACCGAAACTTTCAATCGGTGAAAGTTCCCCAGCGCCGGCGTCTACCAGCATATCGCCCGGCATCAAATCAATATCAATCCTTGGGTCAACCACCGTCAGATTAATCGTTACGTTTCCACTTGGCGCACTGCCATCAGCTTGCGCCAGCGCACCAGCACCCAAAGAAACACTTGCCGGCGTGCCAGGAACGGTTAAAGTTTGCGCTGCATCAGGGTCAAATGTCTGAGTTAAGCCGACGGGCAACAAACGAATCAGTAAAATCGCATCCTCATCCAGGCTTGAAACACGAACAATCTTGAATTGCTCAGCAAAACCATCACTAAAGGCACTAACGATAACCCGATCGTTAAGGGCAATATTTTCTAGCGTGTAACTGCCATCTGCACCTGTAGCCACGTTTTGATCACCGGCACTAACGATTGCATTCGGTACTGCAAGCCCGGTAAGACCATTAATGACACGACCACTGATACCACCGGCACTACTACTACCACCGCCACCGCCACCACTACATGCGATTAATAAAAGATAAAGAAACCCGATAAGGGCAGGGTAAAAATTTGATATTTTATTCATTATTTCCTCTTTGAAAAATTACCGACTTCGAATACAACAATCCATTAGTCGTTATGTTGTTTGAATTAGAAGCAGCGTTCTAATTCTGAAAGTGTTCAATAATACTTGAAGCGTTCCAGTACCGTCAAGCAAAAATCATATGAGAATAATATAAAATATAAAATATAAAATATTTTCAGTGTGAACCTGATAACCTCAACTAAAACAATTATTTAAAACACAAATAAAATTTACAAATCCGCACACATGAATCGAAAAATCATTCATATCGATATGGACGCTTTTTTTGCGGCTGTTGAGCAACGAGACTTCCCCGAGCTTAAAGGAAAACCTGTTATTGTTGGCGGGCAACCCGATAGTCGCGGCGTGGTAGCTGCCAGCAGTTACGAAGCCAGAAAATTTGGTATTTACTCCGCCATGCCCTGCTCTCGCGCTTACAAGTTATGCCCACAAGCAGTCTTTGTTCCACCTCGGTTTTCTGCCTATAAACACGTTTCCAAAGAAATCCATAAGGTATTTCATGAGTACACCAGCAGCATCGAACCACTATCGCTTGATGAAGCTTATCTGGATGTAACGCATTCAAATCTATACGAAGGCTCTGCCAGTTTAATGGCAAAAGAAATACGCGAAAAAATTTTCGAACGAATTCATTTAACTGCATCTGCTGGTATTTCCTATAATAAATTTTTAGCCAAACTTGGCTCGGACCAAAATAAACCCAACGGTCAGTTTATTATTAAACCCGGGGAAGCAGAACATTATTTACACAACTTACCCATTGGGCGATTCTACGGCGTAGGTAAAGTAACCGAAGCCAAAATGAAAACACACGGCATAAATACCGGTGGTGATTTAAAAAATAAAAATTTGTTAGAACTGCAAAAATTGTTTGGTAATTCTGCAGAATATTATTATGACATCTCACGCGGCATTGACCATCGAGCGGTATCATCTCATCGGATAAGAAAATCGCTTGGCTCGGAAACAACTTTCCAACAGGACATGTCTAATACAGAAGAAATGTTACAGCAGTTATTCAAACTACTTGATGAAGTACTAACAAGTTTAGAAAAACAAAAGCTACTGGCACACACACTTACTATAAAAGTAAAATACGCAAACTTTACACAAATCACCCGAAGTCATACTAGTGACACAATTATTTCTACGCGTGACAACGCTATAAAAATGATTCCCGTGTTATTAGCAAAAACCGAAGTAGACTCTAACCATGTGCGTCTGCTTGGCATTTCGTTTTCCAATTTACTTAAGCAGAGAGATTTTATTAGCAGCAATCAATTGCCTTTATTTTAAAAAGCCTCTGATTAATGTCATTTTGAGCGAAGCCGAAAAATCTTATTTTCCGCGACTAGCTTGACATAGGGAGATACCGTGGTGATTCAAGATTCTTCGCTAACGCTCAGAATGACAGAAAGCTGATTAACAAGAGGCTCCTTAAATAAATATCATAACGAACAATATGAAACAAAAAATAATCTGTTAACATGCGCCACGAATTAAAAAATAGAGGAACGGTTCATGCCTGACAATAAATACAAATTAATCAGCTTCGTCATCTGCCCTTTTGTACAACGCTCTATTGTTGTTTTAAATCACAAAAAACAAGATTATGATATTGAATACATTGACATTGAAAATCCACCCGAATGGTATTTGAAAAAAGTACCCACAGGTAAAGTACCTGCGCTGTTTATTGGTGATGACGTTATTTTTGAATCCGCTATTATCAATGAGTTTATCGACGAAACCTGCGGCACTCGCCTAATGCCAGAAGAGCCGCTACAACGCGCGAAAGAGCGCAGCTGGATTGCCTACAGCGAGCAACTTATTTTTGACCAGTACGGCATGATGACTGCTGACAATGCCGAATCATTTAATGAAAAGAAAGCGTATTTTTTTCAACAATTATTAAAGCTAGAAACCGAAGTTGGTAAAAATTATTTCAATGGTGAAAACTTTAGTCTGATTGACGCATCTATCGCCCCTATTTTCACACGATTAACAATGCTGCCTTCGCTGTATGATGATTTCAAAGAAAAATTAAACATTGACAGCAACTTGATTGGTTACATTCAATCACTCTCTTCTAGTGAAGATGTCAGCAATTCTGTTACCGCTGATTTTGAAGAGCACTTTTTAAGCTATTTCAACAACCACAACAGTTATTGCTTAAAGAGTTTCTGAAAAAAGTTATGAGGAAGTGCCTGATTTTTTTAACCGTATTAGCCGTAACACTAAAAGCGCCATCAAAAAACTGTGCCATAATAAATCGAATATATCAATACCTTTACTTAACTCACCATTAACTAACATACGTGATTTCTCCAGCAAATGAGGCTCTGGCTGAAACGGTGCTAGCAACATGAAAATAGCGATAACAGCTAATGGTAATAAAGGAATCTTATCTATATATTTAAGCATTTTCTGGCACCTTCATTCTCCGTTAAAATAATTTTTCAAATAAACATCAAAGCTAACCACATCATCCGCTTCTATCGTTTTTTGTTTTATTAGTGAATCATTTGCCATCGTTTCAAAAAAATTAATTTTATCTGCTGATAAAGAATGTTTTTTATAATATTGATAATGAAGTTTCGACTTTCTTTGTGCGTAATGAAAAAAACCTTCGTCATTTTCTTTCATCTCCGCCAGCATTCTTGCAGACGGTGTTAAACACGGATCAAACACGCTAGCTATTTGTGACTTTACGCTGGAAAAATAATTTTCACTGTGATTCGCCCTATCAAGAAGGCTGGCAGCTGCTTTCATTTCATTACACAATTCATTCGCCCAATTTTGTAAACTAATTGGCTCATCACCACGGCGTAAATTCAAACCTGTTTTTCTTCCTTGATGCGCAACCAGCAATAAATTTTCATCGATAGCGGCAACTTCACTTTGTGTCAGTGACGGACTTTGTTCCAGCAAACAAAACAGCATAAACACTTCAAGAAAATGTAGTTGCTCTGAATTTATACCGTGCGGATCAAAAGCATTAACATCAATTGAACGTAATTCAACATAAGCGACGCCCCTTTTTTTCAATGCGACAGAGGGTTTCTCATTGTCCTGTAAAATTTGTTTGGGTCGCACAGTACTGTAGTATTCATTTTCAATCTGCAAAATATTTATATTCAGTTGACGGTACTCGCCATCAACTTCCACACCAATTTCTTCATAACCGGAATACGGCGTGTTAATCGCGCACTGCATACTTTCGATATAAGCACCGAGTGAATCGTAACAAGCTTTTATACCGGCTATATCTTCTTTATTATTCTGATAGCCAATATCACCAAGTCGCAGTGATGTTGCGCACGGTTCAAAATAAGTATTGCTGTTAAATTCCTGCAACATGGTTCGCTGACCATTTAAAAACGATTTACACACTGCTGGTGATGCACCAAACAAATAGGGCACTAACCAGCCATACCGTAATAAATTTCGCACCAGTCCCATGTAGTGTTCAGAAATAAAGTCTTGCAACGGTTCATTATTATTTAATAATGTTTGGTAACGCTGCCAAAAATCATCTGAAAACGAATAATTAAAATGCACACCAGCAATGACCTGCATGGCGCGACCATAACGTAAACCCAATCCACGGCGATAAGCGGTTTTCATCTGCGCCGCATTCGACGAACCATATCGCGCCAGCGGAATACTGGTTTCGCCAGCAACCACGCAAGGCATACTAGTCGCCCATAAAATTTCATCGTCCAGACTTCGGTAAATAAAATTTTGAATATCGTCGAGTGATTGAATAACTTCTGCGACCGAATCACACGGCGGTGTCACCAGCTCGGCAAGTGCTTCAGAAAAATCAGTAGTGATTTGCGGGTTGGTTAGTGACGAACCCCAGGCAGTCGGATGCGGTGTTTGCGTAATGCCGCCTTCAGGCAACACGCGCAGGCTTTCTTTTTCCAAACCAATTTTTGAAGTGGCGAGCGCTTTTTCAAACTCAGGCGTAGTTAGCTGTGATAGTCGTTGTTGAAGTAGCTGGTACAAAGTTTTTAACGTGCAGTTTTTAACGTGCCAGTAAGTAAGACACTTGTATTATACAGAAATGTTAGGGAAAGTTGGCAGTTGGCTCCATTTTAAAACAGACTTCGTTTTTAACTGCAAACTTAAAACTATTTCTGCACAACGCGATAACGTGGCTTACGGCTACCCGCCTCTTCCGTCGAACTTTCAGCAAGTGGCACAATTCGATACTCAAATTTACAACCCATTGCCGCCGCTGCCCGTGCCATCATTTTTAAAGTCACTCCACCACGTGTTTCATCTTTTTCCAGCATCGAAATTCTCGCCGCACTCACCTGCATACGCTCAGCCAACTGAAACCCTTTTAAACCTTGTTTTATTCGCATATTGCGAATCCAGAACAAATCACTCATATCTCGCCTTTATTAATATATACATTAATAATTTATTTTAAACTAAACAAAACCCGCAATAAGCAGGCTTTATTTTCTAATACTTAAATATTGCTAGCAACCTACATGGCTTGGGCATGCTCCATATAACTAGAACTTGCTTTTTGAACTGTCTTGTTACCATGAGCAGCTTTAAGCTTTTTTTCAT
>UOFD01000038.1_pt1 | contig 9844 bp, 9 predicted proteins | sample 1990101 | NCBI WGS metagenome assembly UOFD01 (sample SAMEA4728526, study PRJEB27164) | hydrothermal vent metagenome | biome: marine basaltic hydrothermal vent biome; feature: marine hydrothermal vent; material: mineral | place: Pacific Ocean | collected 2011-06-14/2011-07-23 | depth 1741 m | reverse complement strand
AATTGGCTTAGTACCGCAAGAGCTCACATTGAACGCTTTTGATACGGTGATAAACACTATTCGTTTCAGTCGTGGTTTGTTTGGCAAAAAAAAAGATGATACCTACCTCTTTCAATTATTGAAAGACCTGTCTTTACTCGACAAAAAAAATGCAGAACTTAGAACACTGTCTGGTGGCATGAAACGTCGGGTATTAATTGCTAAAGCTTTATCGCATGAACCAAAAATATTATTTCTTGACGAGCCAACCGCGGGTGTTGATGTTGAATTGCGTAAAGATATGTGGAATATTGTGCGGCGTTTACGTGATTCGGGTGTCACCATTATTCTCACCACGCACTATATTGAAGAGGCAGAAGAGATTGCCGACCGTATCGGTGTTATCAATAATGGCGAATTATTACTGATTGAAGACAAACAGACATTGATGCAAAACCTGGGTAAAAAACAATTAATTATCGATTTGAAACAAGCCACAACGACTATACCTTCATTGCTTTTAGATTACGATTTGACACTATCCGATGAAGGTAGAAAACTTGTTTACACATACGATACCACGAGTGATAACACTGGCATCACTGCTTTACTGCAGGCAATTCATGTTTCAGAACTGTCGCTAAAAGACTTAGAGGTTAAACAGAGCTCGTTGGAAGATATTTTTATTGATCTTGTTAATGTGGCTGAAACGAAAAAAAATTCAATGAGTGATAATTCTTTAAATAAGTAGCTATGAATTTTCAGGCAATAAAAGTTATTTTTCAATACGAAATGTTACGTACCTGGGATACCTTATTTCAAAGCATTGCATCGCCAGTACTTTCGACATCGTTATATTTTATTGTGTTTGGTTCGGCCATCGGTTCACGTATACAAAGTATTGATGGTGTACCTTATGGGTTGTTTATTGTGCCGGGGTTGACCATGCTGTCGCTACTCACGCAGAGCATTGCAAATGCATCATTTGGTATTTTTTTTCCTAAATTCACAGGCAGTATTTACGAAATTCACTCGGCGCCCATCTCGTTTTTTGAAATACTTATTGGTTACGTTGGCGCTGCTGCAACCAAGTCTTTAATCATTGGTTTTATTATTTTGTTAACTGCCAGTTTTTTTGTAGAGCTGAATATTGCACACCCAGTATGGATGCTGGCATTTTTAATTTTGACTTGCATCTCTTTTAGCTTGTTCGGTTTTATCATTGGGCTTTGGGCAAACGATTTTGAAAAATTGCAAGTTATCCCGTTACTGGTTATTACCCCACTGGTTTTTTTGGGAGGGAGTTTTTATTCAGTTAGTATGCTGCCGCCTTTCTGGCAAACAGTCACCTTGTTTAATCCTGTGGTTTATTTGATCAGCGGTTTTCGTTGGAGTTTTTTTGAAGTCTCTGATGTCAGTGTGGGTATCAGTCTGGCAGTTATTATTGTGTTTCTAGGTCTTTGTATTGTTACCGTAGGTTGGATGTTTAAAACAGGGTATCGAGTAAAACAATGACCCAGGTAGTTGTTAATTTATAAATCAGCCGACACTATTTAGTGCTCTCAATCAACGCATAAGCGGAATGATTATGGATAGATTCAAAATTTTCAGATTCAACCGTATAAGAAAGAATACGCTCATCAATATTTAGTTGGTGCGCAATATCACGCACCATGTCTTCAACAAATTTTGGATTATCGTAAGCGCGCTCAGTTACGATTTTTTCATCCGGACGTTTTAATAAACCGTAAAGTTCACACGAAGCCTGTGCTTCGACCATATCAATAATTTCTTCAACCCAGATAAAATCTTCAGTTTCAATATTAACGGTAACGTGTGAACGTTGGTTGTGCGCGCCACGGTCAGAAATTTTCTTTGAGCACGGGCATAAGCTGGTAACCGGTACAACAACTTTTATGTTGATGGTATTTTTGTTGTTTCTGCGTTCACCGATAAATTCAACTGCGTAATCCAGCAGGCTTTGCACACCAGAAGCGGGCGCTGTTTTATTGATGAAAAAATGAAACCCCATTTCGATGTGACCAACTTCTGCGTCTAGTCGGCTAGTCATTTCAGTCAACATAGTTTTAAACGAATCGACGGTAATTTCCCATTCGTGATTGTTGAGAATTTCAACAAAACGTGACATGTGTGTGCCTTTGAATTCATGTGGCAGGTCAACGTACATATTAAAATTTGCGATGGTGTGTTGAACTTTACCGGTGCGATCTTTTACTTGCACAGGGTGGCGAATATCTTTGATACCAACTTTATTGATAGCAATGGCACGTGTGTCCTGACTGTTTTGAACGTCAGGTAAGGTGCTTGTGGTTTTATTTGCAGATTTATTATCAGCGACGTTTGTCATTTTTAGTTCTCTTCACTATAGCGCACGCAGGCACGTTCGGTTTCCCATAAGGTAAGCGCTGTTACTTTAATTGTATTGCTGTTTATGCGCGCAGAAATTTCTTTGTACATATAAGCGGCGATATTTTCTGCCGTTGGATTAATTTCTTTAAACGGCTCAAGCTCATTTAAGTATTGATGATCGAGTTCGCCGCCAACGTCCCGCGCCGCTTTTTTCATCACTTTAAAATCAACGCCCATGCCAATATCATCAAGTTGCGTTGCAACGGCTTCTAATTCTACTTTCCAGTTGTGCCCGTGCATACGACTACACGCGCCGGGGTAATCCCGCAGCGTATGCGCTGAAGCAAAATCAGTGACAACTTTAAGTTGGTAACGAGCAGTCATGGCTAAAATAATAAGTATGAATAATAGGTATGGGCAATAGGTATGAAATAATACTTGAGTAAAACAGTCGGAATTTTATCTTGTTTTTTCTATATTAGCAATTCCTTAACTCGGATGGTTTGCGGGTAAAGTTTTTTTGTTATATGTGGTGGAAGTTAAAAATTTTTAGTTCTTAAAGGTTTGCTATGGAGCCACATCAGCTTTTATTTTGTTTTGAATAGTTTGCAAAATACCCGCTTTATCCAATCCCCAGTCTGCGAATAATTCTTCTGGTTTCCCATGTTGGATGTATTCATCAGGAAAACCGACTTGTAGCAAGGTAGGTAATAAAGTGGTTTTATTATTTTGACTGTTGAGATATTCCGCAACAGCGCTACCAGCACCACCGGCAATCGCATTATCTTCGATGCTGACAATTAAATCGTGCTGCTCAATAGCGGCATTGATGGCATCGGTATCCAGCGGTTTGACGAAGCGCATGTTATAAACCGTGGCGTCAATTTCCTCGGCGACTTCCATCGCGGTTGCCAGCAGTGTGCCGAAGACGAGCAACGCGACTTTTTTATCTCCTCTTTTATGGCTTTCTCTGACTTTTTCAGCTTGTCCGAAAGGCAGGGCGGTAAGCTCGTTTTGTTCGTTGCTGTTTGCATTATAATTTTCACTTATACCCATCGCACCACGTGGATAACGTACCGCACTTGGCCCATCGTGTAAGAAAGCGGTGGTCAATAAACCGCGACAGTCGGCTTCGTTCGCTGGGGTCATAACAACCATGTTTGGAATGCAGCGTAAAAAACTGATGTCGTAAGCACCAGTGTGGCTTGGACCATCGGCACCGACTATACCGGCGCGGTCGATGGCAAATACCACGGATAAATTTTGCAGCGCAACATCGTGAATCAGTTGGTCATAAGCGCGCTGCAAAAAAGTGGAGTAGATAGCGACCACTGGTTTTATGCCGTCACATGCCATGCCAGCGGCAAGTGTTACTGCGTGTTGTTCGGCGATGCCAACATCAAAATAGCGTTTTGGGAATCGTTTGGAAAATTCAACCAGCCCCGAGCCTTCGCACATGGCAGGTGTGATAGCGACTAATCGCTCGTCTTGCGCCGCCATGTCGCATAACCATTGCCCAAAAATTTTAGTGTAGCTAGTTGGTTTGTTTGTCGCGGTGTTGGCAGCATGTGATTTTCCCGTGCTCAAGTCAAACGCGCTAACACTGTGAAATTTTCCCGGGGCATCTTCGGCAGGAAAATAGCCTTTGCCTTTTTGTGTTCTGATGTGCAGCAAACGTGGTCCGGAATGCTGGTTGATATTTTTCAGCACAGGTATCAGCGTATCTAAATCGTGACCATCAACCGGGCCAAAATAGTGAAAGCCCAGCTCTTCAAATAAAGTGCCCGGCGCAACCATGCCTTTGACATGCTCTTCCGTGCGCCGTGCCAGTTCCAGTGCGGGTGGAATATTTTCCAGTACACGTTTGCCGCCTTCACGTAAGGTCGAAAATAAATCGCCTGACAATAAACGAGTGAGGTGATTGGACAACGCGCCAACATTCGCCGAAATCGACATGTCATTGTCATTTAATATTACTAACAAATTGGCATCGCTGTCACCGGCGTGGTTCAGTGCTTCAAATGCCATACCCGCGGTCATCGCGCCATCACCGATAACAGCAACACAGTGACGGTTTTCGTGATTTTGTTTAGCCGCAAAACTCATACCCAGAGCCGCAGCGATTGAGGTGCTGGAATGCCCCGTGCCAAAACAGTCGTATTCACTTTCATCGCGTTTTGGAAAGCCAGCAATGCCACCTTTCTGGCGCAGACTACTTATCTGTTCACGGCGACCACTAAGAATTTTATGGGGATAAGTTTGATGACCAACATCCCACACTAACCGGTCATAAGGCAGGTTGAAAACATGGTGCAGCGCAACGGTAAGTTCAACCGTGCCCAACCCCGCAGATAAATGCCCGCCAGTAGACGAAACACTTGCCAGTAAAAACTCACGCAGTTGGCGCGTCAGTTCTTTTAGCTGCAAGCTGTTGAGCTTGCGCACATCGGCGGGGGAATCGATGGATTCCAGCAGTGACCAGTTGGCGTTAGAAAAGGGCATGTGAGAAAGGCATGGTGAATAATGTCGTTTGCTAAAATTGCCGTTCAACAATATATGCGGATAAGGCACGTAGACTATCGGCTTTTTTGTCTAGCGGTTCAAGTATTTTTAAGGCGAGTTCGTGCTGCTCTATCGCGCGCTGACGTGATTCTTCGAGACCGATGATTGCGGGAAAGGTTGGTTTTTCCTGTGCCTGGTCAGAACCCTGTGGTTTACCCAGAGTCTCTGTATCGCTGACAACATCAAGAATGTCGTCCTGAATTTGAAAAGAAAGGCCAATACATAAAGCGTATTCGCTGAGTATATTAAGTTCATTGTTGCTAATATTTTGCTGGCACATGCCGCCAAGCAGCACGCTGGCACGAATCAGCGCGCCGGTTTTGAGTCGGTGCATTTGTTCCAGTTGCGCAAGTGTAAGTTGTTTGCCAACCGATGCTAAATCAACTGCCTGACCACCCGCCATACCGTGCGCGCCACTGGATTCAGTCAACAGGCTTAACATTTCAATACGGTGTTGTGGGGTTAATTCTTTGTGGTCATCTTTTGCGAGAATTTCATACGCCAGTGCTTGCAGCGCATCGCCAGCCAGCATCGCCGTGGCTTCATCAAACGCTTTGTGACAAGTGGGTAAACCACGGCGTAAATCATCGTTATCCATCGCAGGCAGATCATCGTGAATTAATGAGTAAGCGTGAATCATTTCGACTGCGCAGGCAGGAATATCCAGCAAGTCAGTCGAAACGCCCATGGCTTCACCCGCTGCATAAACCATTGCCGGGCGAATACGTTTGCCGCCGCCAATAACAGAATAACGAATGGCTTCGGCGAGGTTATGTTCGGGTGGGTCTTCGTTTGGTAGATATTTATCTAAAGCGACGTTAACACGTTTCTGGTAAATATCCAGACGGGATTGAAATTCGTGGGGCATGCGGCTTAAGCATCCAGCTCAATATCTTGTTCAAGCAACTTGCCGTTTTTTTCGACCAGCTGCTTGATTTTTAACTCAGCGTTTTGTAATGCCTGCTGACACTCAGTGCTGAGTGCGATGCCTTTTTCAAAACGTTTCAGCGAATCTTCTAAACTGAGATTGCCTTGTTCCATGTCTTCAACTAGCGATTCAAGGTCGCTTAATGCTTTTTCAAAGTTTGGTTTTGTGGTGGGGGTCTTTTTGGCCATGGTGCATTTTAGCAAAAAAAAAGACTGTCTATCCGCAAATGGACGCAAATAAACGCAAATGTTTTTTAAAGTTAAGAAAGATTTTTATTCGCGTCCATTTGCGTGTATTTGCGGAAAAAACTTCTTTGAGTTTTATAATGTAATAGCTGTATCAACCAGCTCACTAACACGCTGTACAGCAATAATATTAAGACCGTCTATTTTTTCACCTTTTCTCGGTAAATTAGCTTTGGGAATAATCGCTGTTTTGAATCCGTGTTTTGCCGCTTCGCGTAATCGTTCCTGGCCGTTTGGTACGGGGCGAATTTCGCCAGCTAAACCCACTTCGCCAAAAGTAAAAACATCATTCGGTAAAGGTTTGTCGCGGAAGCTGGAGAGTGCGGCGAGGATGATTGCGGTGTCGGCAGAGGTTTCAGTCAGGCGCACACCGCCAACAATATTAATAAACACGTCTTGATCAAACATGGCAATGCCGGCGTGACGATGCATCACTGCCAGCAACATATTTAAGCGATTTGGGTCGAGGCCAAGACAAACACGGCGTGGATTGTGGCTGTGGTTTTCATCAACCAGTGCCTGCAATTCTATCAGCAGTGGACGGCTGCCTTCGCGGGTGACAGTGATGATGCTGCCAGCAACCGGGATTTCGTGGCGTGATAAAAAAATGGCAGAAGGGTTGCTGACAGTTTTTAGACCTTCTTCGGTCATGGCGAAAATGCCCAATTCGTTGACTGCACCAAAACGATTTTTAATGGCGCGAATCATGCGATAACGTTCACCTGGATCGCCTTCAAAATACAGTACAGTATCCACCATGTGTTCCAGTACACGCGGGCCGGCGAGTGTGCCTTCTTTGGTAACATGGCCAACCAAAAATAAAGCGGTGCCTGTTTGTTTTGCGAAACGTACTAATTGTGCGGCACTTTCTCTAACTTGTGCCACTGCGCCGGGTGCTGATTGTAATGCTTCGGTATATATCGTCTGAATCGAATCGATGACGATAACTTTTGGCCCATGTTTGCTAGCCAGGGTATCACTGGCAAGGGTAATGATATTTTCCACGCAGGTTTCAGACAATAATTGCAAACCGCGATCTTCTAATCCCAATCGATGTGCACGCATACTAATTTGTTGCAAAGATTCTTCACCAGTAACATAAAGACAAGGCAGTGATTGACTCAGGCTGGCAAGTGTTTGCGTTAGCAAAGTTGATTTTCCAATGCCTGGGTCGCCGCCGATTAATGTGACCGAACCATGCACCAAACCACCGCCGAGTACGCGATCGAGTTCGCTGATGTTGGTCGGTGTGCGCATTTCTGCACTCATTTGAATATCTTTTAATGCCTGAATTTTCGCATTACCTTTTTTGCCAGCAAAACCCTGACGGTTATTCGTGGTGATGGCAGCGATGGTTTCGCTCATGGTATTCCACTCACCACAGTCACCACATTGCCCCGCCCATTTAGAGTGACTGGCACCACAGGCAGTGCAGGCGTATTGTAATTTTGCTTTTGTCATTTATTGTTTAATGGTCATTGCTGGGTTGTTCATTATTGTCATTTGCATCGTTATCTTTTTGAGTATTCTGCACTTTAGCTGTTTGCACGGCATTATTACTGACGCGCAGTATTTCAAAGGTGTAACTTTCAATCATCAAACTGGTGCCGGTTTGTGGGATAATTTCCATGTGTTCGAGAATTAAACCATTGAGTGTTTTTGGACCTTTTGTTGGTAGCTTCCAATTAAGCGTACGATTGATGTCACGAATATGCGTGTGACCGTCAATTAAATAAGTACCGTCTGTTTGTTGGTGAATACCAATGTTTCGTGTGGGTGAATCGGTGGTGAACTGACCAACAATTTCTTCCAGAATATCTTCCAGTGTGACCAACCCTTGAATGCTGCCGTATTCGTCAACCACCAATCCAGAGCGGCGGCGGTTGTCTTTAAAACTTAATAACTGTCGTGTAAGTGGGGTGCCGGCAGGAATAAAATAGACCGGTGCAATCAGCCCTTTTAATGTTTCCATATTTAATTCGTCGCTCGAAAAAAGGTTGAGCACTTTGCGCAAGTGTAAAACGCCAACAGTATTATCGATACTGTCATGGAAAACCGGTACGCGGGTGCGCTGACTGTGGGTTATTTGATGTTCGATGTCGTTCCAATTATCGTTTAAATCAATACCAGTAATTTCATTGCGCGGCACCATAATATCTTCCACGCTAACTTGTTCTAAGTCGAGAATACCCAGTAGCATATCGGAGTGTGCTTGCGGCATAAAATGTTCGGCTTCAACCACCACGGCACGAAGTTCATCGGCGCTGAGTTCATGTTTTATTTGTTTGTCAGGTTGTACACCAATTAATCGCAATAATGCGTTTGAAAAAATATTTACCAGCCAGACAAAAGGGTATAGCGGCGTAGCAATAACCGTGTATATAAAGGCGGAAGGGAAAGCGAGTTTTTCTGGTTTTAATGCTGCCAGCGTTTTTGGCGTGACTTCAGCAAAAATTAAAATAACAAAGGCTAAAGCAATTGGTGCGATGGCAAGACCAATCTCGCCATAAAGCCGCAGTGCAATAACAGTAGCAATGGTGGCAGCAAAAATATTGACAATATTATTGCCCAGTAAAATTAAACCGAGCAAACGGTCAGGACGGTTTAATAAACGGGTCGCAAGTCTGGCGCCTTTGTGACCTTTGTCAGCAAGGCTTTTAAGGCGGTAGCGGTTAAGCGTCATTAACGCTGTTTCCGATCCTGAAAAAAAGCCGGACAGTAAAATCAGGATAAAAAGAATAGCAAACAGCGTGGCTGTTGTTAGTTCGTTCAAGAAGAATAATCTCTAATGACGGGTTTGTTGTGCGCTGAGTGTGAATTGTTAAACATTGTTGCTAAACCAACACAATTTCCAGTACAAATTTACTGCCGAAATAAGCCAGCATTAAACTAGCAAAACCAGATAAAGTCCAGCGAATAGCGGTGCGTCCTCGCCAGCCCAATTTCCAGTGACCAATGAGCAATGTCAGAAAAACAAACCAGGCAATAATAGAGAGAACAGTTTTGTGCGCGAGTTGTTGTTCAAACATGTTTTCTAAAAATATTAGTCCGCTGCCAAGTGAAATAGTCAGCGCGATAAAACCAACAATAATTACTTCAAATAATAAAACTTCCATATTTCGTAGTGGCGGCATTAATTTAATAAAACCACCGGGTTGGTGTGCGTGTAAAAATTTATTTTGAATAGAAAGTAAAACCGCCTGCAAGGCTGCCAGTGCAAGAATGCTGTAAGCAATAATTGAACTTAAAATATGAAAAATAAGCGCATTAGAACTGTCCGGTGAAAGCATGTGATGGGAATTATTAAAACTGTCGATTAACAAAGTGATGGCAGCCAGTGGCAGTAAAACCACGGCAAGAATATCAACCGGATAACGCCAGACGGCAATCAGTGTAAATAAAACAATCACAGCAGTGACCAGCGATGCGGCATTATAAAAACCAAAGTCGACACCTGCTGGGCTAATAATGCCGCTATAAAGCGCTAAGCCGTGCAAACATAAAGCGGCTAGCCCTATTGTGATGATTTGTTTTTTAGAGAGCGCGCCAGTATTTTCAAAAGCAGTTTCAGCCGCATTTGTTACTGAGTTTTTTAAATGAAAAAACAACAGCGCAGAGCAGGCAAGGTAAAAAATAATTGCGCTGTAGTTAAAAATTAAATTGTCCATTTTGTTTGGCTACTGTCGTTTTGCTAATTTGTATTTTTATAAGTAATGGCATGTTATCACTAGAGTGGGCTGTAATAAAATTAATATGGATA
>UOFD01000060.1_pt1 | contig 9944 bp, 10 predicted proteins | sample 1990101 | NCBI WGS metagenome assembly UOFD01 (sample SAMEA4728526, study PRJEB27164) | hydrothermal vent metagenome | biome: marine basaltic hydrothermal vent biome; feature: marine hydrothermal vent; material: mineral | place: Pacific Ocean | collected 2011-06-14/2011-07-23 | depth 1741 m | reverse complement strand
CCGCGTCAAGAAAGACAGCAAAACATTAGGTCGTTATGTTGATACTGACTACAACAAATGTATCGGTTGTCACATTTGCTCTGATGTATGTCCGACCGGTTACATCGACATGGCACTGGGTGTCTCTTAAATAACACTTGCTTGCAGGCGAGCAATAACTGTTTATTACAGATATAGAAAACAGGTAATCTGATGACAAGATTTTTACGACAAGTTGCAGTTCTGGTATATGCATTGATAGGTTTATCAGTGCTGTCGACTTCGGCACTAATTGGTACAGCTCAGGCAGAAACACCTTTCCCTACCATTCACCAACCGTCTGACGAAAGCAAAAAATGCATTCACCCAGAAGAAGAAATGCGTAGAAATCACATGAATTACATTTTGCACGAACGTGATGAAACTATGCACGAAGGTATTCGTGGTGAACCAGAAGGTTTGTCCGCTTGTATCGACTGTCACGTTGAGCCAAATGAAAACGGTGAAATTGCTGGCATCGATAGCGAAGAGCATTTCTGCAACGCTTGTCATCAATATGCCTCAGTGCAAATTGATTGTTTCCAGTGTCATGCAGATCGTCCACAAAAATACATCAAACGCGAGACAAAAGCTTCCGCATTAAAAGACCAGCTACAAAAAATACTAGTACAAAAAACACTGGCAGACGATGAAGGAAGCCATGAAGAAGCTAGCGAAGAGGCACCTCAGTAATGAAAAATTCAAGACGCGAGTTTTTATCCAAAGCCGCCATTGCTGGCACCATTACGATTGCACCGGGCGTATTATTACAACGCACAGCTTATGCTGCTGACGCAGCAGTTGAGGCTACAGAAGTAGAAGCTGAAACAACACCGGATATGAATACATCGGTTTCAACCAGGCCGCTAGATCAAGATGTTAGCAATAAAAATCGCTGGGGCATGTTGATTGATACCAACAAATGCGCCAAAGGCTGCACTAGTTGTGTTGATGCCTGCAATGAAGAAAATGGTTTGGTTAGTCACGGCAGACCTAAAACAGACGTGCAATACATTCGCAAAGTCACACTAAAGAGTAAATCAACCGGACATGAATTATCATTACCATTGATGTGTCAGCACTGTGAAACCGCACCCTGTGTGGACGTATGCCCGACTGGTGCATCATTTATTCGTGCAGACGGCATTGCACTCGTTGATAAACATATTTGCATCGGTTGTCGTTACTGCATGATGGCGTGCCCATACAAAGCCCGCTCGTTTGTACACGAAAACGTTACCAACCAAAAATTAACCGCACCACGCGGCAAAGGCACTGTTGAAGCCTGCACCATGTGTGTCACCCGTGTCGATAATGGCGGCATACCAGCATGTGTAGAAGCCTGTTCGGCAGAAAACCACAACGCGATGGTATTCGGTGATCTTAAAGATCCCAATAGCCCAATATCCGTTGAGTTGAAAAAACACGGCGGCAAACAACTTCGTTCTGATCTGGCACTGAATACTGGCGTGCGTTATCAGGGTTTAAACGAGTAAAAACAATATTTTCCGCAAATGAACGCAAATGAACGCGAAAAAAATTGGAAGAATCACTTTCCACGCTACGCGTAGAAAAATAAAAACTATTTCTATTTGCGTTCATTTGCGTGTATTAGCGGAAAAAATATAAGTTGAGAGCTTTGCACGATGTAGATTTTGCGTCATAGCAAGGCAAAATGACTAAAAAAACGCAGCTTACACGTAGTAAGTGAGTATTTTTTAGGCATTTTTAACGCCGCTATGGCGGAAAAGATGCTTCGTGCAAAGCTTTCAAGTTACTATTTCTATTAGTTAAATAAAACACGCTAAGTGTTTATAAGAGAAAATAATGAGTAAAATAGAATACACCTCTGTCGAAGGCAAAAGCCTGCCCTATTTCGCTTTACTTGGCGGCTTAGCTTTTATCATGTTGCTAGCAATCGGTTCTGTGTTTTACATGGAGCACGAAGGCCATCATGTTACCGGCATGAATAACCAGATTGTTTGGGGTCTGCCGCACGTATTCGCTATTTTCCTTATCGTTGCAGCCTCTGGTGCGCTAAACGTGGCATCGATTGCGTCTGTATTCAGAAAGAAAATTTACGAGCCGATGGCACGTTTGTCTGCGCTGCTTGCACTCGCGCTTCTCACGGGCGGTTTAATCGTATTACTGCTTGATTTAGGTCGTCCTGATCGCTTAATCATTGCCATGACCTATTACAACTTCAAATCAATTTTTGCCTGGAACATTATTCTATACACCGGCTTCTTTGCATTTGTTGGTACCTACTTGTGGACAATGATGGATCACAACGTATACAAATTTAAGCCTTACGCAGGTTTCTCTGCTTTTGTCTGGCGTTTAATTCTTACCACTGGTACCGGTTCAATCTTTGGTTTTTTAGTGGCACGTTCTGCTTACGATGCTGCACTGATGGCGCCAATGTTCATCGTCATGTCTTTTTCTTTTGGTCTGGCTATTTTCTTGCTGGTATTAATGGCAACTTACAAATGGAACAACATGGAATTAGGCGATGTAGTTGTTAACCGTTTAAGAAATCTGCTCGGTGTATTTGTTGCTGGCGTACTTTACTTCACCGCGGTTTACCATCTAACAAACCTGTACGCGACACAGCACCACGATGTTGAAAAATTCCTGTTATTAGAAGGCGGTATCTTCACCAATATTTTCTGGTTAGGTGAGGTTTTAATCGGTGGTATCATTCCATTGATTTTGATTTATGCACCGGGCGTTAAAAACAACCGCACCACATTAGGTTTTATCTGCACCATGATTATCATCGGTGGCTTCGCCAAAATCTACACCATCCTAATTGCTGGCCAAGCTTACCCACTGGAAATATTCCCCGGTTACGAAGTCAGCAGCTCTTTCTATGATGGCGTGGTTAACAGCTACACCCCTTCACTGCCTGAAATTCTATTAGGTTTTGGTGGTATAGCGATGACGCTGTTTATTGTTGCGTTTGCGCTGAAAGTATTACGCTTTTTGCCAGTATCGTTGGCTGATTCAGTTGCAGACCCACACGCTTCAAAATAAAGAACAAAATAATTTTATCCGCAAATGAACGCAAAAAACGCAAATAAAAGCTTTTAACATTTGTACCCCAAGGGCATTTGTCGCTTCGCTCGGGCACTTTTTTGCGTTCATTTGCGGATAATAAATTCTTTTCTTTTTATACTTTTCTAATCACAGTTTCATCTGTGAACAAGTAAACTATAATCCTCAGTCATGTCATCACGCATATTCATTTCCGCGGCTCACAAATCCTCTGGCAAAACCACTGTCAGCATCGGCTTATGCGCGGCTTTAAAACAGCGTGGCAATACCGTTCAAAGTTTTAAAAAAGGCCCTGACTACATCGACCCGTATTGGTTAGCTCAAGCAACGGATCGCGATTGTTATAATCTTGATTTCTATACTATGGAGCGCGATGAAATACTTTTTTTGATGCAAGACAAATCACAGGATGCCGACATCGCATTAATTGAAGGTAACAAAGGTTTGTATGATGGTCTGGATTTAGACGGCAGTAACAGTAATGCCGCATTAGCCACACTAACAAAAACGCCTGTTTTACTGGTATTAAATGCGCGCGGCATGACCCGTGGCATTGCACCATTAATCTTAGGTTATCAGGCGTTTGATAAAAATGTTTCTATCAAAGGCGTTATTCTTAACCGACTGGGCGGTTCTCGTCACGAAAATAAATTACGCAACGTCATCGAACACTACACCGATGTTGAAGTCGTCGGCGCTATTCATAATGACAAACGCTTTGATATTGAAGAACGCCATCTTGGTTTAGTGCCTGGTCACGAAGACCCGTTTTGCACACAAAAAATCAACTTGCTCGCTGATGCAGTAAGCGAGCAGGTGAACTTGGACACCGTACTAAGCATTGCCAAACAAGTGCCTGAGCTGCCCTCGGCTAATGTCAGTGCCCGCGAGAAAATTAACATCCAGCCAAGCCCGCAAGTCAAAGATATAAAACTGGGTTTAATCCGCTGCTCGGCTTTTGGTTTTTATTACCCCGATGATTTACAAGCACTAGAAATGGCAGGCGCTAAAATAATAGAAATAGACCCCTGCCATCAAACAGAACTGCCTGACATTGATGCATTATTCATCGGTGGTGGGTTTCCAGAAACACATATGCAGGAACTGGAAGCCAATGAAAGTTTACGTGGCGCGATAAAATTAGCGATTGATAACGACCTGCCAACATACGCTGAATGCGGTGGATTGATGTACTTAGCACGCTCAATTCAATGGACTCAAAATAACCACAGCGAAACCCGCCAGATGGTTGGCATTATCGACACCGATATTATCATGGAAAAAACACCGCAAGGTCGCGGTTACGTACAACTACAAGAAACAGAAAACAGTCTGTGGCCAAAACCAGAATCATGGACGGCAGATAAAGTTATTAACGCCCACGAATTTCACTATTCACGTTTTAGTCATAACAATGATGAAAGCAAGCATAATAATATTAGAAAAAATGCGGATAAAAATGTACAATTTGCTTTTAATGTAAAACGCGGAACAGGCATTAATGGCAAATCGGATGGTTATATTTACAAAAATTTATTAGCCAACTATAGTCATCAACGTAACACATGGAATAACCCGTGGGCACAACGATTTATAGATTTTTGTAGAACATGCAAAAGTCAAAATACAAAAAACTAAGAAGCCTCTGATTAATCAGAAACACCCTAAACTTTACAGCTTAATTTTACGGTTCAACTTTACGGTTCAATTTTATGATAACAATAACACCTGCTGCCGCTGCACAGATTAAACTTTCTGCCGTTCAAGGTAGCACCAGTGGTTTATCACTACGCATCGCAGCAACGCTTAATGATGACAGTAGCATTCATTACGGCATGGGATTTGATGACAGCAAAGAAGATGATATAAGTATTCCGGCGGGTGATATCGAAGTCATCATTTCCAACAGCAGTGCAGAATTACTGAAAAACACCACTGTCGATTTTGTTGAACTTGAGCCGGATAAATTTCAATTCATTTTCATGAATCCAAACGATCCAAATTACAAAGCCCCTGCTGAATAAAGCAGCTGAATAAAGCAGCTGAATAAAATAACTGGATAAAATAACCGCAGCTACATTAGGCCATGACTGAATCATCCTTCTTCAAATGGAGTAATTCCTCAATCACGCTGCTGTATCGCGCCACCAGTATTTTAAGCTCCACTAATGATAGCAAACAAATTCTGCATGACTTTCTAACTTTACTAAAACAACACTTTAACGCCGGCGCAGGTTCAATACAGTTGATGACGGATGATGCGTTAATGAATCTTATTTCTCATTTCGGCATTACCAAAGAACAGGCAAACAGCATTCAACACACGCCCATTGATGCACATCTGTTTAGTTTTGAAACCGATGCCATCGACGAAATTCAAATACGACAAAATGAACTTGGCATAAAAACACTGCCACCAAAACAGCTATGCATACCGGTACGCTGTAAAATTAAAACACTGGGTGTGATAAATCTTTTTGTTGAAAACAAAATAGAAATAACCGAAGAACTTGCCTACTTATTACTTTCTCTGGGCGCACACTTAGGCGAATTCTTTGAGCGTGAGCACATCGAAAATAAAAGTCGTCGACAGCTCATTAAAGATGAGCGCAACATTATCGCCAACGAGCTGCATGATTCACTGGCACAAACATTAGCGTCAATGCGTTTTCAATTGCGCATTCTCGATCAGGCGCTACAACCTGTTGGTGACTTCATGGCATTCAAAACCATCGAGTCGGTAGAACATGCACTCGACGAAGCCACTACCGATTTACGTCAGCTCATCGCTCACTGCCGCGTTCCCATCCAAGAACAAGGGTTAGTGCCTGCGGTAAAACGCGCAGTCGAAAAATTTCGTAAGGACACTAATACCCACATCGTATTTCAATGTAACGAACAAACACTAGCATTACCTTCAAACATCGAACTTAACGCTTATCGAATCGTACAGGAAGCACTCGCCAACATAAAAAAACACGCTAACGCTCATATTGTGCGCGTATTATTAAACAGCGATAACAACAATATTCGCATTTTAATTGAAAACGATGGCGAAGGTTTTGACCAAAGTAAAATACGCAGCACAGAAGGCAAACACTTGGGTTTAACTATTATGCAAGAAAGAGCCAAACATCTTGGTGGGGAATTAAAAATAGAAAGCGAAGCCGATGAAGGTACTCGCGTCGAACTAAATTTTAACTACGTGGATAAGTCGAACAATTAATGATAAATTCAACACTCTAACTTATACTTTCACACAAAATACTATGCGCGTAATAATTATTGATGACCATGCACTATTCAGAGACGGCCTTAAAGGTCTATTAGAGCAACGCAGTATTGATGTTGCCGGTGTTGCCGCTGATGGCAAACAAGGCATCGAATTAGCAAAGCAAATTCAACCCGACATTATTTTGCTCGACTTACGTATGCCAAACATGGGCGGACTGGACACCTTACCTGTGTTGCGCAAAGAACTACCCAAAACCCCCGTAGTCATGCTAACCACCAGCAATGATGAAAGTGACTTAATAAAAGCCCTGCGTTCCGGCGCACAAGGTTACTTGCTAAAAGACATGGAACCCGAAGAATTGGTTGGCGCATTACGTGATATCGAAAACGGCAAAAATGTTGTCGCAGCAGATTTAACCGATGCCCTTGCTCGAATGGTGCAAGGCGAAACGCCCATGGACGATGATGAAGGTCCTTTCTCAGAATTAACACCACGTGAAACTGAAATACTCTGCCTGCTTGCTGAAGGTCAAAGCAATAAACTTATCGCTAGAAATCTCGGCATTTCTGATGGCACCGTCAAACTACACGTAAAAGCCATCCTCAGAAAACTCAGCATCCACTCACGTGTCGAAGCGGCGGTGATGGCAGTTGAACATGGCTTGCGTCAGAAAAACAAAGAAAAAGATTAAAAATCTGTATTTTCCGCAAATGAACGCAAATACACGCAAATTTTTAAAAATAAAAACTAAACATTCAGTTAAAAACATTGGCTATTGTTTTGACATCAAGGTTCTTATTTGCGTTCATTTGCGTTCATTTGCGGAAGAAGATTGTTTATTATCTGAATACTATTAAAAACCAGATGAAAACATTCAAAGAAATCGTTGCTGAAGCCAGCAAAACTATTACCGAACTCATGCCCTGGGATGTCGATGAGCGCATTAAAGAAAACGAGAAATTAATAATTGTTGATATTCGTGAAGAATGTGAATTCATGCGCTTTCACATCAGAGGTTCAATGCTAGTCCCCCGTGGCATTCTCGAATCCGCCTGTGAAGATGAATACGAAGATGCCGTTCCAGATCTAGTCACCGGTCGCGACAAAGAAATTGTTATCATCTGCCGTTCGGGTCTGCGCAGTGCGCTGGGCGTACAAATGCTACAGATGATGGGTTTCAGCAATATCAGCTCAATGAAAACCGGTCTGCGTGGCTGGAATGATTACGAACTGCCGCTGTATGATTTAGAGCAAAATGAACTAAACCCTGACGATGTTGATGAAATGTTATCCGCGGGTTTTTGTTCGACGTTTATGCATCCAGATAGACGAACTATAAAAGCGTAGTGAATAACGGGCAGTTAATAGTAAGCAGTTAAGAGCTCAAGACTCTGCGCATACGCGACATTCAAAACCTCCATCTCAATAGACCTGTTCACTACATTTCAGACTTTGCTAGAAAACCCTAAAAGCGAGTAAATTCGTACAAAGGAGACATTCGGAAGCTTAGTTAGATGTAGGTTATTTATAAATGGCGTTCAATATTCATGCTTTCACCGAGCACACGAACGATATCAACAACTGTTGATGTTAAGTGATAAACAACAAAGTGATGTTTAAAATGGTATAGCCTATAACCTTTTCGAATATGCTCAATACTGATTCCCATCTCTGGATTTTCTAGCATGTCATTAATCGCTAAGTCGAGTGATTCCGTGTAATTATCGGCTTGCTGTTCACCCCAGTTTTTGTAGGTATAGTGCCAGATATTTTTAATATCATTTCTGGCACGTGGTCGAATTAAAAGTTTATGCATTCAGTCCCGCGTCTTTTTTAGCTTCCTGGATAATATCCTGCATATCAAAAGGAGTAGAGTCGCCACTTTCCTCACCTTGAATAATGGCTGCTCGTAAAGATTCCAGCCGAGTTTGATATATTTCATCCTGCTGCATTTTTAGTCGTAATGCTTCACGGACAATTTCACTTGCGTTGTTATAAGTTCCCTCATCCAGTTGTTTTTGGATGTAGGCTTCAAAGGTTGAGCTTAGGCTGACATTCATTGATTAATACCTCTTTGATGCAAATATACAAAATATGTCCAATTTTGTCAATAATGGACATAGGGTGATATTGTTGTACTAGCGATGCTAGTGTGTACCTTAGAGCAGACATGAGTGAAATATCGCTGAAAACGACCCGCTCACCACATAACGTAAATTTAGAAAAATCTAATATAATTGCTGTGATTCGTTATAGCCAACGTTAGAAACCCTTAGCCCTTAGAGCCCTGAGGGTCAGGTCTTTCCGTGCCATATCACCCACCCTTTTTAACCATCCGGTTAATTGCGAAAGAGGCTGTGCAAAAAAGTCCAAGTTTTACGCGACGATACTGTAGTTGTTTCATTACTTCCAGTCGAGATAGCTAATTTTTGTTATATCAGGAATAAGCCGGCCCAAAATTTCCCCTGATCGAGTCATCAAAACGGCTTCCTGAAAATGTGGCCCACGAACGTATAAAATATAATTATCGCTTGGATCGTAAACTGGGATAAAGTTCATCCAGCCGTCGGCACGCAAATTAGTTTCACCGCCACCATCAAGTCGCGCTTCGACGATATTCCAGGGTATAACGATTGCTTCGGGATCATCGTCAAATTTAGTACCTTTCATGTAGCGTTCAAAAATTACATGAGTATCATTGCCAATCGGATCGTGATCGGAAACATTCTCAATGAAGGTAAGTTGCTTAACGTTGTTGCCAAAATCATCCATAACACCCGTTTGGAGTTGGGGCAATGCATTCCAGCGGTTTGTTTTCATGACAATACGACCATCTGGCAGGTATTCTGCATCAGCATCTTCTATTCCTGCAGGCGTTATGTTTCGAAGGAATTGACCGGAAGATGTCATAATGACCACAGTGGCAGTATCAACAGGAAAAATTGGCGAGTAGCTGATTTTACTATCGTCTGGTGACCATGCTGGATGCGCATTGGCGAAACTATCGTCAGTCAATTGTATCTGGTTGCTGCCGTCAACGTTTATCGTATAGATCTCGAAGCTAGTAACATTGGATGCGTCACTTTGTGCATGAAATGCAATCCGGGTTCGGTCATTGGACAATGACACCCCGTCTTCTGGAAGTGAGTTATTGGTAACCCGGGTAATTTGTCCCGTTGCTGGATCCAGCGTGTAAATTTCTCCCGCACTATCTTCATGGCTGCTGACAAAAACAATCAATCCGGTAAGGTTAGTGGGCAGTTGTGGATGGCTGTACGACTCCTCTAAATCATTCAGGGGTATGGTTTCCCATGCGCCATCATCAAAGAGTTTGGCTACGTTCTCTGCTGGCACTGTTGGCTGGAAGGAATCGCGAAGTTCGATCTGGTATCGGGTACTCGACGTGATATTCGCATCCTGCCCCGACGCATCCTCGATCAACGGGATAAGAAACTCCGCCTGATACACCTGGCGATCAGCATCGTATAACATTCGGCCAAGCCCATCGCCAATGATATCTTTTTCGGGGTATCCAGATGATGCGTCTACATAGCCATCGGTAAAAAAGGAGCTATTAAACGTTGCCCGCAATAGTTGTACATTCTCGTTGGTTTCAGAGACCTGATTGCCATTG
>UOFD01000056.1_pt1 | contig 10316 bp, 9 predicted proteins | sample 1990101 | NCBI WGS metagenome assembly UOFD01 (sample SAMEA4728526, study PRJEB27164) | hydrothermal vent metagenome | biome: marine basaltic hydrothermal vent biome; feature: marine hydrothermal vent; material: mineral | place: Pacific Ocean | collected 2011-06-14/2011-07-23 | depth 1741 m | reverse complement strand
GCAAATCGAGAACCACCTGTCTCCATTTGGCTGGCTATCAATATCCAACACCTGAATGACGAAGCACAGGCGCTGTTTCTCAAATTTTTAAGTGACCCGATAAAAGAACATCGTTACTATAGCCTCTTAGCTCTAAAACAACTTGATTTGCTAACCCAGTATCAGGAGCACTTCATCCCGCTATTAAAAACTGAAACAGAACCTGCTATACGACAGTTACTGACAAACTTAACAGATTAAACTGACGAGTTAATCAACACGTATTAACCACGGATTCGATAATGGAAAACAACAAGACGAAATATTTTGACCCACACATTCACATGATTTCACGCACTACAGATGATTATGAAAACATGTTTGCAGCAGGAATCGTCGGTGTCATTGAACCTGCCTTCTGGCAAGGTCAGGCACGGACATCGGTCGGTAGTTTTATTGACTACTTCGATACCATTATTGGCTGGGAACGTTTTCGTGCCAGCCAGTTTGGCATCCGCCACTACTGCACCATTGGGCTTAATCCAAAAGAAGCTAACGATATTTCTGTCGCAGAAGAAGTGATGAAGGTATTGCCCCGTTACCTAAATAAAGATGGTGTTGTCGCTGTCGGCGAAATTGGTTTCGACGATATAACACCACAGGAAGAACGTTTTATGGCTGACCAAATGCAGCTTGCGATGGATTTTAAATTGCCCGTACTCATCCACACCCCACACCGTGACAAAATCGGCGGCACGAAACGCACCATCGAACTCATTAAAGAAGTGGGCATCGATGAAGACATGGTCATCATCGATCACCTCAATGAACAGACACTACCGATGGCGATGGAAACTGACTGCTGGCTAGGACATTCCATCTATCCTAAAACAAAAATGTCTGAGACACGCATGGTCGCACTATTAAAACAGTACGGCACAAAAAAAATGGTCGTCAACAGCGCGGCTGACTGGGGTGTAAGCGACCCGTTAAAGGTGCCAAAAACAGCAGAAGTAATGCGCAACGAGGGTTTCAGTGAAGCCGACATCCAGAAAGTACTGTTCAATAACCCCATCGAATTTTTTGCCAAAAGTGGTCGCATTTCACTGCAAGAAGTAAACACCCCCATCAGTATCGACCAAACCCAGCTTTGGGATGAAAACTCCGCACTACGCGGACAGACACCCATCGTGGAATGAAACCAGACGAGCTAACTACTGCAACCACTTCTACCACAGGCTGGTCGCCGGATAACATTACCTACTGCAGCAACGTACATGCTGGCGAAAATCTGGATGACATACTGCGTAATCTGGATCAATTTAATCAAGCGGTTCGCCAACAGCGCGGTTTAAATGCAATGACTAGCGGTTTATGGCTTAGCGCAATCGCTGCCGAAACCTTAAAAGACCCAGATCAACTCATACGTTTTAAACATCGATTAAGTGCTACCAACATCAACTTGACCAGCATCAACGGTTTTCCTTTCGGCAACTTTCATGATGAACAGGTGAAGGAAAAAGTATACTTGCCAGACTGGTCTGATACCGCTCGACTGAATTACACAAAAAATCTGGCCGATATACTTGCCAACTGCTTACCTGAAAATACCACACTGGGTGCAATCTCTACCCTACCGCTGGGTTATAAATTATTCTGGAATAAAAATAAACAGACTGCTGCAAATAAAAACATACAGGCAATGTTGCAATATCTGGCAAAGCTGTACCAGACCACCAGTAAAAAAATTATATTGTGCATTGAGATGGAACCCGACTGTGTGCTCGAATCAACCGAAAATTTACTCCACTATTTTCAACAGCACGTACAAGGGAAAATGCTTCACTGCGAATTTTTGGGAATCTGTTTTGACGTTTGCCATCAAGCCGTAATGTTTGAAGACATAAAATTATCGCTGACAAAGATAATCGCTGCCGGCATACGCATCGGGAAAATACAGTTATCCAATGCACTTCAGGTAAATTTAAATACACCGAATACACAGCAGACACTGCAATACTTGCATGAATTTTCTGAGCCAAAATATCTACACCAGGTTAAAGCCATCAACAGCAATCAACAACTGCAATCTAGCACTGACCTAACAGCAGCATTACTGGCACTCAAAAAATCCTCTAACGACACGTTGCCATTAACCAGTCTCTGGCGTATTCACTTCCATGTGCCTTTGCACACTGAAACCTTGCTACATCCGTCATTAAGCACAACAAAACAAGCACTGTATGATGTATTTGATTTTCTGCAACAGCACAAAAATGTCAAACCATATCTCGAAGTAGAAACTTATTCCTGGCAGGTATTACCTGAAAGTTTAAGACCAATGAATAATGCTCAACTCATCGATGGCATCGTCAGTGAACTAAACTGGGTACAAAATGAGCTGCAAAAAAGAAACCTATTGACTGAAATGTGAAAAAATTAATGTCACAAAAAAAACAACTAGTAGTTATTAACATCGTCGGGCTGACACCATCACTGCTAGGCGAACACACACCTAAAATCAATGCCGTTATCAACAACGGCTTTATGAAGCCAATTGAAGGTGTTTTTCCTGCCCTCACCACCACCGCACAAGCCAGCATGCTAACCGGACTTACAGCTGAACAACACGGCATCGTCGGCAATGGCTGGTATTTTCGGGAGCTTGCTGAGATACACTTCTGGAAGCAGTCGAACCACCTCATGCAAGGTAAAAAAATATGGCAGTCGCTACGCGAACAACAGACTGATTTTAGCTGCTCTCAATTATTTTGGTGGTACAACATGTATGCCGAAGTCGATGCCGCCATTACACCACGACCGCACTATCCGGCAGATGGACGCAAAGTCATGGATCTGTATTCAAGTCCCACAGGGCTACACCAAAGCATCGAATCCAAAATTGGTAAATTTCCTTTTTTTAATTTCTGGGGACCGGCATCCGACATCCGCTCCAGTAGATGGATTGTTGACTGTGCAATAAAAGAATTTGACCTCAACCAACCCAACCTACAACTTGTTTATTTGCCACATCTGGATTACAACCTGCAACGTTTCGGTCCGGATGGCCCGGAAATAACCAAGGATGTAAAAGCGATTGATACAGAAGCTGGTCGACTCATCAATCACGCCCACGAAAAAGGTGCGGAAATCATGATCGTCTCGGAATACGGCATCAACAACGTGTCGCAATCTGTTTCAATAAACCGCATCCTGCGTGAGGGCGGTCACCTTCGTGTACGCCAATCACTAAGCTGGGAGTTACTCGATGCGGGTGCCAGCACCGCCTTCGCAGTCGCCGATCACCAGATTGCACATATTTATGTTAACGACAGCCGCCAGCTGGTAAAGATTAAACAGTTGCTCGAAAGCACACATGGTATCGAACAGGTTCTCGACGCGAAGAGCAAAAAAAACTGGCACATCGACCACCCCAGAAGCGGTGAGTTAATCGCCATTGCTGACCCTGGCTTTTGGTTTGATTATTACTACTGGCTGGATGACAGAAAAGCGCCGGACTTTGCCCGCACCGTCGATATCCATAATAAGCCGGGGTATGACCCGCTGGAATTATTTCTCGACCCGGACATTCCGGCTGTAAAATTAAAAATCATCGGCCGACTGCTGCAGAAAAAACTCGGTCAACGTATGCTGATGGATGTCATTCCACTCGATACATCGTTGGTAAAAGGCAGTCACGGACGGTTGGCAGACTCTCCAGAAAACGGGCCGCTAATAATCTTCAGCCAACCTGTGCCAGATATAAACGTTAGTGCCATGACAGACATCGCACAGCTAATAAAAAAATACTTCATCAGCAATAATAAATAATGGTTAAGTGGTCAACTTCTTAGCTTGTCTCCAATAACCTTCAAGCACAACAACACTACAATCTTCCATCTGCTTGCCATCCTCGCGCAGCAACTGCTCAACAACCTCAAAGCGTGAGATAAATTTTCGATTGGAATCGCGTAGCGCCTGCTCGGGATTCACGTCTAAATGACGCGCAAGGTTGACACCAACAAACAAAATATCACCCATTTCATCGGCTATTCTATGCTGATTATTTTTAATGCCAATTTCAGCTTTCAACTCGCCAACTTCTTCTTCAAGCTTGTCAAACACTGGCTGAATATCATGCCAGTCAAAACCATGAAAAGAGGCTCGTTGCTGAATTTTTTCAGACCAGCACAAAGCCGGCATTGCGCTAGCGATACCCTCTAAATAACTGCTGTTTTCAGCGGGCATTTTTTCTGCACGTTCTTTTTGTTTATGCTTTTCCCAATCGCTGTGTAACTTAGTTTCGTCTCTAGTTTTATCATCACCAAAAACATGCGGATGCCGACGCACAAGTTTTTCATTAACCGCATTCACCACATCAGCAAAATCAAACTGATTATTTTCTGCTGCCATCTGCGCGTGAAACACAACCTGAAATAATAAATCGCCCAACTCACTTTTTAGATCACCCATGTCCTTGCGTTCAATCGCATCAGCAACTTCATAAGCTTCTTCAATGGTGTACGGCGCAATTGAATCGAATGACTGCTTTGCATCCCACGGACAACCATTTTTAGGGTCACGCAGGTCTGACATAATTTGCAGTAGTTTTTTTAATTCCTGCATAGAGTAATTATTTTGGCTCCACTAGATATCGCTAACAACCATCCGGCTAAAACTCAAAGCGCACACCAATATTCGCTGAGTCATCAACTTCATAGTCCACATCCGTACCAAAAGCACTAAACCGAATTTCCATCAAACGATAACCAACATAAGCTCGCGCACTAGGCGTTATTTCCAGCTCAAGCGCTAAACGGTATTCCAGCAAACGATCAAATTCAGCAATACTGGTTACTTCTGGTGCGTAAAAAATTTCGCCCAACACAGCAAGCGGTGTGTTGCCCGGAAATACATAACGTATTTGCCCACCGATGGCGACGGCGCCGCCCTGGATATTTACAGATGCACCATCCGGACCATTAATGTCGCCGCCATAAACTTTTGCACCAACACCAAAATGCAGCGCTCTAACATCACCGGCAGGTGAGCCGCTGACTAAAATGGAACCATTTGCAATCAAATCATTGTATTGATTAAACAGCGCTCCAATACCAATATCGGCACCACCAAAACCAAATGATGCGTTTTGCGTAAAAAAAGTAAGCTCTGCCATGTCTTTACCCACACGAAAATCAATCGCAGCAGCGGCAGCGTTATTAAAAGGAATAAGTAATATTGTTATTATCAATGCTTTGCGTAGCATATGGGGTATACCTCATTGTTCAATAAATAATTTATGATTAATAATTTAATTTGAGCACATTTCTCCGAATTCTAACATGCCCTCACAACAAAAAATGAACTTACATTCAGTAACTCATTATATTTGATAGCACGTGTTAAAATAGACGGTAATCACTATTAAACCACTACAGCCTTGCGTTTATATTCTTCAGAAATAATACAAGTTTGACTCATGCACAATAAACAAAGCTTAATCAAAAAATTAGCAAAAATCCTTCCCGCTAATCAGCTACTGCATAAATTAGAAGATTTAAAACCTTACGAGTGCGATGCTTTATCTGCCTATCAGATCGTACCGCTAGCAGTCGTGTTGCCAGAAAATATCAAGCAAATAAAAAAAATTTTAAAAATTTGCTATGAAGATAATGTCCCCGTTGTTGCTCGTGGCGCTGGCACTGGTTTATCCGGCGGCGCGCTACCGCACGAAAAAGGCATATTACTGAGTCTGGCAAAATTTAAAAAAATCATCGCCATCGATGCAGAAAACCACACCGCCGTGGTTCAGCCCGGGGTGAGAAATCTCGCCATCTCAGAAGCAGCAAAAGAATTTGGTTTATATTATGCGCCCGACCCGTCATCACAAATCGCCTGTTCGATTGGCGGCAATGTTGCTGAAAATGCCGGCGGCGTGCATTGCTTAAAATATGGTCTCACCGTACACAACATCATCAAATTAAAAGTACTAACTATTGATGGCGATGAACTCACCATCGGCTGCGACGCACTCGACTCACCCGGTTACGATTTACTGGCACTGCTCACTGGCTCTGAAGGCATGCTTGCCATCATCACCGAAATCACCGTCAAACTTTTACCTATTCCCGCAATTGCAAAAGTGATAATGGCTTCGTTTGACGACATTGCCGTTGCCGGTCAAGCGGTGAGCGACGTTATTGCCAAAGGCATCATCCCCGCAGGCTTAGAATTAATGGACAACGCCGCATTAAGAGCCGCCGATGATTTTGTACACGCGGGCTACCCAAAAGATGCTGCGGCAATTTTATTGTGCGAAATTGATGGCTCATTAGAAGAAGTTAACGACCAGTTAAATCAAGCAGAAAACATATTAAAACAATCTGGTGCAACACAAATTCAAATTGCCAAAGATGAAGCGCAGCGCGCACAGTTTTGGGCAGGTCGTAAAGCGGCTTTTCCTGCGGTCGGTCGATTATCGCCCGACTACTATTGCATGGACGGCACCATTCCTCGTCATCAAATTGCCAACGTACTAAAAACCATCAGCGAATTATCTGCCGAATACAAACAAACAGTGGTCAATGTTTTTCATGCGGGTGATGGCAACCTGCACCCACTCATTTTATTTGATGCAAACAATGAAGGCGAACTAGAACGCACTGAAGAACTGGGCGGAAAAATCTTAGATTTCTGCATAAAAGTTGGCGGCACGATTACTGGCGAACACGGTGTTGGCATCGAAAAAATAAATCAAATGTGTAATCAATTTAGTAGCGAAGAAATCACACAATTTCATAACATTAAAAGTGCTTTTGATGAAAAACAATTGCTTAATCCCGGAAAAAATATTCCAACGCTGCAACGTTGTGCGGAGTTTGGTGCGATGCATGTACACAACGGCGAGCTTTCTCATCCGGAGCTGGAGCGCTTTTAGCGCTTCTGCTCCGGATGGGAAAGCTCGCAGTGAATAGTGAATAACTAATAGTGAATAACGATATAAGTCAAAATCTTGCTGAGCAAGTCAGTGATGCCATTGGGGATAAATCATCTCTGGTGATTACTAGCGGCAACTCAAAAACCTTTTATGGCAACCGAGTTAAAGGCGAGGTTATTTCGACGGCCGAGCACACTGGCATTATCGAGTACCAGCCAAGCGAACTAGTGGTGACTGTTCGCAGCGGTACTTTACTCAGTGAGCTGGAAGCTGAATTGAAAGCTAATAAACAAATGCTGGCATTTGAGCCGCCGCAACATTCTGCAAACACAACTATTGGCGGTATTATTGCTTGCGGCCTTTCTGGCCCTCGCCGCGCGGCTTGTGGTTCTGCGCGTGATTTTGTTTTGGGCACAACTATCATTAATGGTCGTGCAGAAAAACTCAAATTTGGCGGGCAGGTGATGAAAAATGTTGCTGGTTATGATGCGTCACGTTTAATGGTAGGCGCACAAGGAACACTGGGGATTTTACTGAATATTTCACTAAAAGTTTTACCGATTAATGAAGTTGAAATCACACTACAACTAAACATTGAATTAAACGCAGTAAACAAACAAATTCAACAATGGGTTAAACAAGGTTTGCCGGTGACTGCCAGTTGCTTTTTCAAAAATACTTTATATATAAGGTTAGGCAGCACACACTCTGCTGTAAAAAAATCTCTCACAATAATTAATAGCGACTTCAACACAAAAGAAATAGACAATAACTTTTGGCTAACAATAAAAAATCAAACGCATGATTTTTTCACAGGCAGTCAAAATCTCTGGCGCTGTTCGCATCAAAATAATACCGCATTTTATGAAAACACAGAAGAACAGCTACTCGAATGGAATGGTGCGCTGCGCTGGATTAATGTTAGTGAAAACTCAGGTGATAAAAATTTGCATGCAACTGCCGAAAAATATAATGGTCATGCACAACGTTATCCGCTGAAAAATAGTATGACCAACAATAAGCAAATAACAGATATTTTTCAACCTCTACAACCGGCAGCACTAAAAATTCATAAACGTTTAAAACAGGCATTTGATCCCGAAAATATTTTAAACCCTCATCGCCTGTACTCAGATTTATAACATTGCTTTTATAATCTTACTACGATGAAAACAAATTTAATCAACGACTTTTTACAAACACCCAACGGCATTGAAGCCAATAGAATTTTACGCAGTTGTGTTCATTGTGGTTTTTGTAATGCTACTTGCCCAACTTATCAATTGCTCGGTGATGAGTTAGATGGCCCACGCGGACGTATTTATTTAATCAAACAAACACTGGAAGGCAAAATACCCAGTCGGCAAACGCAGCTTCATCTCGACCGCTGCCTTACCTGTCGCAACTGCGAAAGCACTTGTCCCTCGGGTGTAAATTACAGTCAACTATTAAACATTGGTCGCGCTGTAGTCAACGGAAAAGTCTCACGAAAACTATCGCAACGCCTGTTACAGTTTTCGCTAAGAAAACTTTTTCTCAGCCGATTTATTTTTTCACTACTCCTTAAAACCGGGCAGTTATTCAAACCTGTTTTACCGACTGAACTCAAACAATCAATTCCAAACAAACAAGAAAAACTTAATTTTAAGAAAAAAACACACGATCGAAAAATTTTATTAATTAAAGGTTGTGTGCAGCCTGCGCTAAAACCACAGATTGATACCGCTGCAAAAATTATTTTTGATCGATTAAATATTGAATGTATTGAGCCTGACGCTACAAAATGCTGTGGTTCGCTCAGTCATCACTTAAATGCTGAAGACGAAGCTAAAACTATAATTAAAAAAAATATTAATCACTGGCTGAATATTATTGAGCAGCAATCAATCGAAGCCATCTGCATGACTGCCAGTGGCTGCGGCGTTGCGATTAAAGAGTATCCGCAACTATTTGCTGATGATAAAAATTATGCCGACAAAGCAAAAAAAATCAGCGCGCTTTATAAAGAACCCGCAGAAATAATCGCTATTATAATAAAAACCGACCAGCAGGCACTTCGCCGATTGACAGATAATTGTCACACCACAAATCAAACCATCGCCTTTCATCCACCCTGCACCCTGCAACATGGTATGCAGCATAAAAATTTGATTGAGCCTATCTTAGAAAAAATTGGATTTACACTTGTACCATTTAATGATTCACATTTGTGCTGCGGTTCTGCCGGCACTTATTCCATGACCCAAAAAAAAATATCGCAGCAATTATTATCAAACAAGCTTCATCATATAAATAAAGCAAAACCCAACATTGTCGCTACCGCGAATATTGGTTGCCAACTGCATCTACAAAGTGGCACGGACATGCCAGTGAAACATTGGCTAGAACTGTTACTCTGAACAAGTCGCGAATTGGTTGATTACTTCTCATCTGCCAGACTAAAATAACCCCTACCCAAAGCGTGATGCAAAGCACTAAAACCTTCCAATGCTTCTTCATACATTAACCGAGAACCACGCAAAGTAGAAATATCTGCTGGTTTTATATCATCAGTTGATTCAAGTTCAATCACTTTTGCCAGATAACGTGCGCGCAGCCGCGCTGTGGTACTGGCAACATTAATAAATGCCTGTTTTGAAATATCCCCCGTAATCTCACTGATTTTTTCGTGATTAAGCGCTTTAATAGAATGCTCTATTTCCTGAAACATTCGCCTCACATTTAAATCTTCATGTGGGTTTGCAACCGCATTATCGATCATTATTTGTACCTTAGTATTTTGCAATTTAAGTATCTGTGAACATGACAGGAGTGTCAGCGGCAGCATCAAATAATGGCTTGCCTCTCCATTACTTCATTTAATCGGCACAGGCTATGAGTTTCTTTAGGGCACCTCTATTAATCAGTTGAATCGTTCAATTGAATCATAGCGAGAATGTTATCGATGTATAACCTTAGTGCTTATGAGTAGTTGAAACTTCTTATTTCTGGCAAAATGCGCACAACCAAAAACACAAAAAGGCATTATCATGAGCATCACTTCATTTAATCCACCCATTCGCACATTAATGGGGCCCGGTCCTTCGGACGTACATCCACGTGTAACCGGCGCCATGGCGCGCCCTTGTATCGGTCACCTTGATCCGGCATTTGTGGGCATGATGGATGAAGTAAAAACCATGCTGCAGTACGCTTTCAAAACCAAAAATCAGCTGACCATTCCTGTTTCCGCTCCTGGCTCAGCTGGCATGGAAGCAACATTTCAAAATCTTCTCGAACACGGTGACAAAGTCATCGTTTGTCAGAATGGTGTTTTCGGCGGACGTATGAAAGAAGTAGTTGAACGTTGCGGCGCAACCGCCATTATGGTTGAAGATGACTGGGGCAAGCCAGTGGATCC
>UOFD01000051.1_pt1 | contig 10574 bp, 7 predicted proteins | sample 1990101 | NCBI WGS metagenome assembly UOFD01 (sample SAMEA4728526, study PRJEB27164) | hydrothermal vent metagenome | biome: marine basaltic hydrothermal vent biome; feature: marine hydrothermal vent; material: mineral | place: Pacific Ocean | collected 2011-06-14/2011-07-23 | depth 1741 m | reverse complement strand
GCCGTGAATAATAATGGCATAACGAATACCCAGTGCTTCGCCTTCGCCAAGAAATTCCAACAATGCATTTCTGACTTCGATAACGATTTGTAGACCACTACAGACAGTTCCTCAACTGGTGTAGGCGATAGTTAAACAACAAGTGGCAGCACAAATGTTGGCATTGCTCATACCTTTACACGCAGTAGCGGCTTATGGACGCAGGCATCGTATTTAAAAGCACCAAATGCTGGCACAGAAGATGTTTTCGGCGGCAGCGTTGCAGTTTCAGGTGGTGGTAACACTGGTGAAGCGAGTGATATTAATACGATGTAAATTTTTCGTCGTGGCAAAGCAAAATGATCAAAACGTAGCTTATACGAAGTAAGTGCAGGCCATTTTTCATGGTTGAATTTTATGGCTGCGTCAGCCCCACCAATCAATCAGAGACAATCTACTGAAACATCTGGCGACCCCTCCCAAATAAATCGTTGCAAGCATCTAATCTACTAGCGTTGGCGTATCTGCGCCCAAAGTTACTGCGACCGTATCAATTGTATTATTTGTTGCGAGTATCCCGATGAAGTACCCGATAAAATGCTCCAATTTCCTAGCATTTTTTTAATGTTAGAATACCGACGTTATAAACCTGTAGTGAAATAGTATTAATAACATTTACCAAAATTTATATTCTTGCGTTGTACCATACACTCAAAATCATTTTGCTAGCGACATGGATTAGGTAACAGAGTGGATATGGACAACAAGAATTCTCAACTGGCAACTACACCCTTTTATCTAGATGAATGGTTGGTTGACCCTGCAAGTAATAAAATTCAGTTCGAAAAACAGGAAGTCAAACTAGAGCCAAAAGCCATGGCTGTACTGGTTTGCCTTGCACAAAAACCTGGTGAAACAATAGAGCGTGAAAAAATCGAAAAAATTGCATGGGGGGGGAATGTTGTTAGTTATGGCTCACTTGCAAACGCGATTATTAAACTGCGCAAAGCACTGGGCGATAACGCTAAACAAAAACGCTTTATAGAAACCGTTTCTAAAAAAGGCTATTGCCTGATTTGCACTGTGCGTCAGTATGATGAAAATGAAGTTGCATCAAGAGCAACGGTGCAGCAAACTGACGTCCAGCTTGAGGTGGACATACTTAAGACAAGCATACCTGAGACAAATCTACCTAAAGCAGCCACGATTGAAGCAAATACAAATACAACCAATTCAACAGAAGAAAAGAAAAATCATCAAAAATACCCATATTATTTTCTCGCCACACTGGTAGTAGCAATAATATGGTTTTCTGTGTGGCAAATAAATTTTCAAGATGTATCCGATAAAAATACAAGCCAAAATGTAATACCAACAACACCAGTAATTGCCATTTTACCTTTTAAAAATTTAGGCTTAGATGAATCACAGGAATATTACAGTGATGGTCTAACAGCAGATTTGATAACAGAGTTAGCAAAGTTATCGAAAGTATCGGTTGTGTCGAGAAATGCAGTATTTGTTTACAAAAAGCTGGATGTGAACTTAAAAGAAGTAGGCGAAACCTTCGATGCAAATTATATTATAGAAGGCAGTGTACGCCGGCTAAAAAATAAGTTGCGCATTACCGCAAGGTTTGTTGATGCCAGCAATAATCTCACCTTATGGGCAGAAAGCTATGACGGTCAACTAGCAGATGTTTTTGATTTTCAAGATAGAGTAGTAAAGAAAATTATCTCATCGCTGGAAATTACGTTAACGGATATCGAGCAAGTGCGCCTCGCCAATAAATACAGCAATAGCATTGAAGCTTATGATGAATTTTTGAAAGGTCGGAAAAGCTTGTGGCGACAATCGAAGGAAGGCGTTACCGAATCCAGAAAGCATTTTCTAAAAGCGATAAAACTGGATAATACATTTGCTCGAGCGTATGCCAACCTTTCCATTTCTTATACTTATGACTACATGAATGGTTGGTCTGAAGATTCTCAGCAGGTTTTACAAAAAGCTAATTTATATGCCGATAAAGCTTTAGCAGTAAACGATGGATTTCCACGAGTATATCTTGCAAAAGGCATTGCCCTTATCTTTAGTCATAAACATCTACAAGCCGCTTTGGAGGCAGAAAAATCTTTAGCTATAAATCCAAATTTTGCGGACGGATATGTGCTGCTAGCCGCCGCTTTAAATTATGCTGGAAAATCGCAACAGGCAGCGGTTGTAATACAAAAGGCCATGCGCTTAAACCCAGGATACCCCAGTATTTACGATGTAACGTTTGGTCAGATTTTATTTAATCAATACAAATACAAAGAAGCGATTAACATTTTTGAATCAGTGCTTGAGCGAAACCCTGAACAAGTAGAAGCACGTCGTTGGCTGGTCGTATCACTTGTTAGTGATAATCAGCTAGAAGAAGCAACCTGGCAGGTTGAATTGCTTGACATGTCTGGCGCGGGTATTTCAATACAAAACATTGAAAAAACCATTCCATTTAAGGATCCTGAACACAACAAACATTTCATTGATAACCTTCGTAAAGCTGGTTTTACAGACTAAGTTTCGTCACATCTGTTTTTTTACTACCCACAACCCACAACCCTTCTATTTTGTCGCCACTCAATTAGCTGCACAATTATAGCTGCACAATTAAAAGACCACATCGCAATGGTTGATTTGATAAAGCCGTACTAACACCAGTGCAAGCAGTGTGAACTGCTTCACAAAACAAAAAAAGAAAATCGACAGTCTTCTATCAAAAAATTCTTTATATCTTGTTGAATTTATTAATTTTTATTTTAACCGTTATATTTTCGTGTAAAAAAAATAAATTTCCCATTATTTTTTATGTGATGCATTCAACTATTATCGTAGCCAACAAGCTAATTGGCAATCTTAGCGTGGCCAATCAAACAAATGAGAGCAGACGAAAATTTCTGTGAACCATAAATGCGAACCCATTGAAATTAAAACTACATTGAAATTAAAACTGGAGTTTAACTAAAAAAACAAATAATTTAAACGTATTACAAATAGCCCCTCTACTACTTGGTAGTTTGTTTTTAAGTGCCTGTGGCGGTGGCGGTAGTGCATCCGGCACCCCAGACACCCCAGACACCCCAATCGTCACCACCAATAGCGATGAAGCTGCCGGCAGTAATTGCATATTTGGCGGCACACGGGTTGATAGCGGCCTAGACACCAACGACAATGGCATTCTCGATGCACCCGAAGCCACTGATGTCAGTTATATCTGTGCCAGCGAGCAGCCTTTTGATGACCTAGTGTTTTTGGTGGATACCGATGTTGATGGGCAATTTGCTTTGTACCGTGCTGACAAAACCAGTAATTCACCGTTACTGCTCGCTGCGCCCATCGCAGTAGGTGGCTCAATTACACAATTTAAGATTTCCCCTGATCGTGAAAAAGTCGCTTTTCGCGGGGATGTGGAGACTGATGGTGTCACTGAACTTTATAGCATGAACCTGAGCGATGGTCTGCCAGCGATTAAAGTGTCTGGAGCCATTGTTGAAGGCGGCAACATTAACAGCTTTGAATGGTCACCCGATAGTAGCATGCTTGCTTATCGCGGCGATCAAGATACATTTAGCATTCCTGAGCTTTATACAGTCTTGTTAGATGGCAGCAGCCGAACAAAAATTTCCGGCGCTATGACAGCTGGCGGAAATGTTTCCTCTGGCTTTCAGTGGTCGCCTGATAGCGCACAACTACTCTACCGTGCGGATCAGGAGACAGATGAAATAGCGGAGTTATATACCGTCAATGCCGATGGCTCGTCAAACCTCAAAATATCAGGGGAAATGATTGCAGAGGGTGATGTAGTAAGTTATCACTGGGCACCTAACGGCTCACGCGTGGCGTTTATCGCAGACAGAGAAACAGACGGGTTTAGAGAATTATATACAGTGTTACCTACAGGCACTGACGATATCAAAGTATCAGGTTCATTGGCTGTTGACGGTGATGTGTCCACCTATAAATGGGCACCTGACAGCAGTTTGATTGCCTACGTTGCTGACCAGAACATTGACGGTAAGAGAGAATTATTCACTACTGATCCGACCGTTGCTACAAGCTTTACCCTGGTTTCTGCGATAGCGCCTGATGGCGGCGGTATAGCTGGATTTGGCAGTCGATTTGACTGGTCACCCAGTAACAGCCGGCTGGCTTATACCGCAGATCAGAACACGGACAATGTCTTTGAACTTTACACCGTGTTTTCCGATGGCAGCGACAATATAAAAGTCTCAGGCATTTTACCCGCTAATAGCGATGTTGCATCATTCAACTGGGCGCCTGATGGCAGCCGTCTGGCTTATCGTGCGGACCAGAACACGGACAATGTCTTTGAACTTTACACCGTACAACCTGGCGGCACCCAGAATGTTAAGGTTTCAGACACGCTCGTTATTGGCGGAGGTGTCTCATCATCTTTTGCGTGGGCACCCGATAGCAGTTTAATTGCTTACCGTGCAGACCAGGACACGGACGATGTCTTTGAACTATACGTCACCCCGCCAGCGCCAGTAGGTGGAGGTGGAGGTGGTATTAGCTCCACAAAAATTTCGGGTAACATGGTCAGTGGCGGCGACACCTCTTCTTCTACTTTCTCCTGGTCGCCTGATAGTCGTTTTATTGCCTACCACGCTGATCAAGATACAGATGAGGTTTTTGAGTTATATACCACATCAGTCGATAGTTTTGATAACACCCCTATTTCTGGTGTCCTGACGGGTACCAGCGACGTTAGCACTTTTGCCTGGGAGTTACCGCGCAGTGCATCACTTGGCTTTTGATGCAGATGACGCATTACGCGCCCTTAAACCTCAAGACCGAACCGGCGTAATGATGATTGTTGCTCTACCCCAAATATGACCCAAAAATACTAATAAGGATTTCCCAGAGAATGTGATATGAAATTTTTTACTACTGGTGGTGGCAGTTCAGCTACAACCAGTAGCAACTGGGATGAAATGAGCTGGAACCAAAACAGCAGGCAGTAAACAGTTAAACACTTTTAAAAAATTTAATTTCAAAAAGGAAAATATTATGAAAAATTTAAATCATACATGCAAAGCTGTACTACTTGCATTCAGCACACTAGCCACATCTGCAGCAATTGCAAGCGCAGCAGCTATTCCAAACACATTCAGCTCTGGTACCGCGGCTATTGCTGTTGAGGTAAACGATAATTTTACCGCATTAAAATCGACCATCGATGATAACGACAGTAGAATAACAGCGCTTAACCACATTAAAAAACGCGGTAATGCCATCGTAGTAAAAAATCGCAGCCATCGTGCAGAATTCACTCAACACGGCGTGCTATTTACACCAACACAAGGTCCAAACTGGCATTGGCAACTACAAGATGATTTACCCCCTTCTGTACAACCTGTTGTTACCGATAATGCCATTGATTACATCCATCAAAATTACACCGAACGCTATCTGTTAAAAACCAACAGTATTGAGCAACGTTTTATTATCGAGCAACCCTATCAAGCTAAAAAAGATTTAATCATTGAAGGCAAAATAAACAGCAAAGGTAAGTTCGAAACCACTGCCACTGGCTGGTTATGGCGAGATAAACAAGGCGTGGTTAGTTTAGGACAGGTTACTGTGTTTGACGCTAACGGAAAAATACTGCCCGCAACCATGCACACAGAAGCCACTTTTAGCCGCATTACTGTTGCTGCCAACGTACTTAAAACAGCGGTTTATCCGGTTACCATTGATCCGGAAATTGGCAGTAATGATTTTCTTATTGGCAGTATGAATGGTAATGCTGATTTTGATGCTTTTGAGCCCGCTGTAAGTTATAACGCCAACAACAATGAATATCTGGTGGTCTGGAGTGGTCATGGTGGATTTGGCACTCTGAGGAATATTTATGGTCAACGCATTGATGCTTCCACAGGCACTCTACTTGGCGCTAGTGCTTTTCTTATTTCAAGTGCGGGAGGGGCTGGCGATGTTTCAAAGGTTAACCCTGCTGTAAGCTACAGCAGCAATGACAATGAATACTTTGTGGTATGGGCAGCTGGCAACACTGGAGTTCTTAATGGCAAGTTCATCAACGCTGCCACTGAAGCACTGCTTAATGATAATGATTTGCTTATTGCCAGCATGAATGGTGCCAGGAATCCAGCTATAAGCTACAGTGCCACCAGTGGCCAACACCTAGTGGTTTGGAGTAGCAGTACCATTGTTGTAGCAGATAATGAAATTGAAATTCATGGTCAGCGCTTCAATGCTACCAGCGGCAATGCAATTGGCGCTACTGGTTTTCGTATTTCTAACACAGCAGGGCCGGTCGTTGATGACTTGAATGCTACTAACCCTGCTATAAGCTATAACGCCACTAATAACGAATATCTGGTGGTTTGGAGAGGCGGCTCCGTAGAGTTTGAGATTCATGGCCAGCGCATTAATGCTGCCAACGGTGCTGAAAGAGGCACTAATGATTTTCGACTTTCTGATATGGGCCAGGTAGATGGCGAAGGCTTTTTTTCTGCTGACGACCCCGCCGTAAGCTATAACGCAATGGAGAACGAATACCTGGTGGTTTGGGCAGGTGACGATGTGGTAGGTAATGAGCGTGAAATTTATGGCCAACGCATCAATGCTGCCACTGGCGCTGAAATTGGTGAGAATGATTTTCGACTTTCTGATATGGGGCCAGATAACGATAGTAACTTTGACGCTAACGACCCTGATGTAAGCTATAACGCCTCCAATAACGAATATTTGGTAATTTGGCGCGGTGATGACAACCTCAACTCACTGGATAATGAATTTGAGATTTTTGCTCAACGCATCAACGCCACTACCGCCGCCGAAATTGGTGATAATGATTTTCGCCTTTCTGATATAGCGTTTGATGTTAAGTCTGGTAGTAACTCAGCCGTAAGCTATAACACCACAAATGAAGAATACCTGGTGGTTTGGGCAGGTGATGAAACGGATAACAAAGACGAAATTTTTGGTCAGCGTTTTGATAGTCCTCTTGGTGATAATGGTGATAATGGTGATGGTGACAATGGTGGCGGTAATGGTGGTAATGGCGGCGGCGGTTCTCTCTCATGGTTGCTGTTAAGTGGTTTGTTTGGCCTGATTATAACAATACGACGGAATATTTTATGTCATGTATCACTGCTGTTACATTAATTTGACTTTGTCATCTCGACTGGAGCGATAGTGGAATGGAGAGATCTGAAATCCCGTATGACAAGGCGCTTTAGATCCCTCCGCTACGCTTCGGTTGTAATAACAAATTTACAGGTTAATTTATTTTTGTGTCCTATAATAATGATATGTAGATAAATAGAGAAAATCGATAATACATAGTTAAAAATTAAAGGTGCGTCATGATGATTAAAAATAAAAAAGTTTTGCATATATTAATGTTTTTTCTTGCTAGCATTTATCTATCAATGGTCACAGCTTGCGGCGGAAGTTCATCCAGCAGCAACCCAGCCGAAGAAGACTCCGCCAATGAAAATTCTACTGATGAGAACCTTGCTGGCGAAGGCGCTATTAACGATGAATTCAATGCGCCATTCAATTTTGAATCGACAACCAGCAATACATGGAACCTACATCGGTTTGATGGAACTTCACGTACAGACAGCATTGATGCCAACCAGACTAAATCGGGCTGGCTTGTCATGTTACCAACAATACCACCACCGGGGACCAACCTGGGATGGTTCGCGGACACTTACGGCGCCTATTTATATCAGGAAGTGAGTGGTAATTTTGTTGTTGCCACCAAGCTAAGAGTTGTTAGCCGAAATAATATCAATGTGCAGCCACCATCGACTAATTTTAATGCCGGCGGTCTTGTTATTCGTGACCCGGCAGGCACCCATAACGGCAATGAAAATTGGGTTATGTACAATATTGGCGCGCAAACATCTGACACACCAGGAAACACCTATTCACGAGAAATCAAAAAAACGGTTAATTCAGCTTCTAACATGTTTTTAACTGACCAAGACAATATAGAAGAACATCTACTAACTTGTCGAATCGGCGAAAATTTCTATTTTTATTATTGGGATGATGTGATTAATAATTGGCGCGAAGAAACTTTTTATAATAATGCCGACTTAAATGGTTCTACTATCTCAACACGAATAGCTAATAATACAACGATCACACCAGAAATTGCTAGTACACTTCCCAGCGATGGTAATACCAGTCCCATTAGTTTTCGATTTGATGCCGCCAATAATTTCTTTATGCCAAATACTTTACAAGTGGGTCTTATTGCACACAATTGGACAAGCGCTGGTGATACACGCGCAGAGTTTGATTATGTACGATTTGCAACGAACATACCTGCAACTAAAAATGATTGCTTAACGGAATTTGTAGGGTTAGGACTTTGACAACTCTGTTTTGAGAGAACTTTGCACGAAATGTGGCAGCAGTAATGAAGAAAATGTTTGAACGTTTTACCAACTAAAAGCATTTGCAATCTAGTTGAAGTTTTTGTTCAAGGAGTCATTTGATTTTCAACAAAACGTAAACCGCACCACTACCACCATCTTTCGGTTGCGCAGCATGAAATGCTAATACATTATCCACTGAACGTAACCAGCGATTGACCATAGGTTTAATTACCGGTTTGTCTTTGGAGCGAAACCCTTTGCCGTGAATGATAATGGCGTAACGAATACCCAGCGCTTCACATTCGCCAAGAAATTCCAGTAACTCATTTCTGGCTTCGATAACGGTTAAACCGTGTAAATCTAAAACATGCCCAATTGGGTGCTTGCCCTGACGCAATTTTTTGATGACATTACGTTGCAAACCACTGCGTGAAAAACTTAAAACATCGGGGCAATTTTCAATCATTTCGGCATCGGAAAATGCATCGTCAATGGCAAAACTGTTAGTTTCATCATCGCTTTGGTGAAACGCTTTGTTCGGTTTCTTTTTAATCTTTATTTTATTATCTGATTTTAACGGGGTGACACCGCCCATTTCCGAGCGAAATAACGATTCTTCGTCATCTTTTATTGAATCATCACTCATCAACGTTGCTCTTATACGGTATAGTTAGGTTTTGATTTTAACGCGATTATCTCTAGCTTGTGCACATATTAGTTTCCAACGATGATGGCTACCGCGCGCCGGGCATTGCTGTGCTTGCTGATGCGCTGTCTGCCCACTACGATATTTCCATTGTAGCGCCCGAACGCAATTGCAGTGGCGCGAGTAATTCGCTAACGCTGGAGCGTGGTTTGCGTGCGTGTCAGGTCAAAGAAAATTCTTATTACGTTGATGGTACGCCAACCGATACGGTACATTTAGCCATTACGGGTTTGTTAAAAAATGTGCCGGACATGGTTGTCTCAGGCATTAATGCCGGTGCCAATATGGGCGATGATGTGCTGTATTCCGGCACGATTGCTGCGGCGATGGAAGGGCGGCATTTAGGTTTGCCGGCAATTGCGGTTTCGATGGATTCGTACACACCGCAACATTACGAGAGTGCTGCTAAAGTGATAGTGCAGTTGTTGAAAAATTTAAATCAGGCATCGTTCGCCAGTAATACTATTTTAAATATCAACGTGCCGGATATTCCCTGGCCTGAAATTAAAGGTTTTAAGGCAACGCGCTTAGGTAATCGTCATCAGTCAGAAGGTATGGTTGTGCAGGACGACCCACGCGGCGATCCGATGTACTGGATTGGCCCGCCAGGTAAAGTGCAGGATGCTGGTGAGGGTACAGATTTTCATGCGGTGGATCAGCATTATGTTTCTATTACGCCCCTACAGATCGATTTAACCCGATATAATAGCCTCACCGAGTTAGATAACTGGCTCAGCAAACACAATACATAAAAGATTAGTAGCGATGAGCAGCAGTAACGATATTCAGGGCATAGGCATGACATCGCAACGCACGCGTGATCGGTTGGTTGAACGCTTGCGTGAAAAAGGCATCTCCGATGAACGAGTGCTGGAAGTGATGCGTACCACACCTCGCCATATTTTTGTTGATGAAGCGATGGCGCATCGTGCTTATGAAGATACTGCATTGCCGATTGGTCATGGGCAAACTATTTCACAACCGTATATTGTTGCGCGCATGACTGAAATTCTACTGGAGAAAGGCGTGCCCGATGTAGTGCTGGAAGTGGGTACGGGTTCGGGTTATCAATCGGCGATACTGTCGCGTTTAGTGCCCAAGGTTTACACTGTTGAGCGCATTAGTGCCTTGTTACAAAAAGCACGTGATGCACATCGCAAGCTGGGTTTGATGAATGTGTTCTCCAAACACAGTGATGGTTCTTGGGGCTGGGCACCCAATGCACCGTACCCCGCTATTATGGTAACAGCCGCGCCAAAAATAGTACCGCCTGATTTATTGAAACAGCTTGCTGTAAGTGGTCGCATGATTATTCCTGTGGGTTCACTTGGCGGCGTGCAAGAATTAAAACTTTATACGCGCGGCGCAGAAGGCATTGAAGAATCCATACTAGAACTGGTAAGTTTTGTGCCGCTACTTGACGGTGCAGTGCGATGATTTTTGCCGGTTTATACAACAAAGTTATGCAG
>UOFD01000005.1_pt1 | contig 11336 bp, 7 predicted proteins | sample 1990101 | NCBI WGS metagenome assembly UOFD01 (sample SAMEA4728526, study PRJEB27164) | hydrothermal vent metagenome | biome: marine basaltic hydrothermal vent biome; feature: marine hydrothermal vent; material: mineral | place: Pacific Ocean | collected 2011-06-14/2011-07-23 | depth 1741 m | reverse complement strand
AGCGCAGAAACAATGCGTTCGGGTTTACCGTAATCACTTTCCCACGGTTGCGGACAATCAGGAATTTTTAAATTAGACACAGAAAAACCACTTAAACCCACTTTGGGTTTTGAGCCACGACCCGTCGCGCCTTCGTCACGAATCTCACCACCCGCACCCGTTGCCGCACCGGGAAAAGGTGAAATCGCGGTTGGATGATTATGTGTTTCCACCTTCATCAAAATAGCAATATGTTCATCGTGATAATTATATTGATGGCTATCACCGTCCGGGATAAAACGTTTTGCAGTATGCGAAGCGATGACGGAGGAGTTATCACTGTAAGCGCTAAGCACATTCTCAGAATGTGACTCGTAGGTATTGCGAATCATATTGAATAACGAACGATCCTGCGGCTGACCATCAATGATCCAATCTGCATTAAAAATTTTATGGCGACAATGTTCAGAGTTCGCCTGCGCAAACATCATCAATTCAGCGTCAATCGGATTACGTTTTATCGGGCTAAAATGCGCCATTAAATAATCAATTTCGTCCGCCGACATGGCAAGCCCTAATGTCTGATTTGCTTCATGCAATGCCGCGATGCCATTTTCAAGAATATTAATCGATGCGCCCGCTGCGGGTTGGTGGTGTTCAAATAAACAACTGGCAGCAGCTAAATCATCTAACACCATTTCGATCATGCGATCATACAAACCATTGGCAATGACCTGCTGATTTTTTTCATTCCACTGCACGCCCTGCACATGGTACGCAATGCCACGCTCAATGCGATTCACATTTTTCAGGCTGCAATTATGCGCAATGTCTGTGGCTTTTGATGACCACGCCGAAATAGTGCCCGCGCGCGGTACAACCAAAAATAATTTACCCTCGCTGGAAACGTCCAACATGTGCGGACCATAACGCAGCAACTTTTCCAACACCGTTGTTTCGGCTTCGGTTAATGAATTATCGCTATCAACAAAATGTACGAAGTGCGCAGTTAGCTGAGAAATTTCAGGGATGAGCGACTGCAACTGCTTTAATAATTTTTTCTGGCGAAACTGAGAGAGCGCGGGTGAACCAATGAATGTCTGCATTTTTAGGTCTAACTATTTTTGAATGATGTTTATGATGCAGCATATCTGGCGATCGGAAAAAGACCACCGAATCTGACAAAATTTAAGGCAGAATATTACTCTGAATTAGTCACTAAGTCGCCCTCTGGCGAATAGATATGATAATTTTTTTGCTACTCCTTTCTCTGTTTCATCGCCAACGAGAACTGTTATACTGCGAAAGCCTAAATTAGGGAGCCTCTGATTAATTGATTGCACCCTCTGGCTTTAAGCAAATAAATCAAAAAGGAATCGTGCTATGGAATACTTTATCGCCTGGTGGAATCTCGAAAATCTGTTCGATGTTGCAAACTCAAGCGACCGCCCTGAATGGTTGCAAAAAAAATTAAAAAACGAATTAGTCGGCTGGAACGCAACTGTACTGAATAACAAACTAAAACAACTGGCATCGATCATTGGTCAGATGAACGATAACAAAGGTCCCGATTTACTCGGGGTTTGCGAAGTTGAAAACCGAAACGTGCTGGACAAACTGGTGACCGCGCTGGCGTTCACTGGCAGAAAATATGCAGTGGTACACTCCGACACCGAAGATGCCCGAGGCATTGATGTCGCTTTTATCTACGATACAAAGCTGTTCAAAAAACCAGACCAAAGCAAAATTTTTTCGCACGTAATAATCAAACGAAATGCCACACGTGACATCGTACATGTCAATTTCCAAACCCAATCGCCGCAAGAGAATGATCTAATCGTCATCGGCAACCACTGGCCGAGTAAACTGGGAGGTGATCTGAAAAGCGAGCCTTATCGTATCATCGCTGGTGAAACCTTAAGTTATTGGCTGGAGCGGATTTACGTCAACATGGGAAAAGAAGTGCCGGTTATCGTTATGGGTGATTTCAACGATGATCCATTCAGTCGCTCAATTACCGATTACGCATTGGGACTTAAAGATTCATCAAAAGTAAAATCAAAACGTTCACGTAAACCCTACCTCTACAATCTGATGTGGCAGCTACAATACAGTGGCAGCGGCACTTATTATTACAATGGCTGGATCATGATCGACCAGATTATGGTTAACCGACCAATGCTGCGCAAAGAAAGCCCGATCACACTGGTCGATAATTCATGCCAAATTTTCAAACCAGACAATCTACTAAAATCAGGTAAACCAAGACGATTTAGCCGCCCTTCTGCTGGCAAAAGTTTTGACCCGGAAGGTTTCAGCGACCACCTGCCTGCCATCATGAGACTCAAAGAAAATTTGTAACTTTTTGAGGTCAATTTTATGATTTCAGCATTCGCACATACTACCGATACACATGGATATTCTTTCTTTCCGATTCACTAGTATATGCAGACAAGACTACAAAATGGCGTATAATTAACATAGAACTTGACCGTTCTATTATCTACACATTTGGATCATTTAGATAAAACCAAAGGTTAAAAACACGGGGATGACATGGCTTCGACGTGGGTAGCAAAACCTGAGGTGCATGCAGAGGTGTGAAGTTCCTCTTAAAACCGTTCACAAAACTTATAGTTGCCAACGACGACAACTACGCTTTAGCAGCTTAAACCCCTGCTCATAGCCCTCGGCCTAATGTGCGCTTACACGCTTAGATAACCGGGGTCGACTCATGTAGGATCGCGATGAAGCATTTCTGGTGTGGATTCGTTAAAACTTATCCAGAATCGCTCTGTATTCTCCCTGTTCGTCGGGTAATACAAAGTTAAATTAATAGACGAAATAAGCATGTAGAGCCGATGGCGGAGTGCTTGCGGACGGCGGTTCGATTCCGCCCATCTCCACCAAATAATCAAACCACCCTTGCGGTGGTTTTTTTATTTGTGGATTTGGGTGGATGAGAATCGCCGTGCCGGGTTCACTAAAATTGCTGGTTAGGGCAGGACGCCCGTAATTAGAACAACGCAGGAGCAGTTGTCGGGAGCAATTTTGAATGGGCGACTTTTTCTACTTCAGTGAATTCCATTACTCTTTTTTACCTTATGACACTAGTTTTACCTTATGATGCTAGCGCTTAAACTCAATATTTTGTGCCAGGCCTGCATCCGTAAGAGCTATTTTTGCATCTGCTTTAACAGACTTCCATACTGGCTCTTTAGTCACGTTAAAAATATCAGTGTGCATGTCTTTGACTTTTTTCATCTGACATCATCGCCAATAAGTTTTCAGCCAATGCTTCGTAAATAGATTTTTTACAAATTAATTTTGAAATACCAGAAGCAATCAGCGCTGTTGCCATCATAGCCAACACCAGTTCATGATTATCTGTCATTTCCATGACGATAACAAAAGCAGTAATCGGTGTTTGCACGACACCGGTGAAATAACCAATCATACCAAGAATAACAATGGTCGATGCCATTTCAGGTGGAAATAATAATGCCAGATCTGCACCAAGCCCAGCACCACTTGCTAACGAAGGTGCAAACAGTCCACCGGGAATCGTTGTTAAATACGTTGCGGCAGTTGCGAGTATTTTGTAGAACGGGTACATCAAACCAAAATCTGCTTGGCAATTTTCTACGCCAGCACAACTCACAATTTGTTTTGCTTCATGATATCCAGTACCGTTTGCAGTACCGCCGCTAACAATGCTTAGCACTGCAACAAGCAAACCAAATACCAACGCGATAACTAACCATCGATTCTGCATATAAGGCCTTAATTTTTTAGACGCGACAATGAGTAACTGGCTAAACAATCCACCTGCCAAACCACCAATCACACCGCAAACAATCACTCCTAACCAAACCCAGGTAAAATCCAGCGTTGCTGGTGTGGTGCCATAATAACTGTAATTATTTTGATGAACAACAATAGCTGTCATGCCAGCAAGTACAACCCCTACCATCATCATACCGCTGTTACGACGATCGTAAGAACGCGCCATTTCTTCGATGGCAAAAATAATGCCGGCAAGTGGTGTGTTGAATGCGGCGGCAATACCCGCACCGCCACCGGTTAAAATTAAACCACGTTCATAATAACGTGTGGGCAGATGCGCATATTTTCCGAGGGAATGAAGAATGGCTGCGCCTAAATGCACAGTGGGGCCTTCCCTTCCCAACGACGCGCCACTACACAGTGCCAACACTGCCATTAACACTTTGCCAACGACCATGCGCATTGATAATAAACGGTTACTTAAATTACTACCGGGGTCAGCTAATGCAATAAGCGTTTGCGGAATACCACTACCCTCTGCACCACTAAAAACTTTTCGTGTTAAATAAACGGTTAACACAAAACCTGCGGGCGTTATTAATAAGGGCAGGTATTCATTGTAAGCAATAATTTTCCGAAAGAATTGATCACCCCAATCAGCCGCCAAGGCAAAAACCGCGGCGACTAAACCAACCAAAATTGCCCCACCCCAAAAAACCAAATTGGTCCGCCAGGTTTGTGGTTTGAAAAAACGGTATTTTAATTGTTGGACGTGGTGACGCATTTTTTAATCATAGTGAATCAGTGCTGTCCCGTTAACTATGAGAGACATGAATTGCTAGCTGTTGCTGTGACCGTATGCCGCATGGAGGCGGAATTCGAGCGCACATGGATGTGTTTATAGCGTGTCATAGCAACAGCTAGCAATTCATGTCTCGGATTATAATTATCGGATTGTAATTATCGGATTATAATTAAATGATTTACTGTAAACATAACAATGGCTTGTGCTAACTATATTAAAAGTTAACGGGACAGCACTGTTATTCACTATTAACTGCCTTCTCTTATTTCACCGCAAACAACGATCCTTTCACGCTATTAAAATAAACATGTTCCTGATCAATTGCTACTGCTGAATAAATATGGCCATCAACTTTATATTTCCAGCGTAAGTTACCTCCACCTGCACCTAATGCATACAAATATCCATCGGTACTACCAACATAAACTGTATCTGATGCCACACTGACGGGTGCAAAAATGCCACCTTCTGTGCGGTATTCCCATTCACGCGTACCATTTTCTACGTCATAAGAATATACGTAACCATCTTTACTGCCGATATAAACGCGGCCACCATAAAGCGCAGGGGATGATAATACAGGACCGGCAGTTTTCTTCACCCAGTGTTGTTGCCCAGTGCGAATATTTACTGCGTAAACACGTTTATCATCGCTACCAAAATAAACATTGTTTACATCAGCCGCCGGTGATGAATGTATTTTTCCATTTGCTTTAAACCGCCAGAATTCCTGTCCGGTATTTTTATTAACCGCGATCATTTCGCCTTTTAGCGTACCAAAAAATATGTAATCACCACTAATTGCTGGCGAACTATAAATAGGCGCACCGGCATTGAAATTCCATTTTCTAAAACCAGAATTTGCATCAGCAGCGTACATATTACCATCTTCGCTACCAAAATAAATAATGCCATCCGCAATAACGGGTGAAGATGAAATCGGTCCATCGGTTTTCTGCTTCCAAATCACTGCTTGTGTTGTATCACTTATCGCGTACATGTTCTTATCCCAACTACCGATATACACAATGCCATTTGCAGTTGCGGGCGTGGCTTCAATGTTGCCATCTGTTTTAAAACGCCATTTTCCCTGACCTGTTTTTTGATCAACTGCGTATAAATATTTGTCATTACTGCCCAAATAAACTTTGCCATTGGCAACCATTGGCGACGAGTAAGTTTTATCCGGTGCACTAAATTTCCAGTCCAACGAATCCAAAGTATAAGGCCCCGCCGCATCATAAAAAGCTGTATGAGCAGGATCTGCGCGAAACATGCTTGTTTTACCGCCGCTACACGCAGATAACGTTATTGTTAATGCAGTAATACCCAACAACAACAATTTATTCTGTAAGAATTTATTATTAATCATGAAGTGCTCCAATTTTTCCCTTTATTTTTATAAAGGAAGAATAGACTAATTTGGCTAAGAATTGTACGAACGCGACTTATTTCTGGTTTTAAAAATACGATAAAATCATTTCGAAAAATAAGCGGCACCAGCATTGCATAATAGCTCATACGAAATGCTATCACTTGCCATCGCGACTTCATCGACACTTAATTCATTTCCCCAAAGCACAACACGGTCGCCAATACTGGCAGCAAACCCCGTCAAATCGATGCAAATACTGTCCATTGAAACGCGCCCAAGCAAACTGCAACTGTGCCCGTTTAGCCAAACCGGCGTACCATTTTTAGCGTGACGCGGGTAACCATCACCATAACCAGCAGCAACGATACCCATGGTTAAATTTTTGTTGGTAACATAAGTGTTGCCATAACCAATTGCTTCGCCAGCGTTTATTTGTTTGATTGAAATCAGTTCAGACTCAAATTGCATCACCGCCTGCAAGTCCAGATTTGCTACCGAGACATCAGAAAAGGGAGAAGAGCCGTATAACATAATACCCGGGCGCACCACATCAAAATGACTTTTTGGTAAACGCATAATAGCGGCAGAATTTGCCATGCTGCAACGTGTTTTAAAGCTATTATTTACTTTAGAAAATAATTCTAATTGACTTTTATTTAATAAGTTATCGACATTATCAGCATTCGCAAAATGACTCATCATATAAATTTCATTTATGCTGGAAGACGTATTCAATTGCGCAAAATAAGCATCCACATCTTCAACAGAAATACCGAGTCGGTGCATGCCTGTATCCACTTTCAGCCAAACATCAATTGGCGCAGAAAGCTTGCTATTTAATAACTGATCCAACTGTTTATGTTGATGCACTACTGTGGAAATATTTAGCGCAGAAAATTTTTCAAGTTGCTGTAAATTAGAAAAACCATGCAGCACAAGCAATGGTTTTTTGCAGCCAGCAGCGCGTAAAAAAAATGCCTCTTCTGGCATTGCCACAGCAAACATATCAGCAGCGTCCAATTGTTTTGCTGCTGCCAACACGCCATGCCCGTAAGCATTGGCTTTTATTACTGCCATAATTTGGCTGTTAAACGCAAACTCGCGAACGCGATTTAGGTTATGCGATAAAGCATTGGGATTTAGTGTGAGTCGAACTCGGCGCTGATTCACATGATGCTGGTTCACGTGCCGCTGACTGACCTGCGACTCACTCATTCAAGGCCGTCGTTGTTGTACATTTCAGGAATGTAATTTTCGAACTTGGTGTATTTACCGAGGAATGTCAGCAGCGATTTACCGATGGGACCATTACGTTGTTTGGCAATAATAATTTCTGCCACGCCTTTTTGCGGACTGTCTTCGTTGTACACTTCGTCGCGGTAGATAAAAACAATAATATCCGCGTCCTGTTCTATAGCACCTGATTCACGAAGATCGGACATTACCGGACGTTTATCCGGGCGCTGCTCCAAACTACGATTGAGCTGCGACAATGCAATCACCGGCACTTTTAATTCTTTTGCCATGGCTTTTAAACTGCGCGAAATCTCAGAGATTTCGGTGGCGCGATTTTCACTGCCTCCATGAACCTGCATCAACTGCAAATAATCAATTACAATCAAACCCAAACCGTGTTGGCGTTTTAAGCGCCGCGCACGCGCTCTAATTTCATTGGGCGACATCGCTGGTGTATCATCAATAAAAATATTCGCACTGGACAGAATATTAATGGCTGAAGTGATGCGCGCCCAGTCATCATCAGTAAGATTACCCGTGCGAATATGGTGCTGATCAACACGGCCCAGTGATGAAATCATGCGCATTGCCAGCGAATCACCCGGCATTTCCATACTGAACACAGCGACTGGCAGCTTATCGCCAATCGCTGCATTTTCGACAATGTTCATTGCAAATGTGGTTTTCCCCATTGATGGGCGACCGGCAACAATCACCAAATCTGCTTCCTGCAGACCGGTTGTCATTTCATCAAATTTATCGAAGCCGGTAGAAACACCGGTAATACCGCCATCGCTGTTGAAAAGATGGTCGATTTTATCAACGGTTTTTGATAGCAAGGTTTTCATATCCTGAAAACCGTTTTGCCCGCGCGCGCCCTGCTCGGCAATTTGAAAAACTTTTTTCTCGGCATCATCCAGCAATTCTTTGCTTTCTCGTCCTTCGGGCACGTAACCACTGCCGCTGATATCGGTGCCAACCGCAATCAACTGTCGCAGCACCGATTTTTCGCGCACGATATTGGCATACGCCAGAATATTGGAAGCACTGGGCGTGTCTTTTGCTAGCCTGCCCAAATAAAGCAAACCACCGGCTTGCTCAAGCTGACCATTTTTGTCCAGACATTGCGACAAAGTCACTGCATCAAAAGGCTCATTACGAGATTCCAGCTCACGAATCGCAGAAAATAGCAGGCGATGATCAAAACGATAAAAATCCTCATCCACCAGTTTGTCGGCAATCTGCTCCCAGGCGCGATTATCCAACAGTAGACCGCCGATGACTGCTTGCTCCGCCTCAATGGCATGTGGCGGCACCCGTAAATTGCTGGTTTGCCCTTCGGCTAAAGTGTCAATATTTGGAAATGTAACTGTTTCAGACATAGTTGAACCCGTGAAATATGCATTCAATTATAAAGACTGGCGGCGGTTAGTGGAAGGCGTTTTTGCAACAACCGAACTATCTTTTATCACTGCTGCCCCGTTAACTATGAGAGGCATGAATTGCCAACTGTTGCTATGACCGTATGCCGCATGGACGCGGCATCCGAGCGCACATGGATGTATTTATAGCGTGTCATAGCAACAGTTGGCAATTCATGCCTCGGATTATAATTGAGAGCTTTGCACGAAGCATCTTTTCCGCCATAGCGGCGTTAAAAATGCCCAAAAAGTACTCACTTACTTCGTGTAAGCTGCGTTTTTTTGGTCATTTTCGCCTTGCTATGATGAAAAATCTACATCGTGCAAAGCTCTCAATTAAATGATTTACTGTAAGCATAACAATGATTTGTGCTAATTATATTAAAAGTTAACGGGACAGCACTGATCTTTTATCTAAAAATTTCACAGAAAATTGATTTTTTGCAAGCCTTAATCTCGACTGCCAAAAATCGATGTGCCAACTCTCACCAGAGTCGCGCCCTCTTCTATCGCTAGACAATAATCACCGCTCATGCCCATTGAAAGCTGATCGAATTCAGCCAGATTAAACTCGGTTTTACAGGCTTGCTGCAATTCCCTTAGCTGTGCAAAAGCGCCGCGGGTTTGTTGTTCGTCGCCCTGCACGCCAATGGTCATCAAACCTCGCCAATTTAAACAGGGTAATTGTTGATTCAATGCATCTTGTAAAAAAGGTTTTACTGCTTCAGGGTTTAAGCCGAACTTGCTTTCTTCCCCGCTAACGTTCACCTGTATTAAACAGTTAAGCTTGGAATTTTGCGCATTATTAAACATGGCGTTGGATAATTTTTGCGCCAGTTTGATGCTGTCAATTGAATGTATCCATTGGAAATAACCGGGAATTTTTCCGGCTTTTTTTGATTGCAGATGACCGATAAAATGCCACTCTAATAATTTATCACTTAATTGCGGGATTTTACTCATCGCATCTTGAATAGTATTTTCACCGAAGCTTTGCTGTTTAAGCGAAACCAATGATTTAACTTCAGCAAGTGAGCGCGTTTTTGAAACGGCGATTAAACAAATGTCATCAACATTACGTCCAGCACTTTCAGCGCACTGTACAATTTTTTGCTGAACTTTGTTTAAATTTTCAGCCAATGCACCAGCCAGCGAGTCAGCCATAAATCTAATACTTTCTATTGTTTGTATCTATTGTTGATACTGCGAGAAAAAATGGGTGATCGCGCCCATGGCTTTTGCCAACTGGTCGAGCTGCGGCAAAAACACAACTCTAAAATGATCGCTACCTGGCCAGTTAAACGCTGAGCCATGCACGATGAGAATTTTTTCCTGCGTCAGCAAATCCAGCACCATTTTTTCGTCATCTTTAATCGGGTATTTTTTCTGATCCATTTTTGCAAACAGATACATAGCGCCTTTGGGTTTAACGCAGCTAATACCGGGAATTGCCGTTAACATATCAAACGCTAAATCACGTTGCTCATACAAACGACCACCGGGCACGATTAATTCATTAATACTTTGATAACCACCTAGCGCCGTTTGAATAGCGTGTTGCCCCGGCACGTTGGAGCAAAGCCGCATCGATGCCAATAACTCAATGCCTTCGATGTAATCAGTGGCGTGTGCTTTATCGCCGCTGACGACCATCCAGCCCGCACGAAATCCTGCAACACGATAAGCCTTCGATAAACCGTTATACGTTAAACATAAAACATCTTCGCACAACGATGCAGTTGAAATATGTTTGGCTTCATCGTATAAAATTTTGTCGTAAATTTCATCGGAAAAAACAATCAGTTCATGCTGACGTGCAAGCTCCAAAATGCTTTCCAGTATTTCCTGTGGATACACTGCGCCGGTCGGATTGTTGGGGTTGATAATAACAATGCCGCGTGTGTTTTCATTAATTTTTGATTTGATGTCGTTTACATCAGGGTACCAGTCAGATTTTTCATCACACATATAATGGATAGCCTTGCCGCCGGAAAGGCATACTGCGGCTGTCCACAAAGGGTAATCGGGCGCGGGAATTAATACTTCGTCGCCATTATTAATCAGCGCCTGCATCGACATTACAATCAGTTCACTGGCACCGTTACCCAAATAAACATCATTGATATCAACATCAGCAATGCCTTTTTGTTGACAGTATTGCATCACCGCTTTGCGACCGGAATACAAACCTCTGGAATCACTGTAACCCTGCGACACTGGCACGTTGTGAATTAAATCCTGCACGATTTCTTCGGGTGCATCAAAACCGAATGGCGCAGGATTACCAATATTCAGCTTAAGAATTTTATGGCCTTCTTCTTCCAGACGACGAGCTTCGCGATGTACTGGACCGCGGATGTCGTAACAGACAGCATCTAGCTTGTGAGATTTTTTCAGTGTACGCATTCTTTTAATTTTAATATTTAGTTTCAGCCACTTAACGATATTGTTTCATTTTTATTTAAGTATATATGCATATGATGCTGAAATGTTTGTAAATGTAGGAAATATTAGGGGATTTTTGATGGGTTTTGTGAAGGGGTTGTTCTGCTGCAAAATTGGCTACGTCGTTATCCATAAATCCGCCACACCGCCATCCTTGGCTCTTTGTGGCATACGACCGCCATGGATGGTGGAAGTGCAGGTATTGCAGGAGCAAATGCCTGTCCGCCCATCCATGGGCATAATAAAAAAGCCGACCATCAATGGTCGGCTTAAACGGGTCTTGCGCTAT
>UOFD01000065.1_pt1 | contig 11989 bp, 13 predicted proteins | sample 1990101 | NCBI WGS metagenome assembly UOFD01 (sample SAMEA4728526, study PRJEB27164) | hydrothermal vent metagenome | biome: marine basaltic hydrothermal vent biome; feature: marine hydrothermal vent; material: mineral | place: Pacific Ocean | collected 2011-06-14/2011-07-23 | depth 1741 m | reverse complement strand
TCCGAGACATGAATTGTCAGCTATTGCTATGACACGCTATAAACACATCCATGTGCGCTCGGATGCCGCGTCCATGCGGCATACGGTCACAGCAACAGCTGACAATTCATATCTCTCGTGGTTAACGGGACAGCAGTGATGAATTTTATATAAACGAAAATTTAAACGAAAATTGCTTGCCGCTTGAGACGCGCCGTAAATACATCCATGTAGGCTCACGACGGCTTCCTTGCCATCGATGACCTCAAGTGGCAAGCAATTCTCGTGACCGGTGCATATCCTGGCAATTTTCTGTGGGGGTGGTTTAAAGAGCTTTGTGTCATCCTGAGCGTAGTTGAAGGATGACAAAGTTTTATAAGTGGTAATTTATGTCAGAAAAAAATAGAAAAATTCATTTGCACGAATTAAAAGATCCGATTGTATTTATTGCAATGGGGCTTGGTAGTGGTTTGTCTCCTAAAGCACCGGGTACGGCAGGTACTTTATTGACAGTGCCACTGGTTTATTTTTTGCAGCAGCAAACATTCTTCGTTTATGCATTAGTAACAGCGTTTGTGTTAATCACGGGTTCATGGATTTGTGGTTATGCCGCTAACAAATTACAGGTGCACGACCATTCAGGCATTGTTTATGATGAAGTCGCTGGCTTTTTAATCACGATGATTTTGATGCCCGTTGGTTGGTATTGGATGTTGGCAGGTTTTATTTTATTTCGTTTTTTTGATGCCGTAAAACCCTGGCCAATTTCATGGTTTGATAAAAACATTCATGGTGGTTTTGGAATTATGCTGGATGATGTAATTGCAGGAGTTTTTAGTCTATCCTGTTTATACCTTGCCGAACAATTTATACGCTGATTTTTATGAATAAAAAACTGCTGCTGCTAATTAAAATAATCCCTTTGCTGTTTTTAACAAAAGCTTATGCAATTGAAAAAATAGAAGTGCAGGGATCATTTTCTAATAAAGCCGTTGTGATGATTGATGGTACACGCCACATTCTTGCTACGGGTAAAACTAGCCCGGAAGGTGTGAAAGTGATTTCAGTGAATAGCAGCGGTGCTGTTTTAGAGGTTGATGGTAAACAAAAACAATACAATCTTGGCAGCACAATCAGCACCACGTTTGAAAAACGTAAATCTCAAAAAGAAACCATTTTTGTAAATTCTGGTGGTATGTACATGACCTACGGCAATATCAATGGTCGCTCAGTGCATTTTTTGGTGGACACGGGCGCGAGTGCTATTGCGATGAACGTGAAACAGGCGAAGCAACTAGGTATTCGTTACGACAAAGAAGGGCTGCCAGCTAAAGTCAGTACTGCCTCGGGTTTTGTTGATGCTTTTCGTATTCGTTTAAAATCAGTGAGCGTTGGTGGCATTACCGAAACCAATGTCGAAGCGTTTGTGATTGATGGCGCTCACCCTGGACCGATTTTGCTGGGCATGACGTTTCTTGGTCGCTTAAGTGTTGAGCATAGCGGTAATGCTATGACACTCTTGCAGAAATAACAAATAACTGTTTCAAATGATAGCGGCAAATGATAGCGGCAGTAGCTTTTAAAAAGGCTTATGTTGTTGCGTTAAATAATGATGTGAACGCATTTCTATCAGTCGGCTACTGGTTCGGTGGAAGGCAAACTCTAACATGTTTCCTCGATAGAGTTTTTCTGGCTCAGCTGCTGCGCTAGCGATGAGTTTTACGCTGCGGTCGTATAATTCATCAATTAAATAAATGAACCGGCGCGCTTTGTCATCGCTGTATTCATCAAGCACTGGAATATTGCTGACAAAAACGGTGTTGAATTGCTGTACCAGTTCGATGTAATCCTGCGCGGCACGTGGTGCGTTACAAATGGCTTCAAAATCAAACCAGACGATTTCTTCACTACATAAAATAGTTTGTATATCGCGATTCAAAATGTTGAGAATTTTGTTTTCTATCACGGGTGTTACGGCTAGTTCCTGTACTCGCGTTGCGAGTTGTTGATTTGTATTGTCGGTGATGGGTGAGTAGTACACCTCGTTTTGTTCCAGCAGCGAGGTGCGATGATCAACGCCGCCATCAAGATGAAAAGCCTCAGTATGTGTTTTAATTAATTTAATGGCAGGTAAAAAACGTTCGCGTTGTAGTCCATTTAAGTAAAGGTCATCGGGTATGCGGTTTGAGGTTGCCACTAAACAAACCTGTTGCTTAAACAGCGCATGCATTAATTCGCTTAATATCATGGCATCCGTAATATTAGTGACGATAAATTCATCAATGCACAGCACTTTGTACTTTTTTGCCAATTGTTTGGCGATATGTTGCAGTGGGTTTTTTTTGTCATTATTTTGGCCTTTATTGTTGCCGGTATTCAGCGCGCTGAGTTTTTCGTGTATTTCAAGCATGAAATGGTGAAAGTGAACACGGTATTTTTCTTTGATGGCTAGTTCGTCGTAAAACAAGTTCATCAACCAGGTTTTACCGCGACCAACACCGCCCCAGAGATATAAACCCTGGATGGGGTTGTTTTGATGCTGTGTCAGCGGCGAAAGTTTTTTCAGCACTTGTGTAAATAGGTTTTTGTTGTTTTCTGTTAAAGCCAGACTGAGTGCTTCTAATTTAGTCACTGCCTGTTGCTGTGCGATGTCAGCTTTCATGTCGGGCTGTTGCAGTGCTTTGTTGTATTTTTCGGTGAGTGACATGTTTGCGTTACTATTCTCAAAAGCTAGCGACTGAAAATTGGTGGTTAATTCTATATTAAAACCAGTGTTTTCGTTGTTGCGATTGCTCGAATTTGATAGAATGTTCCCCCGAGCGGAGCAGGTGAATATGTTTTGTATTCGGGTCACGTCATTTCCTCTTTCTCACAGTGTTTAAGCCGGACACTTTAAAATCGGCATTCCAAATAGCTTTTATAAAAGCTTAATTTTGCAGGTTGAGTTTGCAGACACATGTTTGCGGACACAGGAGCCAGTTTTTAATGACCAGATATATTTTTGTTACCGGTGGTGTGGTTTCTTCATTGGGCAAAGGTCTTGCATCCGCCGCTGTCGGTGCTATTTTAGAAAGCCGTGGGCTTAAAGTACAAATGATGAAACTGGATCCATATATCAACGTTGATCCCGGCACTATGAGTCCCTTCCAGCATGGCGAAGTTTTTGTGACTGAAGACGGTGCGGAAACCGATTTAGATTTAGGGCACTACGAACGTTTTGTTAGTACCCGCACAGGAAAATCCAGTAACTTCACTACCGGCAAAGTTTACGAAAGTGTTATTCGTAAAGAGCGCCGTGGCGAGTATCTTGGCGGCACGGTACAGGTTATTCCGCATATTACCGATGAAATAAAACGTCGCATCAAAGCCGGCGCGAATGGTGCTGATATTGTCATGGTCGAAATTGGTGGCACGGTTGGCGATATTGAATCGCTGCCATTTATGGAAGCGATTCGCCAGTTGGGTGTGGAACTTGGCAGAGAGCACGCCATGTACATGCATTTAACGCTGGTGCCTTATATTAAAACTGCTGGTGAAGTGAAAACCAAACCGACGCAGCACTCGGTAAAAGAATTACGTTCCATTGGTATTCAACCAGATTTATTGCTTTGCCGCTCCGAGCAACTACTGGCAGAAGAGGAGCGTCGCAAAATTGCACTGTTTACCAATGTACCCGCAAATGCGGTTATCTCAGCAATGGATTTGGATAATATATATAAACTGCCACAATGGATGCACGACCAGGGCGTTGATGACATTATCGTCGATCGGATGCGACTGGATGTTAAACCCACAGATTTATCGGACTGGCAAAAAGTGGTTGAGGTGATGTCGAACCCTGCGCATGAAGCAACAATCGGCATGGTGGGTAAATATGTTGATTTAACCGAATCGTATAAATCGCTGAATGAATCACTATCACATGGCGGTATTCATAATAATACAAAAATAAAAATTCGTTACATTGATTCTGTTGTGCTGGAAAGTGGCGACATGTCAGCATTAAAAGGGCTGAACGCCATTTTAGTGCCCGGTGGTTTTGGTGACCGCGGTATCGAAGGTAAAATTGCTGCCATTCAATATGCACGGGAAAATAAAATTCCCTACCTGGGTATTTGTTTAGGCATGCAGTTAGCGGTGATTGAATTTGCGCGGCATGCTGCGGGGTTAGGCGACGCACACAGCAGCGAGTTTAACGAAGCCACTACGCATCCTGTTATTGCTTTAATTACTGAATGGCAAGATGAAGACGGGCGTATTGAAAAGCGCGACGCTAATTCAGATTTAGGTGGCACTATGCGTTTGGGTGGTCAGACTTGTCAGCTACTTGAAAATACACTGGCGCGTTCTGCTTATGGTGAGGAATCGATTATCGAACGTCACCGCCACCGTTATGAATTTAACAATCATTATTTGCAGCAGCTAACTGATGCCGGTTTAATCATTGGCGGAAAATCCAGCGATGGTAATTTAATGGAAATGGTGGAGTTACCGAAGTCTGCGCACCCGTGGTTTCTTGGTTGCCAGTTCCATCCTGAATTTACTTCGACACCGAGAAAAGGACACCCTTTGTTCACCGATTACATAAAAGCGGCACTGGCGCATCAGCATGAAAAAGCCGAAGCTGTTGAAGTCATTGCTTAGAAATTCAACAGGATTTGCTTCAACAAGGTTTAGCTAGAATTTAACTGGGGAAAAAATTTAAATGAAATTATGTGATTTTGATATTGGTCTTGATAAACCGCTATTTTTGATTGCCGGTCCCTGCGTTATCGAAAGTGAACAGATGGCGATGGACACGTCGATGCAGCTAAAAGAAATCACATCAAAATTGGGCATACCGTTTATTTATAAATCTTCATTTGATAAAGCTAATCGTTCGTCCGGCACAAGTTTCCGTGGTCCCGGTATCGAAGAAGGCTTGCGCATATTGCAAAAAGTCAAAGATGAAGTTGGTGTGCCAGTACTAACCGATGTGCACGAAGATACGCCAATGGATGAAGTCGCAAGTGTGGTTGACGTGTTGCAGACACCGGCGTTTTTGTGCAGGCAGACAAACTTCATTTTAAAAGTGGCGGCTACTGGCAAACCTGTAAATATCAAAAAAGGTCAGTTTTTAGCGCCGGGTGATATGAAAAATGTTATCTATAAAGCACGCTCAACCGGCAATGAAAATATCATGGCATGTGAACGCGGTGTTTCGTTTGGTTACAATAATTTAGTCTCGGATATGCGTTCACTTGCCATTATGCGTGAAAGTAATTGTCCGGTTGTTTATGATGGCACGCATTCAGTGCAATTACCGGGTGGGCAGGGCACATCGTCCGGTGGTCAGCGCGAACATATTCCCGTGCTTGCCCGCGCGGCTGTGGCGGCTGGGGTGTCGGGTTTATTTATGGAAACGCATCCCGATCCAGCCAATGCTTTAAGCGATGGACCGAATGCATGGCCGTTACAAAAAATGGAATCACTGTTATCTGTTTTAATGCAGATTGATTCCACTGTTAAAAACAATACCATGCATGAACAGGAACTATAATCTACAAATTTATTCAGGTGCTGTTTCTGCAAAAAAATAGTCACTAAAAGTGTAACAAAATTTTCAAAATATATTAATAAGAACGTAAATTATGCAACATAAAATTCATGACACGCTGTAAATACATCCCTGTACGCTCGACAGCAGCTTCCTTGCTGCTGACGGTCATGAATTTTATGTTGCATAATTTACACGCTCGTTAGCCATTTAATTTAGTAATTCAAGTTAAGTCAAATTAAGGAATCAAGAATGTCCAACATTACAAAGATACACGCTCGTGAAATTTTAGATTCGCGCGGCAACCCTACATTAGAAGCAGAAATCACTTTAGCAAATGGTGCGTTTGGTCGTGCGGCTGTGCCGTCGGGTGCTTCAACCGGCGTACGTGAAGCACTGGAATTGCGTGACGGTGATAAAACGCGTTATATGGGCAAAGGTGTTAGTAAAGCAGTAAATAACGTTAATACAGAAATCAGTGATACTTTAGTGGGCATGGACGGTCAGGATCAAAAGGCACTTGATACTAAAATGATTCAGCTAGATGGTACAAGCACCAAAGAACGTTTAGGTGCGAATGCTTTACTTGCTGTTTCACTTGCAGCATCACACGCCGCTGCCAATGAAAACAATGAAGCTTTATATATGCATCTAGGTGACGGTAATTACAAAATGCCGGTACCAATGATGAATATTATTAATGGCGGTGAACACGCAGATAACAGCGTTGATTTGCAGGAGTTTATGATTTTACCTGTCGGCGCACCAAACTTTAAAGAAGCCCTACGTTACGGTGCAGAAGTTTTTCATACCTTACGCTCTGTTTTAAGCGCGCGCGGCATGACCACTACTGTTGGTGACGAAGGTGGTTTTGCGCCTAATTTATCGTCTAACGAAGAAGCCATCGAAGTGATACTTGAGGCTATCGATAAAGCCGGATTTAAAGCCGGTGAAGACATTTATCTTGGGCTTGATGCGGCGAGTTCTGAATTCTATAAAGATGGTATTTACACGCTAGGCTCAGAAGGCAAAAGCTTTAACTCACAAGAATTCACCGATTACTTAGCGGGCTGGTGTGACCAGTACCCGATTATCAGTGTTGAAGATGGGCTTGATGAAGGCGACTGGGAAGGCTGGGCTTACATGACGCAGAAATTGGGCGACAAAGTACAATTGGTGGGTGACGATTTGTTTGTAACCAACACCGCAATTTTGCAGGAAGGCATTGATAAAAATATCGCCAATTCCATTCTCATTAAATTCAACCAAATCGGTACATTAACAGAAACATTAAACGCGATTAACATGGCGCACAATGCGGGTTACACGTCAGTTATTTCGCATCGTTCAGGCGAAACCGAAGACAGCACCATTGCTGATTTGTGCGTGGCAACTTGTGCCGGACAAATTAAAACCGGCTCACTCTCGCGCTCAGACCGTATCGCTAAATATAATCAGTTATTAAGAATTGAAGAAGCGCTGGGCAGTAATGCGGCTTATGCAGGAAAGTCTGCATTCAAACATTTAAGTTAAGCTGGCACCTTGAATTACTACAAAAACAGAATCCACATCAGTGAAAATTATTGCTTTTGTCTTATTGGTTTTATTGGTCTGGTTACAATATAAAATCTGGCTGCAGGATGGTGGTATTCCGGAAGTGCTGCAATTGCAACAGGAAGTCGAAGAGGTAACAAAGGAAGTACACAAATTACAGGAACGTAATTCATCATTGGATGCGGAAGTAAAAGACCTTAAAAAAGGACTTGATGCGATAGAAGAACGTGCACGAAGCGAAATGGGAATGATTAAAGAAGGTGAGGTTTATTATCAAGTGATTAAATCTGAAAAAGACCTACCTTCCGCAAATGAACGCAAATGAACGCAAATGGAATAAATATTGCAAAGCTCTCATTATATTTAAATGCTTATAACAAATGCCTAGTAGATTAATGCAAGTAGTAAAAATAAAAAATATGTTTGCCTGTATTTATTTGCGTTTATTTGCGTTTATTTGCGGAAAAATATTATGAGCCATGCGATTTGGGCAATCGTCCCCGCCGCTGGCATCGGCAAACGCATGCAATCGACGATACCCAAACAATATTTATTGTTAAACGAACGCACTGTTCTTGAATGCACGATTAACACTTTACTGCAAAATAAAAACATCAAAGGTTTGGCTATTGCATTACAGGCAGATGATGTTTACTGGGCAGATGTAAAAATTGATTCAAATAAACCTGTTCTAAAAACAGCAGGCGGCAATGAACGTGCTGACTCTGTTTTAAATGCTATCGAAGAATTATTTGGTTATAAAGAATTTAATGCAGAAGCAGATTGGGTGATGGTACACGATGCTGTTCGCCCTTGTTTAAGGCAGCAGGATATCGACAAACTGGTGAACGAAGTCGGGCAGGATGGCAATGGCGGTTTGCTGGCATTATCGGTGCGCGACACCATGAAGCGACAAAAAGCCGGTGGTTCTTCGTCCATTGTTGAAGAAACGGTTGAGCGAGAAAATCTCTGGCATGCACTGACACCGCAGTATTTTCCTGCAATTAGTCTAAAAACCGCATTGCAAAAGGCGCAGCAGGAACATTTAACGATTACTGACGAATCTTCAGCCATGGAATTAGCAGGTTTTTCACCAAAACTGGTTCAGGGTCACGAAGATAATATTAAAATCACCCAACCCGATGATTTACGGCTGGCAAGTTTGTATCTTCAGTCTCAGAAATAAATATTTCTGAGGTAAATGTTTTAGGAATAAATGCTTTAAAAACAACCATGAACTCAAAACAACCATCCCAACTACCACCTTATCGAATAGGTCATGGCTACGATGTGCACCGTTTCGGTAAAGGTGACTTTATCGTTTTAGGCGGTGTCAAAATACCGCACCATTCAGCGTTTATTGCGCATTCTGACGGTGATGTTTTAATTCATGCGTTATGCGATGCCTTACTGGGCGCTATCGCCGCTGGCGATATTGGTCAACATTTTCCTGATACAGATGAGGCGTATAAAAATATTGCGAGCACTGTTTTACTTGAAAAAACTAAAGCGTTGCTAATAAATAATTTTTATAGTGTTGTTAATGTCGACTTAACCATTATCGCGCAATCACCAAAAATGGCGCCATACATTCAGGTAATGTCTCAAAATATTGCCGATGTTTTAAGCATTGAACAAATACAAATAAATATTAAAGCGACGACAACAGAAGGTTTAGGTTTTACGGGAAAAGAAGAAGGTATTGCGGTACATGCTGTTGTGATGCTTTACAGAAATCAGGATTAAAATCACTTTTATTGCTGTATTTGTAGTAAATAATGAATTATTTTCAAAAAAACTATTTACTTTAGCGGCGATAAGTTATAAAACAGCAACACGATTTTTATGTGTTATTTATTACGCGTAGAAATTGAGATAAGTAGTGACTAATTAAACAATCTAAATACTTTTTCTGGTTGTTGTTTTAGATGGAAACCTACTAGTAAAATTAACTAGCTAAAATTAACTAGCAAGTTTCCATTGAAGGGACGAAAGCAAGTATAAAAGTATTAATAATAAATATTACATCAATATTAATTTACCAATATTAATTTACCAATATTAATTTACCAAAGGGCACATGAATAATGGCTACAAAAAAGAAAGCAACAAAAAAGAAAGCAGCGAAAAGAAAAGTAACAAAAAAAGCCGCTGCACCTGCAAAAAATATCAAAGCAATAAAAGACGCTTACACTAAATCAGCTTTGTACGCACACATTTCAGAAGACACCGGTATGGCACGCAAAGACGTGGCAAAAGTTTTTGATTCACTTGGTGATGTTATTAATGGACATATCAAAAGCCGTGGTGCGGGTGAGTTTAAAATTCCCGGTTTGTTAAAAATTAAAGTAAATAAAAAGCCTGCAACTAAAGCTAGAAAAGGTGTACCAAACCCATTCCGCCCCGGCGAACTTATGGATGTTGCAGCAAAACCAGCACGTAAGGTTGTTAAGGTTCTGCCTTTGAAGGCATTAAAAGATATGGCTGCCAGCTAAATCTAGAGTTAATCTGTAAAATGCTTTAACAAAGCCCTGTAAAACAATGTTTTACAGGGCTTTTTTGTTTCTATTTGGCAGTAAAATAAACCGAAATTTCTGGAGGCGGCAACGCTGCAAGTATCTTGAAAACACAAAAATTACTGTATTTACACGGCTTTAATAGCTCGCCCGAATCGCATAAGGCGCAACTTGTTAGTCAGTACATGTCGGATAATCACTGTCTGGATCGACTGCTTTGCCCACACATACCCGCCGTCCCTGAAGAAGCAAGGCAATTTCTTGAACAATTGGTCGAGCAAACATTGGAGAACCACACATTAAGTTTTGTTGGTAGTTCATTGGGTGGTTATTATGCGACTTACCTCGCCGAAAAATACTCTGGCGCAGCGACACTTATCAACCCCTCGGTTAAACCCTATGAAACGTTAAAAGCATATCTTGGCGAAAATAAATTTTATTTTGATGATGGCTGCTGGGAATTTAATGAATCACATATCCAGCAATTGGAAGCGATGAAGATTGAAAAAATCACTGACTCAAAACGTTATTTTGTTCTATTGCAAACGGGTGATGAAACGTTAGACTACCGAGAGGCTGAAGCAAAATATAAAAACAGTGAGTGTATAATAGAACAAGGTGGTGACCATTCTTTTGTTGATTTGGAGCGTTATCTTTTGAAAATAATGCAGTTTAGCAAAATACTAAAATAATTGATTTTAAGAAGATAAAAACATTTCACCACAGAGGCACAGAGGCACTGAGGACACAGAGAAAAGGTGTTTATGTTGACTGCGCCGTAGGCACAATCAACAACAAAAACTCTGTGCTTCTGTGGTGAGTGTTTTAATATGTAGATAACTTGTCAGGCAATACTTATGACTCTTGGCCCATTAATGGTTGATCTGGAAGGAACAAGCATTAGCGAAACAGAAAGAAAATTATTAGGGCAACCTGAAGTGGGCGGCGTTATTCTGTTCACACGGAATTTTGAATCCGTTGTACAAATAACACAGTTAGTTGAAGAAATTCATAATCTAAAAACGCCTAAAATACTGGTTGCCGTTGATCACGAAGGTGGACGAGTACAACGTTTTCACCAAGGTTTTAGTCGAATTCCCGCTGCCGCTAATTATGCTAAAGCCACAAAAGGTGATCTAGAAAAAAGTCGACAATTCGCCGAAGATGCTGGCTGGTTAATGGCGATTGAACTGCGCGCCTGTGGCATTGATTTTAGTTTTGCGCCGGTACTTGACCTGGCGCACGGTTTGAGCGGTGTTATTGGTGATCGCGCGTTTCACAGCAAACCTGCAACGGTTGCTACACTGGCTTACGCTTTTATGCACGGCATGAACAAAGCTGGGATGCAGGCGGTTGGCAAACATTTTCCTGGTCACGGCGGCGTGGTTGAGGATTCTCATGTAGCGATGCCGGTAGATCACCGTGAACTTGAAGAGTTATTACATAACGATATTGTGCCCTTTGCAAGCATGATCGAAAATAAACTGGCAGCGATTATGCCAGCGCATGTTATTTACGATAAAGTAGACGACAAACCCGCAGGTTATTCATCATTCTGGATAGAAAAAATATTACGCCAGCGATTTAATTTTCAGGGTGTGATTTTTAGCGATGACCTGTCAATGGAAGCGGCGGGTATTGTTGGTGGTTTTGGTGAGCGAGCAGATGCCGCATTAAAAGCCGGTTGTGATATGGCTTTGGTATGCAACCATTTAGAGGGTGCGATTGAAGCAGCAGAATATATTAAAGATTATAAAAATCCGACATCACAATTGCGGCTAGTTAGAATGCACGGTGAACAAGCCATTAGTTGGCAGCAACTAAAACAGCATGAACACTGGCAACAAATTTCTTCGCAGATTGCCGCGTTGAATGATTCACCTGAATTGGAAATGGACGTTTAATGGACATTTAATGAACGATTAAAGGAAAGCGAAATATATCGTTTAATATTAGTTGCGACTGGATTACTAAATTATGAATAAAAAATTATTAATTATTATGTCAAATGCCGATCCGGAAAAACCAGAGAGTTGTTATGCGCCTTTGTTTCAGGCGACAATTGCAGCAGCTTTATCATATGATGTTGAAGTCGTATTGACTGGGCTTTCTGGAAAGCTGGCGATTGGTGATAATGCAGAAAAAGCTGAGGTTAATATGGAAACGCACCGCACTATTTATGACATTATCAAGGAAGCTCACAAGGCAGGCGTTTCTTTTAAAGCCTGTAATACATCATTGACAATGGCTGGCGAAGAGGTGATTGAAGAAGTTGAAGAAAAAGTTGGTGCAGCATATGTTGTTGGAGAAGCAATGGATGAAAATACGGTTACATTTACTTATTGAGAGCTTTGCACGATGTATATTTTTTGTCATAGCAAGACAAAAATGACCAAAAAAACGC
>UOFD01000029.1_pt1 | contig 12626 bp, 14 predicted proteins | sample 1990101 | NCBI WGS metagenome assembly UOFD01 (sample SAMEA4728526, study PRJEB27164) | hydrothermal vent metagenome | biome: marine basaltic hydrothermal vent biome; feature: marine hydrothermal vent; material: mineral | place: Pacific Ocean | collected 2011-06-14/2011-07-23 | depth 1741 m | reverse complement strand
CCGGCATATTCACCGCGCAAACAATCACGTGAGCGTTGGCGGAAGGTGCCATAGACGTTGCCTGATTCATCAAGAGAATTAGCGCGCAATGAATCACGACGATTAGGGTCATCAAGCGCAGCAAGTGCGTTATCAACAACACCGTCACCGTCCAAGTCTTCGTTAAGAACATCAATAATGCGCGTTACTTTGGCGCGGTTATGTTTTTTGTTTAGTTTGAAGCCATGATGACCGAGTGGTTTGTTCGAACCAACGCCACGGCTGTTTTTGCCAATGCCAGCTTTCCAGTCAATGACAAAAACGGCAGCGCTATGAAAGCCGGATACCAGCATGCCTTCGGAAGTGAAAGAAATGCCAGCGGGGCAGGTCCATAAATCATGTGCAGGGTTTTGTTTCCAGCCATGACCGTTGTCGTTGCGAACCCATTTTGCGGGTCTTGAATATTCGTCAATAACCTCAAGCGTTTCCTGATCTAATACCAGAATACGGCTATTGTTCTGTTTTTCGTCCGTGGAATAAACCGGTGGAAAATATAGATTTGACGAATTGCCATCGCCTTTAGGATCATCTTCACCCGGCAGAATTGCGTCAGAGTTTGATGCGTTGAAAAAGTTAGCGTCACAAACTGCCTGCATTAAATTACCGTTTGGCATAATTTGTGTGCCCAATAAGCGCGGTACAAACCCGTAACCACCGCCATCAGGAGAAGGTGAGGTTAACAATGTTTTTGCTGTTCGGATGGGTGTGCCGTCACGGTGAAATTCAGTGATGGCATGTTGCGCTGCACTGGTTAGATAGGAGTGACCATCCTGACCGCCGGATAATACACCCGTGGGTTTCCAGGGGCCACCGCAATCGACACCACCATTATCACAGATTGGCGTACCGAGATTGGCTGGGGTAAAGGGGTTGTTTACTGTAATACCACGTTCACCGGTAATGATATTCATCTCGATAACGCGACCTGGCCCGGTAACCGGTCCGGCAAACGGCGCATTCATTGCATCGGCCATCATGTAGTTTGCTTCAAGGCAAACAGGTGTGCCGGGTTCGTTGTCGTCGTGTGCTATTACGCCGAGGCTAAAGAAGGTTAAGCTTGATGCCAGCACGAGCGTAATACTCGTACGTATTTTTGAACATTTATTCATAGTTGCTCCAATTTTAAGCATGGTTAGTGAGAATCCATATATTCTGTTTTTGATCCATTGATGGTTTTTAAGCCATGTTTGATAATGCGCCTGAGTGGAAAAATATTCCAGCTTTTTAGGTTTTTGTATTCTTTTCTTATGGCTTGTAAAATTACTGCGTTATGCAACCAGTTACAAAAACATCCACTTCTTCAGTCATTATTGTTTAGCGAGAAACGCTGTTTCCCAATCCCAGGCGGTTTTCACAATATCGTTAAGATCTGCAAATTTTGGCTGCCAGTTTAGTTCTTTTTGTGCCAGTGTTGCATCCGCGACTAATACCGCGGGGTCGCCATCACGTCGTGGTTCAATGCTTACTTTAAAATCATTAGCGGACACTTTTTTGGCAACATCAATAACTTGTTTTACAGAGAAACCTTTTCCGTTGCCTAAATTGTAACGTGCGCTTTTATCTTCTTTTATCATTTTTTGCAGCGCCAGAGAATGTGCTTCGCATAAATCATTAATATGAATATAATCGCGCACACAAGTGCCATCGTCAGTTGCGTAATCATCACCGAATACTTTGATGTCGTCACGGCGACCGGAAGCGGCTTGCAAGATAAGTGGGATTAAATGTGTTTCCGGAACGTGGCGCTCGCCTAACTCACCATCGGGATCTGCACCTGCAGCATTAAAATATCGCAGACAGGTTGAGCGCAAGTTGTAAGCTTTGTCGTAATCTTCCAGTACTTGTTCAATCATTAATTTTGAATGGCCGTAAGGATTGATTGGTTGCTTGTTATGTTTTTCGTCAATTGGTGTGTAATCCGGTTCACCAAAAATTGCCGCGGTTGATGAAAAGATAAAATTTTTCACATCAAAGCGTAGCATTGCCTCGAGCAGGGTAAAGGTGTTTGCCACGTTATTGTGATAGTACATAGAAGGTTTAACAACTGACTCGCCGACCTGAATAAATCCGGCGAAGTGCATTACTGCATTGATGTCGCCAGACTTAAATATGGAATCCAGTACTGTGTTATCACCTAAATCACCTTCGACAAACTCGCCATATTTTACTGCGTCACGATAACCGTAACTTAAATTGTCCAGCGTAATAACATCGTTACCAGCATTGGCTAATTGTTTCACCATGTGTGAGCCAATATAACCTGCACCACCGACTACCAGTATTTTCATAATTTTAACTTTGTTCGTTTAAATATTGTGACCAGTCGCAACTGTCATCACCAAACACAAAAAAGAAGGGATTTAATAAACTGTCTTTGGTGTTGTATTCCAGTGGGCTCATATCGGTTTGGGTGATGTAACCACCGGCTTCGATAACGATGCAGTGCGCAGCGCCGGTATCCCATTCTGATGTTAAACCAAGCCGTGGGTATAAGTCAGCGCGACCTTCGGCAACCAGGCAGAATTTTAATGAGCTGCCCATGCTTAGTGTTTCAACTTCGCCGCCGTTATCGGCAGCTAAATTTGCCATGTACTGCTGCATCATTTCTGAACCGTGTGAACGACTGCCGGCAGCGGTGAGTTGTTTGCCGTCCAGTTTTTTAACGGAAATTTTAGCAGCGTCGCCTTTTTTCTCTATTTTATAACAGCCGCCGTTTTGCCAGGCGTAATAATCAATATCCAGCACCGGCACATTAATAACGCCAATAATACTTTTGTGCTGGTGAATTAATGCGATGTTGACGGTGAACTCGCCGTTACGTTTAACAAATTCACGCGTGCCGTCGAGCGGGTCAACCAGCCAGTAAGTCTCCCAGCTTGAGCGTTCTTCAAAAGGCAGTTTGGCCGACTCTTCCGAAAGAATGGGGATGTCAGGCGTTAATTCAGTCAGGCGTTGAAGAATTAGATTATGCGAAGCTAGATCAGCATCTGTCAGCGGGGATTTGTCCTCTTTTTCTTCGACACTAAAACCTTCGTCGTAAATAGTTAATATGGCGTCGCCTGCATCACGTGCGATATCGACACATTCCAAGCAAAGTCGTTGTAAATTGCTTGTGTTTAAATCCAGTGTGTTACTCATAATAATGTTCTTTCGTGGTTATTCTTCGATGGTGACATTGTATAATATTTAAATGAATATAGACGTAGATAGTAAAAAAATAAGTAATAAAATCTTGCCGTGGGAAAATATTGAAACCGTGTTGCTGGATATGGATGGCACGCTGCTGGATTTGCATTTCGATAATCATTTTTGGCTATCGCACGTGCCAAAGTGTTATGCCGAAAAACACGGTTTGACGCAGGACGAAGCACATAAAACTTTAATGCAACGTTATGGCGAAGTGCGTGGTAGTTTGAACTGGTATTGTGTAGATTTCTGGACAAAGGAGTTATCATTAGATATTGAAAAACTAAAGCACGATACCGCAGAAAAAATTTCAATACGCGCAGAAGTGGTTAATTTTTTATTCTGGTTAAACGCGAATAATAAACGTGTTGTGTTGGTGACCAATGCGCATCAGGCAAGCCTAAATTTAAAAATGGATAAAACAAATCTACACGTGTATTTTGATGAAATTATTAATGCACATGATATTGGTTTGGCGAAAGAGCACGCAGGTTTTTGGGAAAAATTACAAGCAGTTGAGCCGTACAGTAAACAACGCACACTATTAATCGATGACAATTTAGAAGTGCTAGATAGCGCGTATGAATACGGCATAGAACACTGTTTGGGAATTCTGCAGCCCGACAGTCAGGGTGAGGCAATTTACAGCGAAAAATTTACCGTGATTGATGATTTTAAAGAAATTTTTTCTTAAGAGAATTCTGCATATTTATTGCAAGGCGAGATATCAAAGCTATGATGATACATATGAAAAACACACTACTAATAAATATTTTGTTGCTTGCCCTGGTTTCTGTGAACATTGCCAATGCCGCATTGTATAAAGGTCTAGATTCTGAAGGTAATGTTATCTACTCAGATAAATCTTTTGATGATGCCGAAAAATTCACGCCGCCGCCAATTTCAGTTATGGATGCACCAAAAACAAACGCTGAAAAAAAGATGGCAGAAGAAAAGCCAAAAGAATTTAAATATATGGCTTTTGATATTGTTTCGCCAGAGGCAAATGCAACAATTCGTAATTCTGATGTGTCTGTATCACTTAGTTTAAAGCCAAGGTTGGATACAGAAAAAAACCATAGTATCTGGATGCTGGTTGATGGTAAAGCAGTGGTAGAAAATACGCAGAGTTTTTCGTTGCAGCTTGGTCGTCTTAACCGAGGTGCGCACAAGCTTCAGGCGCAGGTAAGAGATGGAAAAGGGAAAATAATTGTGCGGACGCGTACTACCGTTATTTTTGTGCATCAAACGTTAGCGCTGTAAATTTTTTACTGTTATTTTTTGTCCCATAATTTAAAGCGTTTTTTACAGTACTTCAATAAATCAAAATAATTCTCAAAATATAATTCAAAACCATCTTCAGAGGGCGCGTCAAACTCACAATAGCCATTTGTGTGCTCGCGGCAAATTTCTGGGCGTACCTCATAAATGCCGCAATCACCATTAATTTGTAAGTGCTGGCATTTGCCATCAACTAACAAAGTCCAGCCATCATCATCTTTATAAATTTTTACGTTGTTGTGCGATACCTGCCATAACAGTTGGCGAAAATCTTCTTTGGAACGTGGCGCGTCCAGATGCTGCGTAACATAAGTACAGCAAATGGAGCCAGTGCAAAAAGAGCATTTATTTTCACTGGTAACTTTGATACCATTTATTTTTTTAACCATTGTTTTTTATTATGTTTGTAAAGATTTACATTATGTCATCTAGTGAACCAGATTGTTTGAACAAGTATTCACCGTTGCTTTGTTTTGCGGCAAAGAGTCCAAGGCTTTGTTTGATGTTGTCATTTGTCGTCGCAGTTGGCAGTAGTTTTATATTAACAGCGTAGTCAGCTTCCGAGATAAGTTCTGCAGTGCCATTGATATTAATGCTGCCACCCTGGTTTTTTATTTCAGCACTGAGTAATTCTTGCTCGGACTCACCTAACACAATTGAAATGTTGCCAAGTGGCACGGTATCAGCGACGGTGACAGTAGCATTGCTCCATAAAATTTCACCAGTGGCCAGTGGTGATTCGCCTTGCTTCCATTGTGCATGTTCAATGTTTAGTGAGATCATACCGTCTAGTTGCACCAGCGGAATATTGGCAAGTTGCGCCACTTCTTTTGCAGCTATTTTTGTAGAAAGGTCGTTGGCAAAATAAGTGCCTAAAAATGATATACCAAGTTCTGTTGTAATCTTGTTGTTTAAAAAAGTTGTACTGGCATCAATAGAAAGTTTTCCAATAAGTAACTTCCATAAATTAAAAGACCAATTTGTTTTTTTAAACTGCATGTTATTTGCAGAAATTAAATAAGCTTTACCGTTCCAGATAGTACCGCTAACACCTTGTATTGCTAAAACTGCGTCATCGCTGAATATGTCGGTGACTGGTTTTGCAGGAATGGTGGCAATCAGTATTACAAAATATGAAATAACAGCCGTTAAAATATAATATTTTTTTTTCATTATTATTTAGAGCTTAATTATATGAAGCTGGATTATTGAGAGATTGTTTGGGAAAGCTAAAACTTAAAGACGTTCAAAGCTTAAGCGTACATTAGCGCGCCCTGGGCTTTCACCGCGTTCAATATTTGCACTAACAACTTGTATGCCATTATGTGTTGCCAGTGTGTTTAGCCAAACCAGTATCTGGTTGAAGGACGCTTCTTTCAAGCTTACTCTTGCGCCATTGCTGCCGGATGATTCGATCTTATTGACAGAGGGTTTTAAGCCAGCATTGTTGATCGCTTGTTCAATAACCAGTGTTGTTGGTTTGTTTTTGTCGCGTATCACACCGCCGCTGCTGCCGGAAGCACGCAGTGTTTTTACTTCGGCCGCCGCTTGCTGCATCCACAATAAAACCTCATTTTGTGAAAGCTGTTTTTGTTGCTCGGTTTTTAGTCCAGTGTGTACGGGTTCCCACACAATTAAGTAAAACAGCGTGATGATAATAAGAATACCTGTGCCAGAAACCATCCATTGTTCTTTTTGTGGTAGTGAGTTAAACCACTGCTTAATTTGTTCTAGTTGTTCTATTGGCTGCGCCATTAGCTACTGCCCTCAACACGTAAATTACCTTTCACCTTGTCTTTTTCTGAAGATGATGAGGTTATTTCGGATTTTATATTTTTGTTACTATTTAGGTTTTTATTTATATTTTCGACGGCTTGAAGATTGCTACCTTCAAGCCCAATGTCCATGCGGTTATTTCTAAATGTTAAAGACTGTAGTGTGACTTTTTTCTTGTCTTGTTTTATGGTGCCAAATTTTATGGTACCAAAAGATTCGCCAAGTAAAAACATAAAGCCTTGACTAGTGTTGCCTGTGCCACCTTTTAACGCTTTGAGTTTTTGTTCCATCTGAACCCGTGGGTTTACAATTTTTTTGCTTTGTGGGAATGATTTCTTATAAATTTTTCCAATTTTTGCTTTGGTAACAATGTTTTCATCTTTCAGTTGTGAATGCTGGAAACTGGTTAAGCCTAAATGTAATACTAGCCAAATAGCCGCTAGTGATGCGGCGAGTCGCCAGTGCTGAAAATAACCGGATGATTTTCGTTTTGATTTGAATTCATGCTGTAATAAGTTAAGCGCTGTGGCTTGTTTGTAATTGCCGCAAAATACAACCAGTGGATGACTGTTATAAACGATGTCGATTATTTCGATGCTGCTATTGCTGTCATCGCTATTGTTATTATTAAGTGCATCTTCTGCTTTAAGTGTGTCGAAGGCAGAAGTGTTTTCCTGCTCACAAAATAGTAGTATTTTTTCGGGTTGTTCCTGCGCTTCGTCCTGGAGTTTATTAGTGACGATATAGGGAAAAATTTCATGTGCTATCTGCATACCTGTTGTGGTATCAGTTTGAAAATAACTGGCGTTTTCGTAATTTAAGCAAACCCATTGTTTTGTATCGGTTGCCAGACAGAGCGCATCGGGAATGATTTTTTCTATATTAATATTCGCCGCGTGAAAAGCATTGATAATATTTTCCAGCGTGTTTTTATTGATGCCAACAACCGATGTGGCACTGTTGTTTTTATTTTTAGCGGCAACAAAATGAAAGTCATCAATGTCATCGGCAATAAATTCTTCAATGGCGTAGGGAACTGCTTTTAATAATTTTTGTGAATTTTGTGTTGGCAGTTGTAGCTGATTTAAATGCAAACATTGGCTGTTTAATAAAACGGTAACTGGGTGGTTGCTGGCTATTTCACTCGCTTCGGAGAGTGAGCCGCTTGTTATCTTTCCGGTTAATTCGCCAGCAAGATTACACAGCGCCCAGGTGGCCTGTTGTGTTTTGTCTATGTTGTAATGGATGAGTAGTGTATCACTCATGGTGTTATCTCAATTCTATGATTTATATTGTCGCGGTTATTGTGTTCGTTGCGTGCGCGATATAATTTTTGTTTTACCTGAATCATCTCTAAATATAATACTGTACATCACTTTGTTCGCCTGCCCAATAATGGCGTGTGTTCGTAGCAAAAAATAGTTACTGCTGGTTGACAGTTGTTCTGTGTCCTTAATTATAGTGTCTAATTTTGCAAAACTGGTGAAATCCTTTAAGTCGCTAAAAGGCGTGTCAGTACGTCGTTCGATTATATCGGCTGCCAGGCTTTTAGTCATCGTCTCTGATAAAGATTGTAGCACTTCAGCGCTGGCAGTGTTTATGTTGATGTTAATGTCGCCGCCATCTATTATAAATGCGCATAAATAGGGTTTGACCAGCGGGTAGATTGTTCTGTCTTCAAAGCCTTTAATTAAGCGTAATTCACTGATGCTGTGCAGCGGTGTGTTTGCTGTGCGATAGGGTTTTGCTAAGTTAAGGTAGTAGCCATCTTCGGCGCCATTTGGATTGGTGGTTTCTAGATTACTGTCTATCCAGTCACCGATTGCTTGTGTTAAATCAACTTTTACCTTCAGGTTTTTAAACAGCTGTGACAGCCGTGCTTTTGGTATAGGCGCAATAGCGTTATCTTTGATGAGTGAGTTGACGTTTAAACATGCGTGCAAGTCTGTCAACCTGCCTTGAATGGAGCCGCCATCAACGGGAAGTGGTGGTAATTCAAAAGCCCATTGCTCATCAAGTGCGTCAATGCTGGTATTTTTTTTATCCTCGCGCAGAATTCGTTGTGACCATTCTTCTGCCGCCAGTAAATAAAACTGTGCCTGATCCTGTGTGATTAAATTGCTGGTGCGGCGTACATCAAGCTGCAAGCGGGTGCTAATAGTAATACTGACTGTCGCCGCAATGGTGACAATAAGCAGGGCAGTAATAATGGCAACGCCCTTTTGTTGTTTTGCGGGCGTTGAAAATAAATTTTTTGAGCGGGGTGAAAACATTTTCTGAATTGCTAATTCATCGCGTAAAGTCGACGAATATCTCCCCAGTCTTTTAGTTTTAAAATGATTTCGATGGCGATCAGTTGCGTGCCATTGTTAGCACCATTGTTGTTATTGCCAGTGCCCGTACCCGTAGCAGCGCCCGTGCCGGTATTATTGCCGGTGTTGTTGCCTGTTACAGGACTGGTCTGCACAGAGTTTAAAGGCGGCCACTGATCCAGCCATCGTGCATTCTGATCCATAAAACGAATGGTAACTTCTTCAATATTGTCGATGAGTGTGGTTTGTTTTGCTTTCATATTCGGCGCATTATCGAGTTGTGGCCATTGCAGTCGGATAAATTTTTCGTCTTCAAAACGATAAGCAACACGCACTAATGTGCTGCGTAAAAGATTAGCAGGGTTGCTGCGACCGCCGCGAGTTAATTCCACCAGGTTATCAATATTATTTGTGGTGGTTAAAGCGGGTTGTAAATTGCCGTATTCGTCACGTACCGCGCGTGGTACCAGTTGCAAAAAATCACGGTTTAAAATGGAAATGGTTTGTTGAACTTGTTGTAATCTTTTTAATGCGATTTGCGAAGATTGGCTGTTGTCCATGACATTTGCCAACCCACCGTACGCCATTACCGCCATGATGGCGAAAATAATACTGGCGATAAGCAGTTCCAGCAAGGTAAAACCTTGTTGTTTTTTTGTACAAAGAGATGGTCGTCTAGCGGTTTGCATAACCAATTAACGAGCTTAGATTGCTTTCTTGGTCTTTATCTTCGTATACGGTAATGGTTATTTCCCTGGCATTTTTATCTCCTGTTTCTTTTGTGGTACGTGTCCAGTACCATTCTTTGCCCGCCATTTCGGTTGAACCTTTTTTATCGCCAGTACTTGGAAATTGTTTTGAAATACGAATTTGCGATAGTTCGTTAACAGCAACCCAGTGCGCCAGTGTTTTGCGTTTTAAATAACCTGCGCTGTTGGCCTGTGTGCCGGAAGTGTTGAGCAAAGCACCAAGTGAAATAGCGATAATGGTTAGTGCCACCATTACTTCGATTAGCGTAAAACCTTTATTTTTTTTGCGGATTATGCGCTTATTACTTGTATTTAGGCATGACGTTTTGTGCATAACAGTTAGAGGTCACTAATTTCTGTTTTTAGCGAGCCATCAAAAGCTCCTTTAACAAAGTAGCTGGTTTCAATGCCTAAAATATAAAAGCGTACATCAAATTCAGGTGTGATTTCACCACTGGATAATAAATAAATTTGTGGTTTTATGGCTTTTTTCTTTTCTTCTTCCTTGTTGTTTTGATTGTCACTTGAATTGCTGCTTAAATTGCCACCAATATCGAATTTTTTCCCTAACCCTGAGCCTGCTGCCATGTCGATAACAATTTCGGTTTCTTCCAGTCGCATTTCCAGTTCCATGTCCAGCGGCAATTCACGTGCGCGTAAAATTTTGTCGCCAGTTAAAGGTTGCCACTGGTTTCTGGTGAAACGCAAAAAACGATAACCATCAAGCGCAACTTCAAGACCATACTCTTCGCCGCGTAAAATTGATTCTTCCAGCGCCAGTTGTATTAAACGCTCCATCCTCTGCGCTTCTTTTTTGATGATGTCTTCTGGCGAATCGCTGCGAATTGCGAGCGTGGTGTAAGTAAAAAGAATGGCGACGATGACAACCACCACCAGCAATTCCAGCAGGGTGAATCCGTTCGTCCGGCTGGAATGTGTGATTGTGTTTTTAGTGTTGTAGAAGTTTGCCTGCATAATTATTGGCAAGCCTCATTAAGTGTGGCGTGAGGCGTTAGTTTTTGTCCCAGGAACCGATGTCTTTATTGGGGCCTTCGCCACCGGGAGCACCATCTGCGCCGAGTGAATAAATATCAATTTCATCGTGCTCACCAGGGTTCAAATATAAATATTCATTACCCCAAGGATCTTTGCTGGCTTTTTTAATGTAGCCGCCTTTTTTCCAGTTGGGCGGCTCTGGAGAAGATGTGGGTATGCTTGTTAGCGCATCTAGCCCCTGGTCAGTTGTTGGATAAACAAAGTTATCTAAACGGTAAATATCCAGTGCGCCACCTAATGCTTGAATATCATTTCTGGCTTTTGCGGTACGGGCTTTATCTGGATTATCCATGATGCGTGGCACAACAACGCTGGCTAAAATACCGATGATGACCACAACGACCATGATTTCGATTAAGGTGAAGCCAGATTGTTTGCCCTTGCCTTTAAAAGCGAGGGTTTTAAAAGAGGCGGTTTTAAATTGATTCATTTTTGATTGATAAAACACGTAAAACTCCAAAGTGTGTAAATGACTGTATTGCAGGGGCTAATTTCTTTAAACTGTGCAAAATGTACAGCGCCCATAATCGCGCCTATAATCAGCGCTTTTGTAATACTAGCAGAATAATAACAAAAGCTTGAATAAATACCAGACCAACTGCCTATTATAATGACCTTGCCTCATTCATTAAAGTTTCGTTACCAATATCATTCCAGCCATTTTCTGTGGTTGACGATTTTTGTTGTGTCACTTATTTTGCAGATTAACTGGGTTGAGAGTTGGCGCTTTAATCGACAATTGGTTGAGCAGGGGCATGTCTGGTTACTTTTTACCGGTCACATCGTGCATTTAAACTGGCAGCATTGGGCACTGAATATGGCGGGTTTAGCCATTGTTGCTTTTTTCTTTAGTACGCACGCCACGATTAAACAGTGGTTGGTGGTGATATTTGTCTCTGCCAGCATGATTAATATTGGGTTGTGGTTGTGGATGCCTGAAATTCGTTTTTATGTAGGGTTGTCGGGCGTCCTGCATGGTTTGTTTTTATACGGTGCGTTGCGAGAAATTCGGTTTTATCCTGTCAGTGGTTATGTTTTGACTGTTGTGCTGATTTCAAAATTGCTCTGGGAATTTTTTAACGGTGCGCTGCCGGGGTCGGAGGATATGGTTGGCGGCCGAGTGTTAACTGAAGCGCATTTGTTTGGTGCCATTGGTGGAATATTGGTGTGGTCGTTTGAATGGATTGTTAAAAAAATTGAATACGTTTAATGTGCATAAGTTACACTGCATACTAGTTTTATAACTGACTGATAGTAAATGCCTGAGACCATCGCAGACGATTCTGTTGGAATTGTCGAAACACAAATTATTCACTTTGCCGAAGCGCTGACTTTGGAATGCGATAAAACGCTGACCGAATACGATATTGCTTACGAAACTTATGGCAAATTAAATGCTGATGCCAGTAATGCAATATTAATCTGCCATGCTTTATCTGGCGACCAACATGTTGCTGGTTATTACAGTATGGACGATAAAAAACCGGGCTGGTGGGATAGTGCGATTGGGCCAGGGAAAGCTATCGACACCAATCGATTTTTTGTGGTTTGCATTAATAACCTTGGTGGCTGCAAAGGTTCAACAGGGCCTAATACGATTAATCCTGAAACCGGAAAATACTGGGGGCCAGATTTTCCAATTGTTACGGTAAAAGATTGGACTTTGTGCCAATACCGTTTTATGTTGGCGCTTAAAATAAATCACTGGTGCGCGGTTATCGGCGGCAGTTTGGGCGGTATGCAGGTACTGCAATGGGCGATTGATTATCCTGATTTAATTAAACATGCGGTGGTTATTGCGGCAGCGCCAAAACTTTCGGCGCAAAATATTGCGTTTAACGAAGTCGCGCGGCAGTCGATAATGTCTGATCCTGATTTTTGTGAAGGGCATTATCTGGAAAAAAATACTGTGCCACGTCGTGGTTTGATGCTGGCAAGGATGTTGGGGCATATTACGTATTTATCGGACGATGCGATGCGCGATAAATTTGGTCGTGAGCTGCGCGAAGGCAAGCTTAATTTTGGTTTTGATGTGGACTTTCAGGTGGAAAGTTATTTGCGTTATCAGGGACGTTCTTTTGTTGATCGTTTCGATGCCAATACTTATTTATTGATGACCAAAACGCTGGATTATTTTGACCCTGCCAGCGAGTACGATGACGACTTGGCGCTAGCGTTAAAAAAGACGAAGGCGCGTTTTCTGCTGGTATCGTTTACTTCTGATTGG
>UOFD01000010.1_pt1 | contig 12776 bp, 17 predicted proteins | sample 1990101 | NCBI WGS metagenome assembly UOFD01 (sample SAMEA4728526, study PRJEB27164) | hydrothermal vent metagenome | biome: marine basaltic hydrothermal vent biome; feature: marine hydrothermal vent; material: mineral | place: Pacific Ocean | collected 2011-06-14/2011-07-23 | depth 1741 m | reverse complement strand
TCTCCAGTTAGTATCAGGGTCTTGTGTCGTAACTAAATCCTAACACTTGAGGCAGCCTTTTTCTTTCGCCTAAATTTCTGCTTTTTTCCTTAAGTAAGCGGCATTAGTGCCGGAGGGATTATTTTTTCATCACTGCGGATCAATAAGCCCTGCTCGGTTAGTTGTTGGTTGATTTCTTCGAACAAGCTTTCATACAAGCCATCGGCTTCAAGCAGGTTACGAAAACGCCAGAAAGTTGAATGGTCGGGTACTGACTCACTTAAACTTAATTCAATGAAGCGCGAAATAATAAATCTCTTGCGTATTGTTTTCTAAGGCTGGGTCACTCAGACCGTACCAGGCTTGCAGTAATAATGCTTTAAACATCATCAACGGCGGCCAGACTCTTTCGCCTCGCTGCTTAATGTGTATTTAACTGAGTAGTGTTTCGAGACGTTACCAGTTTATTAGATCATGCACATCATCGAATTCTTCAAGGGCTGAATGTGTGTTGACTAATAGTGCCGTTCGGGACAGGCTGCGATTGTTTTATATTAGAAACAATTGCTCTCTGGCACCTGTTTTTCAGATTTCTTGAATAATACTTAATTTTGTAGTAACATGTCTACATTAAGTCCAAGCTGTGGAGGTAAGTATTATGTCTATCACAATAAGTAGCCGCAAATTTAATCAAGACGCGAGCGGTGCAAAAAAAGCAACAAGACAAGGCCCTGTTTTTATTACAGATCGCGGTCAAACTGCGCATGTCCTTTTATCTTTTGAAGATTATGAGAAATTAGCTGGCGGGCTTTCATTGTTAGATGCTATTGCTCAAACAGGCGATGCAGATTTTGATTTTGAGCCATCAAAGCTAACCGGTACGCTGCATAAACCAGCCGACTTATCCTGATGGATTTGTCTTGATGTACTTACTTGATACAAATGTAATTTCAGCACTACGTCGTCCAGATAAAGCTAACCCTCTTTTAAGAGAGTGGGCAGCCAGTGTTCCTGTCAGTCGTTTTTATTTATCGGTCATCAGTATTCTTGAAATAGAACACGGCGTGTTGTTAAAAATGCGCAAAGACAAAAAACAAGGTGCTTTGCTACGTGCCTGGGTTGATGATGAAGTATTGCCTCGTTTTGAAGGGCGAATTTTACCAATCGACATTGATGTTACTTTGCAATGCGCCAAACTACATGTGCCAGACCCACAACCTGAACGTGATGCACTAATTGCTGCTACTGCACTGGTGCATAAATTAACGGTCGTCACAAGAAACGTAAACGATTTTTTACCCACGGGTGTTCAGCAATTGAATCCCTGGGTGAAAAGTGAATAGGCAAACTTTTTGTTGAAAAATTAGAAGTTATTATTTTACGTAAGGAGTCGTTAAAAAATTTCATCACAACGCTCCAACCGACCACATAGCTGACCTTGCTAAAAGCGAATAAATCCGTACAAAGGGGGCATTGAAAACTGAGACCTTTATGACAAAGATTGTCAATTTATGCCATACTGGTTTCAGAGGTGATAATTATGGCAACAATGAATGTTTCTTTGCCAGACCCAATGAAAGAGTGGGTTGAAGACCAAGTCGGAGGCGGCTTGTATAGTAATGCTAGTGATTATGTGCGTGACTTAATCCGCCAGGATCAGGATGCTCAAAATAAGCGAGAGCTTCTCGTAAAGGCTTTAAAAAAAGGCGAAAAAAGCGGTGTTTCAAAGCGAACTCTGGATGATATCTGGAATGAAGTAAAAGCTAATAAACGGTGAAATACCAACTCACGGAAGAGGCTGCAAGGGACGTTGAAGAAATTCTTGCATATTCAGTAAAGAATTTTGGTGTAGCTCAAACACAACATTACTTTGAAGCACTAAAGGAATGTATTGAGTTATTAGCTAGCAATCCAAACATGGGGCACAGTGCTGAAGACATCTTGCCAGAGTGTTTACGTTTCCCTCACGAAAGCCACATAATTTTCTACAAAAATTTTTCCTCATCAATTCTTGTAGTGAGAATACTTCACGAACGTATGGATCCAAAATTACATTTATAAAAATAGTTCAGTAAATCTGCCTCAATCAATCAGTTCACCGTTGACCAGTTGAGACCAACGTACAAAGGCAACATTCAAAAAAACAGCCAAATTATTATTTCCTCGGCATATGTTGACAAATGCCGAGGAAATAATACAATAACCTCATGAAAGAGGAATCTAAACGGCAACAGGTAATTGATCTGGTTCGAGGGCAATCAGTTATTAGGCCGAGAGACCTTAAAGAGCACAGCCTACCGAAAGATTACCTTTATATTTTGGCGCAGGAAGGCGTGATTGAGCGTGTTGGGCGCGGACTTTACCAATGGCCAAATAAAGACCTGGGACGACATCACTCTCTGGTAGAAATTAGTAAACTAGCTCCAAATGCTGTAGTTGCACTGCTGTCTGCGCTCAATTACCATAACATGACAACGCAAAACCCTCATCAGATCTGGCTGGCCATTGATCGTAAAGCGTGGCGACCAGAAATATCCTACCCTCCCGTTCGATTTGTAACGATGTCTGCTGAGTCGCTACACTCAGGTGTTGAGACACATTCGATTGAGGGAGTATCGATTAAAGTATTTAATCCTGCTAAGACGGTAGTGGATTGCTTTAAGTACCGCGGGAAAGTTGGTCTGGATGTGGCACTGGAGGCACTACGTGAAGGTTGGTCTGCTCGGAAATTTACCATAGATGAACTACAGGGCTACGCGAAAATTTGTCGCGTGCAAAAAGTAATGCAACCCTATTTGGAGAGTCTTGTATGATCGGTTTGAAGATTGCAGGTGTTCGATCCTAATGACAACGGATAGAGCCGCTTCAATACGTCAAAAATTACGTAATCTTGCTCGTGAACGTGAAGAGGATTTTGATTACGTATTACGCCAATATGTGATGCAGCGTTTATTGTATCGACTCAGCCTCAGTGAGTATTCCGGTCAGTTTTTACTTAAAGGCGCTTTATTGTTTTGGGTGTGGAATGAAAATTTTCATCGGCCTACACGCGATATCGATTTACTCAGCTTTGGTGACAATGATGTGCCACATCTTGAGTCTGTATTTCGTCAGATAGTCAGCCAAGATGAAGATGATGGTCTGGCATTTGATGTTGATTCTGTATCAGGTGTTGAGATTAAAGAAGATGCTGATTACTCAGGCGTACGTATAACAGGTTTTGCAAATTTGAAGAATGCACGAATTCCATCTCAAGTTGATATTGGTTATGGCGATGCTGTGGTGCCTGCTGCTGAAGAAGTAAAACTCCCCGTTTATCTTGATCTACCGGCTCCGCAGTTAAAGGCTTATCCAGTATATGCGGTGATAGCTGAAAAGTTTCAGGCGATGGTGATGTTAGGTATAGCGAATAGTCGTATGAAAGATTTTTATGATATTCGTGTCATCGCACATACCATGGTATTAGATGGGAATATTTTAGCGCAAGCGATGAAAGCCACATTTGAGACAAGAAAAACAGCTATTTCTACAGAGCCCTTTATTCTTTTTAGTGATGAGTTTAAGCAAGATACAGGTAAGAGCATCCAGTGGAATGCCTTTCTAAATAAGAACAATATAACGGATGAAGCAAATTTTTCGGATGTCGTCACTGAGATTCAAGAATTTATTGAGCCAATACATCAGTCAATATCTGAAAATCGGTCGTTTACTATGCAGTGGCTGCCTGATGATTTTTGTTGGAAGGATAAATAATATGTAACTTTATTATGAAAGCGCCTATGTAAGATAAATAGGCAGTTGTCGATTTTTGTATTGCTTATTAGTTCGAGTAAAGGCATCGTTGTGTTGCCTGTTAGCGGCAAAATTTTCGTTGTTTCTTTTGAGCGGCTTTAATGCGTTGCTGGCGCTGCTTTTCAGTTAAGTAATTGTATTCACCTTTGGCGTTGATTTCGCGCATGCGGCCGCGGCTGTTAATTGCGGTAAGATCACCTTTTGCTTCGTTGCAATATTTACGTTTATTTTTTTTAGATATTTTTGGCTTTTCAGGTTCTTTCGCTTTTTCTGCTTCTTTTTTTGCTTTTTCTTTTTCGGCTTTTATGTCTTCTTCAGTTTTTTCGATAACGCGCGGTTTTGTTGTTTCGTTTTGGCGAATGGTGACTTTTTCAGCATCGACATTTCCGCGACGTTCGCCATAATGCACCTGACCATTATCATCCACCCATTTGTAAACGCCAGCTTGCAGCGGTGTTAGAAAAAATAAGCAGAGTGTTGCGGTGATAATGCGGGATGTCAGTCTTTTTTTGCACATGATTTGTATTTTACCCATTGATTAGCCTGTAGTGTTAAAATAGCTGCAAATTTCTATAAAATCAACTTATTGCGGTATCTGACTGCTGCGACACCTGTTATTGCGGTACTTAAGTTACTGAGATACCGGGTTACTGCAATACTTGGGCAAATCAATATTTATATCATTGAGTATTTAGTAAAATAAATTATGGCTGATCGTCGATTAAAAATTTTTCATGCTGTTGCACGTTTACTTAATTTCACCAAAGCAGGTGAAAAATTGCACATGACGCAACCAGCCGTGACATTCCAAATTCGCCAATTAGAAGATCAATTTAATACACGCCTATTTGATCGCACGCATAATAAGGTGACGCTAACCGAGGCGGGCAAGCAAGTTTATATGTACGCGGATCGCATTCTTAAACTTTATGATGAAATGAATCACAGCATCACTGAAATGACGGGTGATGTGAGTGGCGGTGTTGCATTGGGCGCTAGTACGACGATTGCGGAATATATGCTGCCGCTGTTGATAGGTGAATTTAAAGCCAAATACCCCGATGTAAACATCAGTTTAAAAGAGTCTAACTCGGAAGATATTATCGCCATGGTAGAAAATAACGTGGTTGATTTAGCGATTGTGGAAGGTTCAGTTAATAATAAAAATTTAATTGTAGAGCAATGCCGAGTTGATCAATTGCTGGTTATTATGCCTAACAGCCATGTGTTAGCGAAAGAATCAATGTTACATGTAAAGGATATTTTAGACCACCCATTCATTTGCCGCGAAAGTGGTTCGGGTACACAGGAAGCGATTGGTAATTATATTACGCAGCAAAATCCAGACGGTATTTTAAATGTTTGTTTTGAATTAAGTAGCCCGGAGGCAATCAAAGGTGCGGTGGAAGCGGGCATGGGTATTTCCATTGTATCGCGCGCCAGTATCGATAAAGAATTACGTTTGGGAACGTTGACCGCGGTTGAATTATCGCCCAAGCTGGAACGTCCGTTTTCATTTGTTCGTCAACGTTATAAATTTAAATCACGGGCAGCGGATGAGTTACTTGGTTTTGCCCAAGAGTTTTGCAAGAATATGGCATAAGTGCCGGGATATTTCATGAGTGTTAATAATAGTAACAAGCTTAAAAGTAGTGCCGATTTAGTCGAGCTTTATGAAGCCATGGATGATGAGCGCAAACGCAGTTTGTGTGATTTTTCAGATTTTTTATATGCAAAAGCTGATCCCATTTCAAAAGAAATTCCTGTGCCGGAAGATATTGTGCGACCAGAAACCGAAACGGTAGTCGGTGCAGTAAAACGTCTTAAAACCAAATACCACATGGTTGAAAGCATGTCTGTGTTTTCCGCAGCATCAGCTTTAATGACTGACCACATGGTAAAGGGCCGTGATGTGATAGAAGTAATTGATGAAATGGAAGTTTTATTTGATGATGCTTACGATGAATTAGTACAGGAAAATAAATAGGCCAGTGAATGATTAATGTCATCAAAGGCTGGTTTGAAAAACATTTTTCTGACCCGCAGGCAGTAATACTAATTTTTATTTTGGTATTGGGCGCAATACTGGTGTTGTACTGGGGCAGTGTTCTTACGCCGGTTTTAGCCGGCATTGTTATTGCTTATATTTTAGAAGGACTAGTTTGCCGGTTTACACGTTTTGGTCTCCCACGGTTTATTGCATTTTTATTTAGCTACACATTATTTCTTACCGCATTGGCGCTGATTTTATTTGGTTTGGTGCCACTGGTTATCAGCCAGCTATCACAACTTATTACCGACTTCCCGCAAATTTTAGACAAGATTCAGCAACTGATACTTGATGTTTCTGAACGTTATCCGATTTTTGCGGACCAGGAAATTGAAAAAATGCTCGGCAGTTTTTCAAGTGAGTTAGTCAGTGTTGGGCAGAAAGTGGTTTCAGTGTCGTTGTCATCCGTGGTCGATGTTTTTACGGTGTTGGTTTATTTGGTAGTTGTGCCACTGCTGGTGTTTTTTCTACTTAAAGATAAATCTGAAATATTGGATTGGTTTAGACGTTTTTTACCCGAAGATCGCGGTCTGGCTTTTTCTGTGTGGAAAGAAGTTGACGTAAAAATGGGTAATTATATTCGCGGTAAATTATTGGAAGTATTTGTCGTCGGTGTTGCTACTTTTATTCCTCTAAAATTCATGGGCATGAATTACGCCGCAACCATGAGTTTGCTGGTTGGTTTGTCGGTAATTATTCCGTACGTTGGCGCGGTTGCCGTTACCATTCCAGTGGCGATGATTGCATGGTTTCAGTGGGGCGCAAGTAGTGACTTTGTTTATTTGATGGTAGCGTATCTTGTCGTGCAATTTATCGATGGTAACATTCTTGTGCCATTATTATTTTCTGAAGTCGTTAATATGCATCCGGCAGCCATTATTATTGCAGTGCTTTTTTTTGGTGGATTATGGGGTGTGTGGGGTGTATTTTTTGCGATACCGTTAGCGACCTTGTTGCAAGCGGTTATTCATTCCTGGCCATCGTTGCAGGCTAAAGCAAAAGCTTAGAAGCCGTCCGCGAAAAACGCAAAAGACGCGAATTGTAAGAATAAAACAAATAAATTGATTTGTTTTATTTGCACCCCAAGGGCATTTGTCGCTTCGCTCGGGCACGTTCTTTGCGTTTTTCGCGGACTAAGTTTTTGTTTTTTCTTTAATGTCTTGCCTGCTTGCAGCAGGGTAGTCTATTTTCGATGATGTTTTTGAAAATGTTTTTTCTTACGCATTTTATTGCGGCGACTGCTCCACACCCACAAACCACTCAGCGATAACCAGAGTAGGGCGATGGCGGCAGCGTCCATCAGGTAAACACCGTAACTGCCAAAAATTCGACCGCTGTGCAGGTCGAGTATAACGCGTTCTAATTTAAGACCATTGCCGCGGTAGGCGATCAGTAGTTTTTCTTTTTCATTTTTAGTGAGCGGATATTCTTCTGTCCATTTTATGTCTTCATTGGCGATGACATCCCAGTCAAGAATATGTTCATCGGCCATGTAATACAGTGGTTCACTGGTTTCGATAACGGGACGTTTGTATTTCATGCCCAGACGTTGGATATCACTAAAGCTAATGCTGGTGGAAACGTGTTCGACCAGTTCGCCGTCAGGTGTTAATAGTATGAGTACGTTGTCCAGTGCGACAACGATGAATTGTTCGCCCGCAATAGCGCCGTGAATATTTTGTTCTAGTGAAGTAATTGCAACATCATCAAAAAAAAGTTGGTCGTGCCAACTGCTGATAATATGTTCGCCAACACGAAAAGAGATGGGTTCGTCTTCTGGCTCGATGCCGTACCAGTTGAGTAGCCAGCTATTATTGACATAGGTTTCGTCCAGCTCAAACTGTTCGGTGTGATTCAACATGATGCCGGTAATGGCAAGAATGATAACTAACACCAACGCAAATAAACCAACACGGCGGTGCCATAAAAAAGCGGTAAATTTTTTCGGTTTGCGATTTGTCATGGTTTATTGTTTAAGTTGTGTTGACCTTGTTGTGCTGGTTTTTTCTGTTGAATCGTTTTATCTAATAACAGCGCAATTTTTGCCAGCTTTTTTATTGCGCGAACGGATAATGTTGCGCCTGAAATATTATCGATGTGTCGATCCAAAGTATTATCTTTTTCAAGTTGCGCTTGCTTGAACTGATCAGTAAAAAAATCGTGGCGCACTTCCCAGCCCCGACTTTCCCTGAAAACTAATATTTTTACTTTTTCAATTTTTCCTTTATTAATTACGATGCCTGCTGTAATTAATTTATCTTTTCCCGTTTCTTCTAAAATCCATGCGCTTTTGCTGGAAGCTGCGTTGGTCTGCTGCCAGTAACGGATACGCATGCCTTTGTAGTTATGATCAAGAATGTTTGACAGTTGTTGTTTTAAATCTTTTTTTAACCACAGCACAGATGGTTTAGGTGGTTTGTTATTAAAGACTTGTTTAATAAAATTGTCAGGCTGCTGATATACACCACCAGCTAAAACTGACGTTATAAAAAAAGTGCTTAACAGTAGCGTTAGGCTAATTAAAAAACTTTTTTTCATTGTACGAGATATATCAATTGAAAGTTATTGATTAAAAGTTATTGGTTAAAACTTATTGGTTAAAACTTATTAATTAAAACTGGTAACCAACACCTAAATTAAAACCATCGAAGTTACCGGCAACGTTGTTTTGCAGTTGGTAGTCGGCTTTTATAACAACATCTTCGTGTGGCCAAAAGTTAAATCCGAAATCTGTTTGTGTGTTTGAAGTATCGCCAATGCCACCATTGTCCCATTGGTTTTGACGAGCAAAAATTCCCCATTTAGATGTCAGTTTGTAAGAGGCTTCAAGATAACCACCATTTTGTACATTTTTTAATTTATCGGTAGCGCTAGCGGTGTCAGCAACGTCAATATTCCATTGCGTGTACAGAGCAGTCAGCGTTACGTCAGAAAAATTCCAGCGAACATGACCTTCAAGCATGGTTGCGCTGCCAATATCGTCACTACTGTTTTGTGTCATATCATCCTGGTATTGCAGCGTGCCGCCAAGTTCCAGTCCAGCAATGCCAGTGTATTTTATACGAGCAGTTGACGCCAAATTACTGGCATCCGCTTCCGCAACTTTTTGCCTGCCAGCACGAATATTTGTGCCGTTACTTAAACCAGTATGAACAGCAAAGTCGTAACTGAAACCAGTATCATAATTTCCAGTAAGGCTGGCACCACCTTCGCGCCAGGTTGTTGGGATGATAAATTTATTGATGACATTGCGTTCCACACCATAAAAAGTTGGTGGCTCATGGGTTTCATTGATAAAACCGACGGGCACTAATAAAACACCAGCGTTGATTTTGGTATTGTCGTTTAAATCAAATTGCACATAAGCTTGTTCGATGGCAACAGAGCCGGGTGAGGAACCATCGTCTGGGTCGCCAGTGTTGGTATCATTGATTGTGCCGTGTTCCAGTTCCAGCTCTGAGAAGAAGCGAGTTTTATCATTAAATTGATGATTGAAAAATAAGACAAATCGATGAAAATCCATTTCTTTTGTGCTTTCGCCATTGTCATTGCTTAAGTTATTGTAATGCAGCTCACCATAGCCGCCGACGGTCGTGTCGCTGTTGGCGCTCTGGCTACTGTTGGTTTCAACCTGCTCAGCCAATATATTGAATTGTTCCTGCAGCTCACGAAATTCTTCATCAGTCACCGCTAGTACAGGCTGTGCGATGGCGAAGAATATGGCAGTAAATAAAGCATTTTTAGTGATTGAATGGTGTTTCATGGTGGGCTCCAAAAATAAATCTGTATTTAAACGGTATTTCTAATGGCTGTATTATACCTATCGCTAACGCGAATGCAAATGATTCTCATGTAGTTTTGCGTATGTGAAAATGGATATTTGAGATGAATAATAGTGGATATAGGTATTTAATTGACACCGTTAAACATACAGAAGAACAGGAAATGATGGAAGAGTATAAGCACTTAATAGAGGCACCTCTAAGAGAATATTCTTGCTATTTTTTATTTATGCGCACCTGTCTTTGATTGTTTGAATGATGAGTATCCTTTCCACATGCATCGATAGTCAGTTTTACTTTTGCCAGTTGTTTTGTTTGGCAAGATGAAGTTTTTTATAACCATCCAGTAATTTTTTGTGTGTGGAAAAACCTTCCAAGCTTAATCCCGGGCTGTGCAAGCCAAAGAAATTTTCTTTTCCAGAAATAATATCAAGACAGTCGGATAATGTTTTTTCACCAAACATTAATTTAAGACTGTCGGTGTAGTCTTCAAGATTTTGTTGTTCGTTATCGTTAATTTCCAGTAACGCTTGCAGACATAAATAAAAACGTGCGGCATCTTTATCAAGCTGGTCGATGTGGATGCTCCAGTTGACCCAATCAATGGCTTCGTCGTTTTTTAATGCCAGACATAACATGGCTTTTAATTCACCAATTCGCAGGCTTGCCCAGGTTGTTCTTGCGTCGGGTGCGATGCCGATAAATTCAGCAACCCGTTGGTAGTCGCTATAACCGCCTTCATTTAATCGATTAAAAATAGATAACCATCGCGTTTCATCAAGATTTTTTAATGATAATATTTCTTCACGAAATAATGCGCCTTCATTGTTGTTGTTCCAAACCAAATCATCCACCGGATAAATATCGGACATGCCAGGCACTAAAATTCGGCAGGAATAAACATTTAAATGTTCGTAGTCGGCAATGTAAATATCAAAATCAAGCTGGTGGATAATGTCACAGAGGTAACTGAATTCATCGGTGGTTGATGCGTCGTGATCCCAGTCGCTAAATTCGTAGTCAGGTTTATTTTTGAAAAAATCGTAAGCGATTAAACCGCTGGAATCGATGAAGTGTGTTTCCAGATTATGGTGGTCGGCAATTTCGTCTAAATCAAAACTGGGTGCTTGAAAACCATCAAGTTGGTCGAGATTACGGCCCTGCAATAATTCGGTAACCGTGCGTTCTAACGCTACTTCAAAACTTGGGTGTGCGCCAAAAGAAGCGAACACAGTCGCGTTTGTGGGATTAATTAAAGTAACACTCATCACTGGGTAGCGACCGCCTAATGATGCGTCGGCAATGCGTAACTGATAACCGTGCTGTTCCAGTTTTTTAATGGCTTCAACAATTTGTGGGAAACGTTGTAAAACATTTTTTGGTACTTCGGGTAAACAAATACCTTCTGCAATAATTTTATTTTTTATGTAACGTTCAAAAACTTCTGACAGGCTTTGTACACGTGCTTCATTTTTTGTGTTGCCGGCAGACATGCCGTTGCTTACATAAGAGTTGCCAATAATATTTATTGGAAACCAGATAGTTTTAGCATCGCGCTGGCGAAAATAAGGGCAGGCACAAATGCCGCGCTCGCCAGTACCGGAATTGGTATCAAATATTTTCGACGCGGTAATTTCTTGTTCCGGGTCGTAGTACTGCCAAAGTTTTTTGTCGAGTAAACCTTCTGGCAAATTATCATTCGGTGCTTCGGTTTTGAACCAACGCTCGTCGGGGTAATGCACAAATGTTTCGTTAGCAAATTTTTCGCCTAAATAAAAGTCAGCAAAAAAATAGTTGCAGCTTAAGCGCTCAAAGTATTCACCCAGTGCGCTGGCAAGGCAGGATTTTTTTGTGGTGCCTTTGCCATTGGTGAACATCAGCCCGCAATCTTTGTCGCGAATGTGTACAGAAAAAACATTAGGCACAGGGTTAAGCCAGGAAGCTTCTTCAATATCAAAATTTAAGTCGATGAGTTTTTGCTGCATCGATGCAATAGATTCTTCCAGCGCGGCATCTTTGCCTTTGATGAAGGTTTGTTCATTCATAATTTTTGGTTTATAGATTAGTTAGTTCGGCATCTAAGTTGAGCTGATCGCAAACTTGCGTAAACGCATCACGCAATTGTGCAATGTTGGTGTCGGTTGAAATACCGATAGTCATGTGCAGTGCAAACATGGGCGAACCAGTATGCGGTGCGGAATAGCTCTCGGTGTGTAGATTGACGATGTTGATGTTTCGTTCGGAAAAAAAGCTGGCTATATTATTGACGATGCCGGGGTGGTCCAGCGCGGCAACTTCCACAGCGTAGGGTATGGCGTTATCAATAGGATTAGATTCGGTGGTGATTTTTATTAATAAACGCATTTGCAGCGCTTGCTCTATATCGGTTGCTTGCGTTTGTAATGCATCGATAGCAGTTTGTTCGCCACTGACTAGTAATAAAATCGCAAACTCGCCGCCGAGCACTGTCATGCGGCTGTCTTCGATATTTAGGGAGTGTTTACAAATAATCGTGCTGAGTTCGTCAACAATGCCGGGACGGTCTGCGCCCAGTGCTGAAATAACCAGTTTTGTTGTCATGTGTTTACACCCTATTTACACCCATGGAAAATGTGGGCACAGTGTAAACAATAACGCCGCAAACAAAAAGCGTTCCTATGGGATATTTGCCTGGATCTAGTTCGGTCTAACTCAGCTCAGACAACTCACGCGTTAGCATTGCCGGGTTGTTGGTATTCAGCTCAATTAATCGGCGTAAATGTTGCAGGCTGTCAACGTCGATTTGTAACCATTTTAATCCCCAGTTGCCATCGCTACTGTGGGTAATGCTAACGCGAGCATGAATAGAAATGTCTTCACCCAGAAAAAGCGCCATGCCGCAGGGGTTGTCCATATTGATGTCGAGGTTTTCTGGCGGTTCGACCAGCATGCCTTTGAGGGAAATGTCCAGTAAATTACAGCTCCATTCTGCATCACCGCTTTGCATCAGTATTTCTGCAGTAAAGGGAATGCGGTTGTAATTTCGGCGTTCAGATTGTTGTGATGTGTTCACTGTTGTGTCCTTTTTTGATCATTTAGTTTAAATAACATGTGTGTAGATTGAGTATAGCAAAGGATTTGACAATGCCTGAAAAATCGCCTGAAAAATGTTGAAAATTTTCTGAGAGCTTTCC
>UOFD01000059.1_pt1 | contig 12863 bp, 9 predicted proteins | sample 1990101 | NCBI WGS metagenome assembly UOFD01 (sample SAMEA4728526, study PRJEB27164) | hydrothermal vent metagenome | biome: marine basaltic hydrothermal vent biome; feature: marine hydrothermal vent; material: mineral | place: Pacific Ocean | collected 2011-06-14/2011-07-23 | depth 1741 m | reverse complement strand
TACCCGCCGACCCAATACGCTTTCTAAAATGCACTAACTCTGTACTGTGACAAGGTATTTTAGGGTGGTACTCGGTATAGCCGCAAAACACTTGATAGTAAGGGTTGCGCTTGCACTGTAAAACAACCGCTTCATCACTGAGGCTCTCTAATTGTTTTAATATCAATAAGCCAACCATTAACCGTATTGGCTTGCTCGGTGCGCCAATCCCTTGTGTGTAGTGTTTAGCGAACGCACGTTCAAAATCATTCCAGGGAATAACAGAGGATAATCGTAAAAGAGGATCCGCAGGATCGAGCTGTTGCAGCAGATCATTTGTGAAGAAATTTAACTGATGGGCATCAGTACTGCTATTTACCAACATGGGGCACCATTTCGACCAGAAAACGTGCTTATATCTTACTATTTTCGGTCGAAATAGTCATGCGTTTATTTGTTTTTATTTAATATTATCAATTTGTTAGGGGGTTTTTCAGGACTGACTAATTAACAATAAGAGGTAAGAAAAAATGAGAGCAAGATTTACTCAATTGATGTGGTCAAGTAAATCTGCACACTTTCATTGGGAACAAATTAGAAATAAAAAAGGCTTAGCATAAATGCTAAGCCTTTATTTTATGGAGGCGGGACCCGGAGTCGAACCGAGGTAGATTGATTTGCAATCAACTGCATGGCCACTTTGCTATCCCGCCGTGTTTTTATCATTATATACAGACAAAATACATCTGTAAAAATGAAAAAACCCTGCACTTATTTAATGAATACAGGGTTTATCTGAATTTGGAGCGGGAAACGAGATTCGAACTCGCGACCTCAACCTTGGCAAGGTTGCGCTCTACCAACTGAGCTATTCCCGCATTGCTTGTAAACAGGGCGCTATTCTAGCGATGCCGGCGTTACTGTCAAGGTATAATTGCCCTATTAAGACGTATTAATGGCTTTTTCTATTTAAGCGCACCTCTATTAACTGCTGTTGCTTAAAGTCTGCCACGCTGATTTGGTGTACACCGCCATTGAAACCATGGTCAAAATGGCTGACCAGACCAGCAAGCCCAAACCGAAGGTATAAGTTGGCAGACCGAAAATATCGTGTTCATAAATCAGAAATAATAGCGCGAACATTTGCGCCACGGTTTTGGCTTTGCCGAAAAAGGAAACGGCAACCACCTGACTTTCCCCCATGCTTGACATCCATTCGCGCAGGGATGAAATAAAGATTTCCCGTGAGATGATAACCAGCGATGAAAACAGCAGCCAGTTGCTTTCTGGGTGTTTTGCCAGAATTATCAATAATGCCGAAACGACCATTAATTTATCCGCTAACGGATCGATGAATGCACCAAGGGAGGATTGCTGGTTTAACTTGCGCGCCAGGTAACCGTCGAACCAGTCGGTGATTGCGGCGAACCAGAAGATGAAGGTAGCCAATGCCGGCGCCCAGTCGTATGGCAGGTAAAATACGCTGATGAAGACGGGAATCAGTATGATTCTGAAGGTGGTTATTGCGTTTGGTATGTTCATAAATTAGTCGGACGCGTGGAATTCGTCATATATATCCCTTGCCAGTTTTTTGCTGATGCCGCTTATTTTAGCAATATCTTCTACGCCTGCCTGCGTTATTCCCTGTATTCCGCCAAAATGTTTTAGTAATGTTTGACGGCGTTTTGGCCCGAGTCCGGCGATGCCTTCCAGCGGTGAAGTGCGGCGTTTTTTCGCGCGTTGTGCGCGGTGGCCACTGATGGCAAAACGATGTGCTTCGTCGCGCACCTGCAAGATTAAATTAAGCGCGGCAGATTCGATGGTGAGATACAGGTCTGCTCGCCCATCACTGAAAATTAATTTTTCAAGCCCGGCTTTACGTCCCTCGCCTTTGGCAACGCCAATTAATAAGACTGAATCGATTGCCAGTTTTTCAAAAACTTCGATTGCCTGTTTTAGCTGACCTTTACCGCCGTCGATGAATAATATATCCGGCAGTTTCTGTTCTGATTTTGCATCTAGTTTATCAGTTGTGCTACCAACTTTGCTTGCACGAAAGCGTCTTTCCAGCGCCTGCTTCATCGCCGCATAATCATCGCCGCCAGTGATGCCTGTAATATTGTAGCGCCGATAATCAGTTTTAAACGCGCCTTCGGGGGTGAGCACCACACAAGAAGCAACCGTGGCTTCGCCCATGGTGTGGCTGATGTCGAAACATTCCAGCCGCACAGGTATTTCATCTAACTGCAAAACTTCTTGTAATGCTTCAAATCGGCTCAACAACCCTGATCTCGATATAAGCCTTGTTTTCAATGAGTTAAATGAATTAATTAAAGCCATATCTAACCATCGAGCACGCTCACCTCGCACCTTGTTAGTGAGTTTTACTTTATGTTTTGACTGCTCGCTTAGCACTTCTTCAATCAACTGACCATCTTCGGGAGCGCTGGAAGTAATAATCTCACCGGGCACATCGCGTTTTAAATAAAACTGCGGAATAAAAGCAGTGAGAATTTGTTCCGTGTTTAACTCTTCCGGTAGTTTCGGATAAAAACTGCGATTACCTAGATTAAGTCCGTTGCGAATATAAAACACCTGCACGCAAGCTTGCCCTGCTTCGGTGCTGCAGGCGATGATATCGATGTCACCTTTGTCTGCGCTGATGTGTTGCGCCTCGGTAATTTTTCGTAAATTACTTATCTGGTCACGGTACACACTCGCTTTTTCAAAGTGCTGTTTTTCGGCGGCTTGTTCCATGTCTCGAACCAGCTCGGTTATTACCTGCTCGCTTTTTCCCTGTAAAAATAAAACCGCGTGTTCAATATCTTTGCGATAGGCTTTTTCTGTAATGTATTGAACACAAGGCGCGGTGCAGCGTTTGATTTGATATTGCAAACAAGGACGTGAGCGATTGGCAAAAGTTGCATCTTCGCACTGGCGAATCAAAAACATTTTTTGCAGTAAGTTAATGCTCTCACGAACCGCGTGTGCGTTTGGGTACGGCCCTAAATACAAACCCTGCTTTTTACGTGCACCGCGGTGCAGTGCAATGCGTGGATAAGCGGCTTTGTTGGAAACAAAAATATAAGGGTAGCTTTTGTCATCACGCATCAAAACGTTGTAACGCGGACGTAGCTCTTTTATTAAATTGCTTTCCAGCAACAACGCTTCACCCTCGGTGTGAGTGATAGTGATATTGATAGTCGTAATTTTTGAAACCATCACCTGTGTTTTTGCTGACAAGCCAGTCTGCCTGAAATAACTGGTAACACGTTTTTTGAGATTTTTTGCTTTGCCGACGTAAATAACCTGCTCTTTCTCATCAAGCATCTGGTAAACACCGGGTTTGCTGGTGAGATTTTTTAGAAAGGCGGCAGAATCAAAATGATTGTTTTCAGTATTTGATTCTTTTTCTGCGGAGGTCATGCGGATTATCATGCGGATTATTGTAACTTACCGTCGGAGTACGGAGGAAATTTGATTGTAAAGGGCACCTCTATTAATTGATTATATAAAGGTGCCCTAAAATCAATCTGTCACTTTATCGGCATATTGTTTTCATCAAGCACACCGTATTTCATCGCTAGATGCAGCATTCCAATGTCTGAGCGAACATCGAGTTTTTCGTACAAACGCTTACGATAAGTGCTGATTGTTTTTGGACTTAAATTGAGCATTTCGGAAATTTTCTGTGTGCGTGTACCTTGTGCAATCATCATCAGCACCTGTGTTTCACGCATTGATAAAGAGTCTATCGGATTGGTTTCACCTGGCAGCACAGAAAGCGCCAGTCGTTGCGCGATATCTTTTGCGATGTAATGTTTGCCATTATGCACATCTCGAATTGCAGCCAGCATTTCATCAACACCGTTGCCTTTAGACAGATATCCTCTCGCGCCACCATTGAGTAACTGTTTGGGCAATGGGCCTTCATCATGTACGGTGACAATAATGATGCCGATATCCGGCCATGAGTTACTAAGACGATGCGTGGCTTCGATGCCACCGATACCCGGCATGTTTACGTCCATTAATATAATATCGACATTGCCCTGATTCGTGCGACACCAGTCGATAGCATCTTCGCCACTACCCAGTGCTTCCACCACATCAACGCAATCCAGTGCGCCTAATAAACTTTTAAAACCATGCCGCACGAGATCGTGATCGTCAACGATTAATACGCGTATCTTGAGGTTTTTGCTATTTTCAGACATTATTAGATGTAATGCGAATTGCAGTTTTTGTTCCGGCATTGTAGCAAAAAATCACCGTTACCACTTGCTATATGGTCTGCTTATTAAAGAATTGTTGTAATAACGCCCGTCGTCGCTAACTTCTTCACCCAACCAATCGGGTTTAGCAAAAGCTTCGTCCAAAGCACCAAGTTCAATTTCTGCCATTTTTAAACCGGCGTTTTCACCACTAAAAATATCAATTTCCCAAAGATGAGATTGATGTCGCACGTGATAACGTATCTTTTCGATAACAACATCGCCGCATAAAGTTTTTAGCATTTGTTCAGCATCGTGCAGTGGTATGTCGTATTCAAATTCCTGGCGAATAGTTGAAAGCGCTGCACTTTTAATATTGATGTTTGCCTGTTTGTTGCTGATACGAATGCGCACCGATGATTTTTGCGAAAGCTCCAACCCTGTTTGCAAATAACCCTGTTTAATAATATGCGTTTCGCTAACATGTGCTTTCCAGTTATCATTTTTTATTAAAAATTTGCGTTCTATTTCTGTGCCCATAAGTTTTCTTAAAACTACATTATTAATTAATAGAGAGCTTTGCACGAATAATGGAACTGAAAACTGGCTGTTTTGTCCTAAATAACAACTGAAAGTTCAAAGTTGAACTAAACTTATAGTCAGCAATTAAAAGCACAGCTTACACGACATGGTCATATATTTTTAAAGCATTTTTAACGCCACTATATTGTGGAAAAGTTCTTCGTGCAAAGCTCTCACAACGATAATATTTTAACAACACACCTGCTATGGAGCTTATATGTTTCGTCTTACCAGATTTAAAGATTATCTGTGGGACAAATTTGTGCATTGGCTCAGCTATGAGTCACCCAATTATAAAACGCCTTTAACCAATTTTGAGCGACTACGTTATGAACTGCGCCCAGGTGATGTGTTATTGGTAGCAGGTCGCTCCAACGTTGCTGAGATCATCAAGTCCATTACGCAAAGCATGTGGACACATTCCTTTTTATACCTTGGCCGCTTGCACGACATAGATGACCCCACATTACGTGACCATATTCAAAAATACAGGCATTGCAGCCCTGACGAACAGCTCATCGTTGAAGCTATTTTAGGCAAAGGTATCATCGTTTCTTCAATTGAAGATTACAAAGGTGAACACCTGCGTATTTGCCGCCCTCGTGGAATTACCCGCGCTGATTCACAGGCCGTGCTTGAATATGCCATAAAAGAACTGGGTAAAGATTACAATGTTCGTCAAATAATGGACTTAGCGCGCTTTATGTTTCCTTACTGGTTTTTACCTAAACGCTGGCGTTCCAGCCTGTTTGAACATAATGCTGGCAGACCAACTAAAACAGTTTGCTCAACCATGATGGCTGAAGCATTCGCTAAAGTTCGCTTTCCTATTATTCCTGTTATTCATCAAAGTGATGATGGCAAGCTAACGTTAATACGCGCCAACTCAAAACTAATAACACCGTGTGATTTTGATCATTCACCTTACTTTGATGTCATTAAATATCCAATCATCGATTTTGATGAACTTGGTATTTATCGCAGATTACCGTGGGATCAAACCAGTGTTCATTGCAATGCTATTGGTGACAGTTTTTATTCTGACCCTGATGAAATAGCTAATTTAATTCCAGTCGAATCATCAAATAAAGTTAACCTGGAAATAAAAGCAGTTATAGAAACAAAAACCAAAGAAAAACCTAAAGAAAGACAGGAAGAAAGACCTGAAGCAGAAGCCATCAACAATGATTCAAATCAAGAAGAAAAGCAAAACAACAGGGCACTATAATTCAAACACCATAATTCAAGCACTATAAATTATGAGCCCAAATGAACCAGTTACTTAATTCAACGTCTATATTACTTAATAGTGTGCCTCTATTAATTGATTGCACCCTCTTGTATAAATCAATTTTTTTAGAATTTAATATTTTTTAGCGGAGAAATCAAATGGCATGGTCAGGCGCTTTAGTTTTAATCATTCTTGTTTCTGCATATTTACGCCTGCCACTTATCATCTGGTCGCTACTTGTCGGCGCGGGTCTTTTTGCTATACAAATTTATGCGCTGCCTGATCCGTATCAAATGTATTTACTGTGGATTATTTATGCAGCTGTTTTCATACCACTTAACTTAAAACCTATTCGTCGCAATTTAGTTAGCCGAGCTATCTACGCGATAATGAAAAAAATTATGCCAACCATTTCGCAAACAGAGCAAGAGGCTTTAGATGCCGGCGATGTCTGGTGGGAAGCGGAGCTGTTTAGTGGCAAACCTGATTTTAGCATTCTAAAGAAATTACCCAAACCTTCATTAACAGGTGAAGAACAAGCTTTTTTAGATGGTCCTGTTGAAGAATTTTGTACCATGCTCGATGACTGGCAGATTACACAGGAAGATTACGATCTCACGCCCGAAGCCTGGCAGTTTGCAAAAGACAACGGTCTGTTCGCACTAATTATTCCAAAACAATATGGTGGCAAAGAATACTCTGCTTATTTACATTCGCAGGCGGTGATGAAAATTGCCGGCAGCAGTTACTCCGCAGCCGTCACCGTGATGGTGCCAAACTCTTTGGGTCCGGGAAAATTATTGATGACCTATGGCACCAAAGAACAAAAAGATTATTACCTACCAAGACTAGCAAGCGGTGTTGAATTACCCTGCTTTGGTTTGACTGGCCCTGATGCTGGTAGCGATGCTGGTGCTATGCCCGATACTGGCGTGGTGTGTTACGGCAGTTTTGAAGGCAAAGATAACGTACTCGGTATTCGTATGAACTGGGCAAAACGTTACATCACCTTAGCTCCTGTCGCTACACTGCTGGGCATTGCTTTTAAATTATACGACCCCGAACATTTATTGAGCGACGAAGAAGATCGTGGCATCACACTGGCTTTAATCAAACGCGAAACAGAAGGCGTCGAAATTGGCCGCCGCCACTTCCCAGCCAATCAAGCTTTTATGAATGGACCTATTCGTGGCAAAGATGTTTTTATTCCATTGGAATCAATTATTGGTGGCGTTGATTATGTTGGCAAAGGCTGGTCGATGTTAATGGAATGTCTCGGTGATGGTCGTGCTATTTCTCTACCAGCACTAGGTACGGCTGGCGGAAAATTAGGCGCAAAATACACAGGGGCTTATGCACGAATTCGGCAACAATTTCACACACCCATTGGCCATTTTGAAGGTGTTGAAGAAGCACTAACACAAATTGCTGGTCAGACTTATGCGATGGATGCAGCACGGTCAATGGTGGCTGTGGCACTGGACAGTGGCATAGTGCCTTCAGTTATTTCTGCCATCGTGAAGCAGCAAACTATGGAACGCATGCGTATTATGGTGAATCTCGCTATGGACATTCATGGCGGCCACGGCATTTGTATGGGACCGCATAATCATCTTGGTCGAGGTTATCAACTTATGCCGGTTGGCATTACTGTTGAAGGTGCCAACATACTCACACGCACCATGATTATTTTTGGACAGGGTGCAATGCGCAGCCACCCTTATTTGTTAAAAGAAGTGCAAGCGGTACATAATGAAAATCAAAAACAAGGCGTAAAAGATTTTGACAATGCTTTTTTTGCACACATGGGTTTTATTGTCAGCAATGTTATTCGCTCTTTCTGGTTTGGTCTTAGTTACGCACGATTTGTAAATACACCCGGCGACAAGGACACCAGCCATTACTACAGGCAGCTAGTAAAAATGAGCTCGGCTTTTGCACTATTAGCAGATGTTTGTGTTGCTGTACTTGGTGGCTCATTAAAACGCCGCGAAAAAATCTCTGGTCGTCTAGCCGATGCTTTATCTAATATGTATATGATGAGTGCCGCTTTAAAACATTATGAGAATCAGGGCAGCCAAAAAGAAGATTTTATTTTGCTTAAATGGGTTTGTGAAGATTCATTGTTTAATATTCAAACAGCAATGAAAGGTATTATGAAAAATTTACCGGTACCTTTTATCGGTGCAATTTGTAACTTTATTATTTTTCCGCTGACCAAACCTTACCAACAACCCAATGATAAATTAGGTCATGCAGTTGCAAGAGTCACCTTATCACCCAGTGAAACACTTGAACGTTTAAGCGCAGGTGTTTTTAAAAATGAAAATAAAAACAGCGCAACTGGTCGTATATCACACGCGTTCAATTTAGTACTTAAAAGCGAAGACCTGCAACATAAATTACGCGATGCCTTTAAGCAGAGTCGTATAAGCAGTCGTGATAGCAGCGCTTATCTAGAGGCGAAAGAAAAAAACATTATCAGTGAAACAGAATATGAAATGCTAATCGAAACAGAAGCGGCCATACAAAATGCAATTAAAGTTGATGAATTTTCCTTTAGTGGCTGGAAAATTGAAACACCTTGAGAGCTTTGCACGATGTAGATTTTTCGTCATAGCAAGGCAAAAATGGCCAAAAAAACGCAGCTTACACGTAGTAAGTGAGTACTTTTTTGGCATTTTTAACGCCGCTATGGCGGGAAAGATGCTTCGTGCAAAGCTCTCACCTTAAAACAAGTATTCTAAAAACGTGTCTTAAAACCAATATTTATTCACACCACAAAACACTTAAATAAAACTTACGAGAGAAATTTATGAGAAAAAGACGTGGTCGCAAAGTTTATATCGTCGATGGTAGTCGTACCCCGCAACTTAAATCACGCGGCAAAGTCGGTCCATTTTCAGCCGGTGATTTAGCCGTTGCTGCCGCCAAACCCTTATTGTTTCGCAACAACTTTCCACTTGAAGCTTTGGACGAAGTCATTCTTGGCTGCATGATGCCCGGCGAGCGCGAAGCCAATGTTGGACGGGTGGTCGCATTACGTTTAGGCATTCCACAAAGCGTACCCGCATGGACGGTGCAGCGTAACTGTGCCTCCGGCATGCAATCTGTTGATTCTGCCTATAAAAATATTCGCAATGGCGATGCCAATTTGATACTAGCAGGTGGTGTTGAAGCCATGAGCCGCGCACCCGTACTGTTCAACCACACCATGGTGAACTGGCTAGGCGACATGATGCGCTCACGTTCTATTGGTCAGAAAATATCAACCATTTTAAAACTGCGCGGTAAACATTTAAAACCCGTCATTGCACTGATTCACGGCTTAACCGATGATACGGTTGGTTTAAACATGGGCGAGACAGCAGAAATCATTGCCAATAACTTTGACATCAGCCGCCAGCAGATGGACGAATATGCCATGACCAGTCACCACCGTTTAGCGAAAGCACAGGAAGCAGGTTACCTTGACGAAATTGAAATATTATATGACGGCAAAGGTAATTGTTACGATCACGATGATGGTGTCAGGTCCGATTCAACTACTGAAAGTTTAGGCAAACTACGTCCAGCTTTCGATAAAAAATACGGCAAAGTAACCGCCGGTAATAGTGCACAAATTACTGATGGTGCTTCATGGTTATTACTCGCCAGCGAAGAAGCTGTTAAAAAATACAACTTACACGTAATGGCTTCGATTGCCGATACGCAATGGGCAGGCCTTGACCCTGCCGTAATGGGTATGGGACCAGTTCACGCAATGACCCCCATCATGCAGCGCAATAAACTTGCGATTGACGACATTGATTACTGGGAAATTAATGAAGCCTTCGCCACTCAAGTTTTGGGTTGTGTGCAAGCCTGGCAGCAAGCTGAATATTGCAAAGACAAACTAAGTCTTAAAAAAGCAATGGGAGAAATTCCACACGAAAAATTAAACATTGATGGCGGCGGTGTTAGCCTGGGTCATCCGGTAGGTGCCAGCGGTGCGCGCATTATTTTACATCTGTGTAAAATTTTACAACGCACAGATGCAAAACTGGGTATGGCAAGTTTATGTATTGGTGGTGGGCAAGGTGGTGCTGTATTAATACAAAATGAATCAAAAAATTTAACCGATGCTGAGGCAGCCTGATGTCAGATACTTACTGGAAAGTTGAACACGATAAAAATAATATTGCCTGGCTGCATTTTGATACACCTGATGCATCGGCTAATTTATTATCGCAAGCAGCCATCAAAGAACTTGATGATATTATTAAAGACTTTGAAAGCAATAAACCTAAAGCTGTCATCATATTGTCCGATAAAAAAGACAGTTTTATTTTCGGTGCCGATATAAAAGAATTTACCACATTGGAAAATAAAGAGCAGGCACTAAAATTCTTGCAGAAAGGTCACGCTCTGATGAATCGGCTAGAAGCTCTAAACTGTCCAACAGTCAGCATGGTACACGGCCTTTGTTTTGGCGGCGGCACAGAACTGTCTCTAGCCTGTGACTATATTGTTGCATCTGATCATAAAAAAACAAAAATAGGTTTGCCCGAAATTAAACTGGGCATTCATCCCGGTTACGGTGGCACAGCAAGATCAATCAAACGTTGTGGTCCGTTGGCAGCGATGAACATCATGCTAACCGGTCGCGCCTTAACCGCACGTGCAGCAAAGAAAATAAATTTAATTGATGAAATGGTACCGCTCAGGCAATTAAAAACAGCCGCAGAAAAATATGCATTAAGCAAACCAAAATATAAACAATTGCCATTACTTGCACGCTTAAGTTCCACCCCCTTTTTACGGCCATTAATTGCCACACAAATGCGTAAAAAAATTGCAACAAAAGCAAAAAAAGAACACTACCCTGCGCCCTACTCACTAATTGATCTATGGCTAAAATACGGCGATAACAAGAAACAAATGCTAGAACAAGAAGCCATTGCCGTTGCTGAGTTAGCAACCAGCAATACCGCAAGAAATTTAGTGCGCGTTTTTTTCCTACAGGAAAATTTAAAGTCACAAGGCAAAAAAGTGAAATTTGACGCAAAAAATGTACACGTTATCGGCGGCGGTATTATGGGTGGCGACATTGCATCGTGGTGTGCTATTCAAGGTTATTCCGTAACCGTGCAAGACCAAGATCCCCACCGGTTGGCACAAACCATTAAACGCGCGCAATACTCCTTCAAAAAGAAATTCAAACGCGATAGACGCGCAATAAGAGATGCCAATGATCGGTTAATGGCAGACCACCGTGGCACTGGCATTCAACGTGCAGACATTGTTATTGAAGCTATTTTTGAGGATGTCGAAGCTAAACGCGCATTATACGAATCAATTGAACCGCTAATGAAAACAGAGGCTATTTTAGCCACCAACACGTCCAGTATAAAACTTGAAGATTTAAGTTCCTGCTTAAAAAATCCTGGTCGACTTGTTGGTTTACATTTTTTTAATCCAGTGGCACTAATGCCATTAGTTGAAATAATACGCGGCAAGGAAACCGATGAAGAAGTTGTACAGCAAGCGTTAGCCTTCGGAAAAAACATTGGCAAACTTCCGCTCGCTGTTAAAAGCTCTCCCGGTTTTTTAGTTAACAGAATATTAATGCCCTATATTTTAGAAGCCGTCACCATGCTTGATGAAGGTATTGCGCCCGAAGTCATTGACAAAGCCGCCACTGATTACGGAATGCCAATGGGTCCCATAGAACTAGCCGATACTGTCGGGCTGGATATTTGCAAATCAGTTGCCGATATATTATCAGCTGCTTTAGGCATGCCTTTGCCAGATAATCTAAAAAAACTTTCTGACAAAAAACTCGGTAAAAAAACGGGCGAAGGTTTTTATAAATACAAAAATAATAAACCTGTTAAAAATAAAAATGCCACTTACGCAAACCCGAAACAAGTGCAGGACAGGCTGGTAATGCGTTTAATTAATGAAGCAGTTGCCTGTTTACACGAAGGCATTGTCGACAAAGAAGATTTAATTGATGCAGGTGTTATTTTCGGTACAGGTTTTGCACCGTTTAGAGGTGGACCTTTAGAATACATTAAAAATGAAGGTGTTGAAAAACTTGGCGAAACAATAACACATCTACAAGAAAAGTTTGGTGACCGATTTAAAAAAAACGAAGCATGGTCACAAATTGGATAATTTTTTGTGAAGTAAAACAATGTTTCTATTTTAAATAGCATCAGAGCTTTGCACGAAGCATGACGTTAGAGAGTGTAAATTATTCTGTGTAACTGTCATGGTTAAACGTATTCAGTTATACGCTCTTCAAATTCAATCATAAACCTATTTATTGCAGGCTTCCAATCTCTAATGGGCATGGTCCATTTTTTGGAAGCTTGTTGTGTGGCTAAATAGTCAGTCCTGAAAAACCCCCTAACAAATTGATAATATTAAATAAAAACAAATAAACTCATGACTATTTCGACCGAAAATAGTAAGATATAAGCACGTTTTCTGGTCGAAATGGTGCCCCATGTTGATGAATAGCAGTACTGATGCCCATCAGTTAAATTTCTTCACAAATGATCTGCTGCAACAGCTCGATCCCGCTGATCCTCTTTTACGATTATCATCGGTTATTCCCTGGAATGATTTTGAACGTGCGTTCGCTAAACACTACACACAAGGGATTGGCGCGCCTGGCAAGCCGATACGGTTAATGGTTGGCTTATTGATATTAAAACAATTAGAGAGCCTCAGTGATGAAGCGGTTGTTTTACAGTGCAAGCGCAACCCTTACTATCAAGTGTTTTGCGGCTATACCGAGTACCACCCTAAAATACCTTGTCACAGTACAGAGTTAGTGCATTTTAGAAAGCGTATTGGGTCGGCGGGTA
>UOFD01000048.1_pt1 | contig 12867 bp, 10 predicted proteins | sample 1990101 | NCBI WGS metagenome assembly UOFD01 (sample SAMEA4728526, study PRJEB27164) | hydrothermal vent metagenome | biome: marine basaltic hydrothermal vent biome; feature: marine hydrothermal vent; material: mineral | place: Pacific Ocean | collected 2011-06-14/2011-07-23 | depth 1741 m | reverse complement strand
CCGAAGATATTGAAACGGCTTCTGTAGCAACCAATGCTGATCTGGATGGTGACTTTCAGCTAACGAATCCTAATTCAATGGGTATTGATGAAGGCGCAGGCTTTGATGTTCTAGGTCCTGATACAATTATTGCAAACCAGCTTTACCAACTTACTGGCAGGGTTTCTGATGTGCTTGTTTCAGTAACTCCAGGTTTTTTTATTGATGAAATTTCAGTCCTGGAACTACCGACAACACCATTATTTCAAATTCAAACAAATGATGCGATTGTTACGCAGCAAAGTGCGGGTTTGTATCGGCTTTATGCAATTGATGGTGCGCATCATTTGAATGTGCATTCTACTGAAAATGCAAAAATAATCGCAACGGATGCCCAGCAGGAATCGGGCAAAATAAATTGGAGGTTACGCTAATGTTTAGGATTATATTTTTATTTGTTATTGGATTAGGTTCATTGAGTTTGTTCGCCCAGCAGGATTTGAATGTGCCTCTTGGTAATCAAATGTATGACGTTTTTGAGTTGACAACAACCGCTTCGACACAGACGTTATCCATTGAGGTTAATGCTTCTTCTTTAACGATGGATATTTACACATCGACGAATCCGGTTGATGTAACCATTATCGATGCTTCAGGTACGACTGTACCACCTGCCAATATCAATAACTTTACTGTTGCGGCAACGGAAGTACCACCACTTGGTGCGGCTCTTTTTGCAGAAGGTGTACATACGCAGGTGAATATTGATGATCCTGTTTCAGGAACCTGGTTGGTTAATATTTCACTTCCTGCTGGTGCTAGCGCATTAACGGGTACGATGACGACTATTCAAACAGGTGGCTTACAGGTTGGCGCAATTGTTTCGCGCACAACTTATAATGTTGGCGAGCCAGTAGTGCTTGCCATTGCGGCTTATAACGCAGGCGCTGCAGTATTAAGCGCGGTTGCAGAAGCAAATGTTTATCAGGAAGGCACAGAGCTAACACCACAAACGGTTGTTTTACTTGATGATGGTTTGGTGCCTGATACGCTGTCAGGCGATGGTTTATATACCGGGCAAATTAGTGGTTTACCGGTTGGTGATTATCTTGTCGAAGCAGTGTTGCAATCGGGCGCGTTAAAAGCTGCATCTGCTGCACAGTTTGAGGTGATTCCAGTAATGGGAATTATTACTAATAATGTGACGGACGCTGGCGTTGATACTAATGCCGATGGAATGTTTGAGCGCATTGATGTTAGTTTTGAAGTTGATATATCGGTTGCAGGAACGTATAGCTTGTTAGCTGAGCTCAAACTGGGCAGCGAAACCATATCGAAAGGTACACAGGTAACATTTCCGGTTGGACTTAGCGTACAAGCTCTTTCTTTTTCAACAGAAGATATTAAGAAGCGTTTAAATGGCGATGGGCCTTATGAAATTAGCGATGTACGTTTGATAAAAACGGCGATCGCGGATGGTAGCCAGCCAACTCGTTTGGTTGATCGTCGTAATGATTTAGGTCTTACGCAGTTCTACCAATTATCACAGTTTCAACGACCACTTACCCTCATTTTGGAAGAAGGTTTTACGGAAATCGGGGTTGATACAAATGGCAATGGTAAATTTGATACACTTGATTTTACTTTTCTTGTTGATGCGTTGGTTGCAGGGCAATACACCTGGGGCGCGAGTATAAAAGCACCTGACGGTACGACTATAGCAACAGTCAGTCAGGTAGGTTCGTTGAGTGCGGGTGGTCTTTTCAGGTTTCCTTTAAGTTTTGATGGTGCAACCATTGGTGCTGCTGGTTTTGATGGACCATACCTGTTGGGTGATATTGGTGTTTATGGACCACCCGATGCTGCTGCGGCAAGGTTTAAAATGGGGGAGACAGTTGGATATAGTGCGAGCGAATTTGAAGGTTTTATTGTAGCAATTACGGGTGATTTTAATGGTGATGACTGCGTAGATCGTGCTGATTATCAAATTTTAATTGCGGATGTTAGAAATCAGGAAAGTAATAACCTTGAGTATGATCTTAATAATGATGGAGTAGTTAACCGTGCAGATGCGCGTACATTGGTTGGACTTTTTACCAATCCACGAGGCGCGGCTTGCATACCATAGACTCTTATTTTGTTTAAATGAGTCGCTAGTGGCGGTTTAAAAAGGGGATGATCTTTTATGTGAAGATTAGCCCCTTTTTTTATATATGCATAAGGTAAACTAAAGCATATCTGATTTTATAGAACTGCTATCACCGTATGCAAAGCCAGCACCGAATTCAACCCATGCCAGTGCAACTGGTTAACCAGATTGCCGCCGGTGAAGTGGTTGAACGCCCCGCATCCGTGGTAAAAGAATTGCTGGAAAATAGTCTGGATGCGGGCGCAACAAAAATCAGCATTGATATCGAAAAGGGCGGCACTAAACTTATTCGCATAAGCGATAACGGTCACGGCATTCATAAAGATGATTTGGTGCTGTCGCTATCACCACACGCCACCAGCAAAATCCGTTCTATTGATGATTTAGAAGAAGTCACCAGTTTGGGTTTTCGCGGTGAAGCTTTACCCAGTATTGCGTCTGTTAGTCAATTGCAATTGAGTTCTTGCTACAAAGGCGGCGACGAAACTTGGCAGTTGACGATGAATAATAGTCAGCCCAGTGAAATTTCGCCGGCAGCAAATAAAGCTGGAACAACCATTGAAGTACGTGATTTATTTTTTAATATCCCTGCCAGACGAAAATTTCTTCGCACTGAAAAAACCGAATTTTCACATCTTGATGATGTAGTAAAACGCATTGCTCTCAGTCGTTTTGATGTTGATTTAACACTGCGACACAATCAGCGAGCGGTGAAAGTTTTATCGGCAGCTAATAATCGTGTGCAGCAGGAAAAACGCGTTGCCGAAATACTGGGTCCGGCTTTTATCGAGCAAGCGGTGCATATGGATTTTGAATATGAAGGTCTGCGTCTTTGGGGTTGGATTGCGCAACCAACATTCTCGCGCAGTCAGGCAGACATGCAATATTTTTATGTTAATGGTCGCATGGTGAAAGACCGGTTGGTTAGTCACGCTGTGCGGCAGGCTTATTCAGATGTTTTATTTCATGGTCGGCATCCAGCGTATGTGCTGTTTTTTGAATGTGATCCGGTGATGGTTGATGTTAATGCGCACCCAGGTAAACACGAAGTGCGCTTTCGGCAAAGCAGGCAAATACACGATTTTTTATTTCGCGCGATACATAAAAGTCTGGCAGAAGTAACGGCAAGTGGCACAAGTTCGCACGACTATCAGCATTTTTCAAACACACCGTCAGCGGAATCAAATTCACTGTCAGCGTCTGGCAATCAAATGCCTAATACACACTTTCAAAGCCGGCAACCTGCGCAGTCATCAATGCCATTTGCAGTTGCCGAACAACGCCGCGCCTACGCCGAATTCGCACCAGAAAAAATGCCTTCAATTGCTGAGACTGGGATTGAGACTGGGGCAGACTCAGAAAAAATGCCGCCGTTAGGTTATGCGCGCGCGCAATTGCATGGCATTTATATTCTCGCAGAAAATACTTTGGGAATGGTGCTGGTTGATATGCACGCAGCACACGAACGCATTACTTACGAAAGGCTAAAAACCGCACACGAAGGTGAAGGCATTAAAACACAGCCGTTGCTAGTGCCGATTGTTTTGTCCGTCAGCGTAAAAGAAGCGCAATTAGTAGAAGAGCAAGCCGAAATATTCAGCCGGCTGGGTTTTGAAGTTGACCGCGTAGCCGACGAAAGCATTAAATTACGTCAAATACCAATCGCATTATCAAACAGTGACGTAGAAACATTATTACGTGATGTACTTTCTGATTGCTTAACACACGGCAGTAGCGCACGAATTGAACAGGAATTAAATGAAATTTTATCAACCATGGCATGTCATGGCTCGATTCGTGCGAATCGAAAATTAACCATCGAAGAGATGAACGCACTACTACGCGACATGGAAATAACCGAGCGCAGCGGCCAGTGTAATCACGGGCGACCAACATGGATGCAAATGACCATTGCTGAGTTGGATAAATTGTTTATGCGTGGGCGCTAGTTTGCGCTTAAGATGATTCCGATGCTTGTTTGCGTTTATTTGCGTTTATTTGCGGAAAGCTAATGATTATTCAGCCCGGCGCAGAAGCCGACTCTCCCATCGCCATTTTTATAATGGGGGCAACTGCCACCGGAAAAACCGATCTGGCACTCTCTATATATAATGAGCTGACTAGCGAATTAATCAGTGTCGATTCAGCACTGGTTTATCGCGGCATGGATATCGGTACAGCCAAGCCCGACGCACAAACACTCGCCAAAGCACCGCATCATTTAATCGACATTATCGACCCTGCAGAAACTTATTCAACCGGTCAGTTTCGTGACGATGCGCTGCGGCTAATGCAGCAAAGTTGCGACAGTCAACGAACACCCATTTTAGTGGGTGGCACCATGCTGTACTTTAATACTCTGCAAAAAGGCATCGCAAAAATGCCGGATGTCAACGATACAGTGAAGCAGGCAATTGAAGTCGAAGCTGAAACAAAAGGCTTGCAATATTTGCACGAGCGTCTGAAAAAGGTTGACGCTGTGTCCGCGAAACGTATTCATCCAAATGACTCACAAAGGATTAAAAGAGCGCTGGAAATATATGATTTTACAGGAAAAACTCTGACAGAATTTTGGCGGAAACAAAATAAAAATTCAACAAACTCTGTGTTTCCCTACCGTCGCATAAAAATTGCCTTGGTGCCAGAAGATCGCGTTGAATTGCGTAAACGTATCGCACAACGTTTCGATATTATGTTGAAGCAGGGGTTTGTCGATGAAGTGGAAGGTTTGTTTAAGCGGGAAGATTTACACGCAGAAATGCCATCCACTCGCGCTGTTGGTTACCGTCAGGTTTGGGCATATCTGGCAGGTGAATACGGCTATGATGAAATGCGTGAAAAAGCGATTATCGCCACTGCGCAACTGGCAAAACGGCAAATGACCTGGCTGCGAAAAGAAGCTGATTGTAATTTTATTGACCCAATTCGATTAAATACACCGAAAGTCCTGAAAAACCTCAAATTTTTACTATCATAAGGAGGTGACAATTGCTGTGAGCTATAGTAGCTACTCGGCCACTCGCTAAAATACGGGTAGTCGAACTGTTCGCAAATCATTATGTCTACACCCTAAATAAAAACAATAATGGGGAATTACCATGTCAAAAGGGCACCACTTACAAGACCCTTATTTAAATGCACTGCGAAGAGAGCGGGTACCTGTCTCTATTTTTTTAGTGAATGGCATTAAGTTGCAGGGACAAATCGAGTCATTTGACCAGTTTGCCGTTCTATTAAAAAACACCGTGACGCAGATGGTTTATAAACATGCAATTTCAACCGTTGTACCATCACGCCAGATAAAATGGAGTGAAGATGACGATTCGGGTAGCAACGGTAACGCTGCAACGGATAATTGAGTATAATTGCACAGATGAAAGCGAATGGTCGCCATAGGCGACCATTTTTTTTACCTACAGGAAGTCAGTGCTGTCCCGTTAACTTTTAATATAATTAGCACAAATCATTGTTATATTTACAGTAAACCATTTAATTATAATCCGAGACATGAATTGTCAGCTGTTGCTATGACACGCTATCCAAAAAAAATAAAAACATGGCATCCATGTGCGCTCGGATGCCGCGTCCATGCGGCATACGGTCATAGCAACAGCTGACAATTCACGCCTCTCATAGTTAACGGGACAGCAGTAGGAAGTAGGTAAGGAGCGTGAGCATATGTACAGGACGTACAGTAGTAGGGCAACGCAGGAGCGGTTGCCGAGGAGCGGAAGCTTTGTCTGTAGATGAGAAGTAATGAGTGTAGAAATTTTTCTTTGTTATCAATTAATTACATTAAGTAGCGAATATAACATGCTGAATTTAAAATAAATGTTAGACATCGAGCGCGCCAAAGGCGGTAACCGAACAATCCTTGTTCACATGGATATACGTGACGAAGCCCATCGTGAAAATCTATCCGAATTTAAAGAGTTGGTCCTGTCTTCCGGTGCAGAAATAATGACTATTACCACCACCAGCCGGCAGAAAGCGGATCCACGTTATTTTATCGGTAGCGGCAAAGCGGCAGAAATTGCAGAGTTGGTAAAAGCGCACGAAGCAGATCTGGTGTTGTTCAACCATCAACTTGCGGCTTCGCAAGAGCGAAATCTTGAACGATTAATCGAATGTCGTGTGCTGGATCGCACCGGTTTAATTCTCGATATTTTTGCTCAGCGTGCACGTTCATTTGAGGGTAAGTTGCAGGTTGAGCTGGCGCAGCTAAAACATCTTTCAACACGATTGGTTCGTGGCTGGACTCACCTCGAACGCCAAAAAGGCGGCATTGGTTTGCGCGGTCCCGGCGAAACTCAGCTAGAAACAGATCGTCGTCTATTAAATGTGCGCATAAAACAAATCAACAAACGGCTGGAAAAAGTCAAAAAGCAGCGTGAGCAGGGCAGGCAGTCTCGTCAAAAAGCAGAAATTGCCACCATCTCGCTTGTCGGTTATACCAACGCCGGTAAGTCCAGTTTATTTAATGTGCTTAGTGAAGATGAAGTGTACGTGCAGGATCAGTTATTCGCCACGCTTGATCCCACCTTGCGACGTGTTGATTTGACGCGTGATGTCTCCGTCATTCTCGCGGACACGGTGGGTTTTATTCGCCATTTGCCCCACGATTTGGTCAACGCTTTTCGCTCAACATTGCAGGAAACGGCTGAAGCGCAATTACTTTTGCACATCATCGATTCTGCTGATGATAATCGCGATGCCAATATTCACGAGGTTGAAAAAGTACTGGCGCAGATTGATGCGAATAATATTCCCTGCATTCAAATAATGAATAAAGTTGACCTAACCGGTGTAAAACCCAGAATAGATTACGCTGATGACGGCAGTGTTAAACGTATTTGGTTGTCAGTTGAATCCGACACAGGTATTGAATTATTAAAACAAACCCTCATTGACTTGTTTAGAGAAAAAATGGTGGAAGGTAAGTTGCTACTGTCACCAGCCGATGCGCGTGTTAGAGCTAAATTATTTGAAATTGGTGCGATTCGAGAAGAGGACATTAACGAGGATGGTCAGTTCCTGTTGAAAATCAGTATTTCACGGCGTGACTTAAATCAGTTTGAATCGAAGGAACAAATTCCATTAGAGTCGATGCTGAACTAAACACGAAAGGGCACAAGAAATTAAAAGGGCATGAGCAATTAAAAGGGCATAAGAAATTAATAGAGATGGCTTAAAAGCTTTTAATGATTTTATATTCAGGTAGAATGTCGGGTTTGTGGGTGCTGTAAATATCGTAACCAAAGCCGCAACAAATATCGTAACTAATGTCGTAACTTAAGTATCGTAACCAAAGCGAATAAACTTTGCCAGTAATTGTTGGCAATAAATTGTTGGCAGTAAATTGTGGAAAATTAATATGCGAAAGCAAGATGATTTAAAATCCGTTGCTGGAAAGCAAAACATGGCTTGGAATGAACCCGGTGGTGGTAAAGATAAAGATCCCTGGGGAAATAACAATCGTGGAAATCAGGGGCCGCCTGATTTAGACGAAGTTTTTAAAAACCTGCAGAAAAAATTCGGCAGCCTGTTTGGTGGCAAAGGTGGCGGCAAGGGTGGAGGTGAAGGCGGCAGCAATAGTGGCAGCGCTGGTGTGCCCGGTGGTAGTTTTGGCATTGGCTTGGTCATCGCAATATTATTTATTTTCTGGATAGGCACCGGTTTCTACAAAGTTGAAGAAGCGGAACGCGGTGTAGTTTTTCAATTTGGTAAACATGTTGAAACCACACAAAAAGGTTTGCATTGGCACTTACCCATTCCAATTCAGAGTGTAGAAAAAGTGGACGTAACCAAACGTTACACCATTCCGTTAAATTCAACCATGTTGACGCAGGATGAAAACATCGTTGATATTCACGGCACAGTTCAATACCAAATAGAAAATGCTGAAAAATATTTATTTAATGTCAGGCATCCTGAAATCTCATTGTCGCAAGTAACCGAAAGTGCTTTGCGTGAAAGTATTGGTCGCAGCAAAATGGATTACGTTATTACCGAAGGTCGTGGTGAAATTGCGATACAGGTAAAAGGTATTATTCAAAAAATTGTGAATAACTATCAAACTGGCTTAACTATTTTCAAAGTGAATATTCAAAGCGCTAAACCACCGGAAGCGGTGAAAGATGCCTTTGATGATGTAACGCAGGCGCGTGAAGATGAAGAACGCTTTAAGAATGAAGCCGAAGCATATCGTAATGAAGTAATACCAAAAGCGCGTGGTGCTTCAGCACGTTTGCGTGAAGAAGCGGAAGCTTATAAAAACGAAGTAATCACTAGAGCAGAAGGTGAAGCTCAACGTTTTACGCAGCTACTAAAAGAATACAAAAAAGCGCCAAAAATTACGCGTGAACGTTTGTATCTGGATATGATGGAATCGGTTTTGAGTAACAGTTCTAAAGTGATGGTTGATGTAGAAGGTGGTAATAATTTGCTTTATTTACCGTTGGATAAATTAATGGATCGGCAGAATAATAACGCATCAAGCCAGCAAAAAGCATCGGCAGATATTTTAAATGACATTCGCCAGCGAGGCGTTAACAAAAATAACCAACGAGCGGTACTGGATAACCTTCGTTCAAGAGGTACACGATAATGTTACTTAATAGCTTAAAATTTATTGTACCCGTTGTTGGCTTTTTAGTATGGGCATCAGTTTTTACTGTTGATGAACGCCAGGAAGCAGTTTTGTTTCAGTTCGGTGAAATTTTAGAAGCCGATTACGAACCTGGTCTGCATTTTAAAGTGCCGTTTATCAATAACGTCAGAAAATTTGATAATCGAATTTTAACCATTGATCAACAACCAGAACGTTTTCTCACAAAAGAGAAAAAAGATTTGATTGTTGATTCGTATGTTAAATGGCGCATTATTGATGTGGTGCAATATTATAAAACCACGCAGGGTGATGAACTAACTGCCGGACGTTTATTGTATGAAAATATTAATAATGGTTTGCGTGACGAATTTGGTAAACGCAGCATTCAGGAAATTGTTTCAGGTGATCGCACACAAATTATGAGTTTGATGACCAAACAAGCATCCGAACGCGCTAAATCATTGGGCATCCAGGTAGTTGATGTGCGCGTGAAAAAAGTTGACTACCCTGAGCGGGTTAGTAACTCTGTTTACCAACGCATGCGTGCAGAACGCGAACGTGAAGCACGTGACTTTCGCTCCAAAGGTCATGAAGCCTCTGAACGTATTCAAGCCGATGCAGATCGCCAAAGCAGTATCTTATTAGCAGAAGCGTATCGTGATTCAGAAATCGCACGTGGTGAAGGTGATGCACGCGCTACCGAGATTTATGCGAAAGCGTTTAATAAAGATCGGGAATTTTATAAATTCACCCGCAGTTTAACCGCGTATCAAAAAACGTTTTCAAGCCCGAGTGATGTGATTTTATTAGAACCAGATTCAGAATATTTTCGTTACTTTAAAGACTCATCAGGAAAGATGAAAAGATAATAATGTGGGAAAGTATCGTTCCCGCGTTGGCGCTGGTGTTGGTGATAGAAGGCATGCTACCTTTTTTAAGCCCAAAAAATTGGCGCGATGCGATGTCACAAGCAGCAAAATTACCGGATAATGTTTTAAGAGGACTCGGTTTTTTTAGCATGTTAGCCGGCGTGATAATTCTATATTTGGCGCACTAAAGTAAATATAAATAAGTGCGCTAAATCCATTAAAAATAATTATGACAACAAAACAACACTGGATATTGCCTGAGGGCATTGAAGAAGTTTTGCCGGAACAAGCGGCAAGATTTGAATCAATGCGCCGTATGCTGCTCGATTTATATGCCAGTTGGGGTTATGAATTAGTGATGCCGCCAACCATTGATTTTATCGAATCGCTGTTGACGGGTACGGGTCACGATCTTGATTTGCAGACTTTTAAATTGGTCGATCAATTGTCTGGTCGTACATTAGGTTTGCGCGCAGACATGACACCACAAGTTGCACGCATTGATGCGCATCAATTACAACGAGATGTGCCAACCCGTTTATGTTACATCGGCACTGTATTGCGCACACGTCCAGAATCGATTGGTGACAGTCGCAGTCCGTTACAAGTGGGCGCAGAATTATATGGTCACGCTGGCATTGAATCTGAAGTTGAAATTATTGGTTTAATGTTAGAAACATTTTCCGCGATGAAAGTTGAAGATGTTTATTTAGATTTAGGTAATGTCGATATTTATCGCGGCTTGGCAAAACAGGCTGATTTGTCAGAAGAAGTTGAAAGCCAATTGTTTGGTATGTTGCAACGAAAAGCAGTGACAGAAATTAACAGTTTGTTAGATACATTAGATATCAACAACGAAATGAAAACCATGCTTGCCTGCTTGCCATCGTTAAACGGTGGTAAAGAAGTTTTTGCTACGGCAAAAAAATTATTAAGCAGTGCAGATGCAAACGTTATAAGTGCCATTGATTACTTAGAAAAAACTGCTGAATTAATGATGCAACGTTTTGGTGCTGCGCTATCAGAAACAAAAATACATTTTGATTTGTCAGAACTGCACGGTTACCACTACAAAACAGGTGTTGTATTTGCAGCTTTTGTACCACAACTAGGGCAAGCAATTGCACGTGGCGGTCGTTATGATGACATCGGAAAAGTATTTGGTCGTGCGCGCGCTGCAACTGGTTTTAGTACGGATTTAAAAGTATTAAACCAGTTATCGGAAAAACAATTTGCGGTAATAGAAAAAATATTGGCACCTGCTGAGTGCGAGCAAAGCGTCATTGCAGCATTGCGCGCAGAAGGCAAAACTGTAATAGAACAACTGCCCGGACAACAAGTCGATGCAAAGGCGATGGGTTGTAGTAAGAATCTTTGTTTGACGGATGATCAGTGGGTTGTTAAAGGTTAAAATAATTTTCCGCTAATGAGCGCAAATAAACGAAAAAAGGAAAGTTAAAGATTTTTTATTTGCGTTTATTTGCGGATAAGTTTTTCTGTTTGTATTTGCAAGCGTAAAAAATTTATTCATTCATATAAAAATTTATTCATTCATATAAAAGTTTAAGGTTTAACCATGTCAAAAAACGTCGTCGTACTCGGAAGCCAATGGGGCGATGAGGGTAAAGGTAAAATTGTTGATTTATTAACTGACCGGGCTGCTGCTGTCGTTCGTTTTCAAGGTGGACATAACGCGGGTCATACATTAGTTATCGGTGATGAAAAAACTGTTTTACATTTAATTCCGTCAGGTATTTTGCGTGACAATGTTATGTGTCTGATTGGTAATGGCGTGGTGTTGTCACCGGATGCTTTATTTAAAGAACTGGGCGAGTTAGAAGCGCGCGGTATTCCTGCCAGCGAACGCATTGGTATTTCTGAAGCCTGTCCGTTAATTTTACCGTATCACATTGCGCTCGATCAAGCGCGTGAAATCGCTCGCGGTAAAGCTGCCATTGGTACAACCGGTCGTGGCATCGGTCCTTGTTACGAAGATAAAGTTTCACGTCGTGGTATTCGTCTTGCTGACTTAAAAGATTTGGAAGCTTTCAAAGAAAAACTTGCCGGTGTAATGGAATATCACAACTTCGCGCTGAAACATTATTTTAAACAGGACGAAGTTGATTACCAAACAGTGCTTGACGGTGTGCTTTCTTACCGCGATAAATTACTGGCATTAATTGCCGACGTGCCCGGTATGATTGACGGTTATCGCAAACAAGGCAAAAGCATTATGTTTGAAGGCGCACAAGGTACGTTACTTGATATTGATCAAGGCACTTATCCGTTTGTCACCTCATCAAATACCACCGCAGGTGGCGCATGTACTGGCAGTGGTATCGGACCAAAAGATTTAGATTATATTTTAGGTATCACCAAAGCTTACACTACACGTGTTGGTGCAGGGCCTTTCCCAACAGAGTTGTTTGATACGGACGAGAATGACCCAAAAATCGGTCAGCATTTAGCAACTATTGGTCATGAAGTTGGTGCAACCACGGGACGTGATCGTCGTTGTGGTTGGTTTGATGGTGTGGCTTTGCGCCGCGCTGCGCAGATTAATAGCTTGACTGGATTATGCATTACCAAGCTGGATGTGCTGGATGGATTGGAAACGATTCGCATGTGTACCAGCTATGACTACCAAGGTGAAAATTTACACATGCCACCGTTGGGTGCAGATGCGATTGAATTGTGTAAACCTGTTTATGAGTCAATGCCCGGTTGGTCAGAATCAACGGTTGGTACTAGAGCGCTTGAACAGCTTCCTGAAAATGCTAAAAATTATTTAAAACGCCTGGAAGAAATAGTTGGCGTGCCAGTGGATATTGTTTCAACGGGTCCCGAACGTGATGAAACCATTGTGTTGAATCACCCGTTTGATTAACAACTAAATAGCGAACCTTTAAAAATAAATGGAACTTTTGCCATAAACAATGCACTCACTACCAAGTTATTAAAAATAACTTAGATTGAAAAATCATGGCTTAGCCTGATAAAAGAGACTATCCTTCATCTGTGAACACAAAGCGCTACAAATTATTACACTACACGCTCATTATCTTATTGATGCTCGCGCCTTTGCGTAGCGTGTTTGCTACGCAATTTATGACTTGTAATATGGATGTCGATATGGCTTCTACTATGCAATTAGCAAACGGTCATCATCAACACATGATGAAGGCTACTCAAGTTAAAATTTCTCAGGTTGAAACTTCTCAGGTTGAAACTTCTCAGGTTGAAATGGCTCAAGCCAAAAA
>UOFD01000085.1_pt1 | contig 13936 bp, 13 predicted proteins | sample 1990101 | NCBI WGS metagenome assembly UOFD01 (sample SAMEA4728526, study PRJEB27164) | hydrothermal vent metagenome | biome: marine basaltic hydrothermal vent biome; feature: marine hydrothermal vent; material: mineral | place: Pacific Ocean | collected 2011-06-14/2011-07-23 | depth 1741 m | reverse complement strand
AGGCGTGCATAGTAAATGCACGTGATTGGTCATTAACACCCAAGCGTGGACTTCAACCTTCTCTTTTTTTGAAAATTCCTTGAGCCAGTTCAGGTAAGCTTTCATGTCTTTTTCAGCACCAAAACAGGCCTGTCGATTGTTGCCGCGTTGCACTATATGCTGCGCCACCCCTACTGGACTAACTCGTACCAATCTTGCCATTCGGCTTCCTATGTTTTTCTAATATTGTTTATTCCATACTAGCATGTTTTTTATTTCACTCTGACCCCAATAATCCCAATAATCGCCAATAATCGAAGGTCGCGAATCTGCTAAAATATTAAGGATGAATACGCTAAATGGAAAACACATCATTATCGGCATTACCGGTGGCATCGCTGCCTATAAAACTGCCGATTTAACACGTCGACTTGTTGAAGCCGGTGCGGATGTTCGTATTGTGATGAGTCAGATTGCCACCGAATTTGTAACGCCATTAACATTTCAAGCGCTATCCGGTCATCCTGTATTTTTTGATAATAATAACGAGACCAGCACTTCCGGCATGAAACACGTTGAACTGGCGCGCTGGGCAGATGCGATTATCATTGCACCCGCAAGTGCCAATACCCTTGCCAAGCTTGCGCACGGTCGTGCGGATAATTTACTGACCACCACTTGCCTCGCCTCCGAAGCCATTAAATATTTTGCGCCCGCAATGAACCGCGTGATGTGGGACGACTTAAGCACACAAAATAATTGCAAAATCTTACGCGATAAAAACTGGTTTCAAATTGGTCCAGCTAGTGGCATGCAAGCTTGCGGTGAAATTGGTGAAGGCCGCATGTCTGAAGTTAGCGAGATACTAGCAGCGCTCGAGCAATGTTTTAAATCGGGCGAGTTGCAAAGTTTAAATCTTGTCATCACCGCCGGGCCAACGTATGAAGCGATCGACCCGGTGCGTTTTATTGGTAATCGAAGTTCGGGCCGCATGGGTTATGCTATCGCCATTGCTGCGCAGGAAGCAGGTGCTAATGTCACTTTAATTAGCGGACCCAGTCATTTGTTGCCACCGGAATCATTAACTTTTATTGCAGTTGAATCAGCGGATGAAATGCAGCAGGCCGTTTTATCAAATATGCATAACTGTCACGTTTATATTTCTACGGCGGCGGTTTCTGACTATCGTGTCGAAAATATTGCGACACAAAAAATTAAAAAAACAGAAAATACGCTAACGTTGCAGCTGACAAAAAACGATGACATTATTTCTGCTGTTGCAAACCATAAAACCAAGCCTTACGTTGTTGGTTTTGCCGCTGAAACAGAAAATATTATCGAAAACGCAAAAAATAAAATGCAGCAAAAAAATCTTGATATGATTGTTGCTAATGATGTTAGTGAGTCAGTAAATGCAGAAACCGATATAGGTTTTAACAGTGAGTACAACGCACTGCATGTTTTTTGGAAGCATCAAAATAAAACAGATGGCGAACAACATTTTGATGTTGCTAGAAAGTCACAACTTGCTAAAAAACTAATTTCACTAATCGCCATAGAATACAAAGCCAGCAACAAAGGCAACAATAGCCATAATGCAAAAAATACAGCTTAAAATACTCGACCCGCGCATCGGTAAAGAAATTGCTTTGCCCGAATATGCGACTGACGGTTCAGCCGGCATGGATTTACGAGCAGCACTTGAAACAACAACAGAAATAAAACCTGGCGAAACATTATTAATCCCCACCGGCTTATCTATTTATGTCGAAGACCCAAACATGGCAGCAATCGTGTTGCCACGTTCTGGCTTAGGGCATAAACACGGCATCGTTTTAGGCAACCTTGTTGGTTTGATTGATTCAGATTACCAAGGACAATTATTTGTTTCCTGCTGGAATCGCGGCGACAAAAATTTTAGCATTGAAGTCGGTGATCGTATCGCGCAACTGGTTATCGTGCCCGTTATTCAAGTTGAGTTTGAAGTGGTTGCTGATTTTGAAAAAACACATCGCGGTGCGGGTGGCTTTGGTCATTCCGGAAAAAATTAATTAGAAACTCCCTAAATACATTTATAACAATATAATTCGATAAAACATTATGACAATAACAGAAGATATTTTTCGCGCTTACGATATTCGTGGTGTGGTTGAAAACGCATTAACCCCTGACGCTGTGCAACAAATTGGTCAGGCATTTGCTACCGAAGCTTTATCACAAGGTCAGAAGACGGTGGTCATCGGTCGTGATGGTCGCCTTTCCAGCCCAGAGCTTGCGCAGCGTTTAAGCGAAGGTTTACGCGCGGGTGGTTGCGATGTTGTTGACGTTGGCATGGTGCCAACGCCGGTGCTTTATTACGCCACGCATAAATTAAAAACCGGCACCGGCATTATGGTAACTGGCAGCCACAACCCGCCACAATATAACGGTTTGAAAATGTTAATTGCGGGCAATACTTTATATGGTGATGGCATTAAAGCGCTGCATAAAATGATTATTGATGGCAGAGTGAAGAGCGGCGAAGGCACGCACACTGAGCAAAATGTTGTGCCGGAATATCTCGACACCATCGTTAACGATATAAAACTCGACAAACCGCTTAACATTGCAGTTGATTGTGGCAACGGCGTTGCGGGTGTTTTAGCGACTGAGCTGTTCACCCGCTTAGGTTGCAAAGTAACTGAACTATTTTGTGATGTTGATGGCAACTTCCCGAACCACCACCCCGATCCGTCTAAGCCAGAAAATCTTATCGACATGCAAAATGCCATGAAAGAGAATGCCTTGGATATTGGTTTAGCGTTTGATGGCGATGGCGATCGTGTTGGTATTTTAGATGATAAACAAAATATTTTGTGGGCGGATCGCCAGATGATGCTTTATTCTGCTGACGTATTAAAACGCAAACCCGGCGCTTTAATTATTTTCGATATAAAATCGACCACGAATTTGGATACCTATATTAGTGAGCACGGTGGCAAACCGATGATGTGGAAAACCGGACACTCTTTCATCAAAGCAAAAATGAAAGAAACCGGTGCAGAGCTTGCGGGCGAAATGAGCGGCCACATTTTCTTCAAAGAAAGATGGTTTGGTTTTGATGATGGTTTATACAGTGCAGCTCGTATGTTAGAAATTGTTAGTCAGCGCAGTGAAAGCACCTCTGAAATATTTAAGGCGCTACCTGATAGTTTTAACACACCTGAATTACAAATTGATTTTGAAGAAGGTGAACATTATAAATTTATGGAAAAATTTATCGCACAAGCGAATTTTGAAAATGCAGACACGCTAACTATTGACGGCATTCGTGTTAATTATGCCGAAGGCTGGGGATTAATCCGCCCATCAAATACCACGCCTTGCCTGGTATTGCGATTTGAAGCCAACGATGAAAGCACATTAAAAGAAATTCAAGATATTTTCCGCAAACAATTATTAACTGTAGACAACACTTTGAACTTACCTTTTTAAAACTAAACTAGATACAATAAGGACACACAAACTTCTATCTATTTTTTGGGGAACATCCGTGGACAAAAAATCCGCCATCAACATTGCTAACGTTTTATCTGAGGCATTGCCTTATTTACAACGACTAAATAATAAAACCATCGTCATTAAATTTGGCGGTAACGCAATGGTTGATGAAAAACTAAAAAATAGTTTTGCGCGTGATATTGTTTTATTGAAACAGGTGGGCGTTAACCCTGTTGTAGTACATGGTGGCGGCCCGCAAATTGGCGAGCTATTAAAAAAGGTTGGCAAAGAATCAGAATTCATAGAAGGTATGCGCGTTACCGATAGCGAAACCATGGACATCGTTGAAATGGTTTTGGGCGGACAGGTCAATAAAAGTATTGTTAGTCTAATAAATCATAACGGCGGACAAGCGGTTGGTCTCACCGGAAAAGACGGCTCAATGATTCGTGCAAAAAAAATGCATATGCAACGCTCAGCCCCCGAAATGCAAGCACCGGAAATCATTGATCTTGGTCACGTTGGAGAAATCACTAGCATCGACCCGTCAATTGTTAATACGTTAGATGAAGGAAACTTTATTCCTGTTATTGCACCTATTGGCGTTGGCGAAAATTCTGCATCGTATAATATTAATGCCGACTTAGTTGCTGGAAAAATGGCAAGTGTATTAGGCGCTGAAAAATTATTACTGCTTACCAATACACCAGGGATTTTAGATAAACAAAAAAATATTCTTACTGGACTCAATGCTAAAAAAGTTGATGAACTAATCGCTGACGGTACGATTTCTGGCGGCATGTTACCAAAAGTAACTTGCGCATTAGATGCGGTTCACTCTGGTGTAAAAACTTCACATATTATTGATGGCCGTGTTGAACATGCAGTATTACTTGAATTACTAACCGACGAGGGTGTCGGCACATTGATCAAATCGTAAATTGTAGCTACGCTAATTATTCCAGCCATTATTTAAAAGCCACGCTCTTTCGCTATTCGCTCACGCCTTGCTTTTTGCTCTGCCTTTAACACTTTGAAACGTTTAATATAATCACTAAATTGTACAGAAATTTCTTGCTGACGTTTTTTGTGGCTGTCCATCACCCTGGTTTGCACAACAACTTGCTGTTTTTCATTATCAAATCGATTGTATAAGTCTACCGGTATTTCACGATTAGATGCTTCAATTTGTTCCATCTGCTTTTTCATCGCTTCGATATTTTTATTAGAATCTTTAATAATTGTTTCTGCCAACCTGATTTGTGAACCAACGGCATCCAGCCGCGAATCACGCGCAACCATTAAATCACGCTCGGTAGTGTAAGTATCGAGTAAAACTCTATCGCGCTGTCTTTTCTTTTTCTCAATCAGATCTGTTTTTTTCTTCTCATATTTCAAACGTCTCTCTTCTGCTTTTTCTTCTGTTGTTTTTGATGCATTTTGGTGCTTTACCCTTACACCCTGCTCATTTAATTCATCATGCTCTTTTACTAAATATTTCGGCGGAATTTTGTCGCCAAAATGTATTTGCCCATCTTCATCCAGCCATCGGTACAACTTCGCTTGCACAGAAAATGAGCCAGCAAACAGTACTGCAGAAATTGTCAATAAAACATAACGCATAATGCGTAACCCCAAAATTTCACCTTTGATTAAACATCAACATAAACGATAAAAATATTATTGTGACTTAGCAGCTCGAAAACGCTCAATGTATGAATTATATTTCACCGTGATTTCCTCACTGCGTTTCTTATGGTTAGCCATTATTTTTTTCTGAGTTACAATCTGCTGCTTTTCGGTATCGATGCTTTTATACAGGTTGGCAGGCACTTTGCGATTTGATGCTTTTATCTGTGTTACCTGCTTTCCCATTGAGGCTATTTTTTTAGTCGAGTCATTAATGATATTTACTGACAGTTGAACCTGACTAGCAACTGCATCCAGCCGTGAATCACGCGCTGCTATCAAATCGTGTTCAGAATCATATGCATCAAGCAAAACGCGGTCTAACTGCTTTTGTTTTTTTTCTTCGTAAGCAATTTTTTCAAGTTCTTTTTTGCGCTGGCTATCTGCCGCTTTTTCTTCAGCCGTTTTAGCGGCCTTAAGGTGCTTAAGCTGCATTCCGCTTTCATTTAACTCATCATGCGCTTTTGTTTGATATCTTTGAGGAATCTTGTCACCAAAATGGGTCTGACCTTCTTCATCTGTCCATTTATACATCTTCGCCTGCACAGCAAATGTACTACTTAGTAATATTATTGCCAGACTTAAAAAAGAAAAACGCATCAACAAAACCTCTGAATTTAATAACTAATAAGCTACAAGTATAGGCAATTTTTTTCAGGAATCGAGTATAGGGCACCTCTATTTTTTTTAATGCTAAACCCCATATTTCTGACGATAATTTTTCATTTTTTCAAGATGTTCGCTAAATTCACGATCCTCTGCAAGGTAATCAATCAGATCTGCCAATGTGATAATACTAAACACCTCAACATTATAATCCCGTTTTACTTCCTGAATTGCCGACAGTTCGCTCTTACCTTTTTCCTGTCTATCAAGTGCAATTAAAACAGCTGACGTTTTTGCGCCTTCTGCTTTAATAATATCCACTGCTTCACGAATTGCCGTGCCTGCAGTAATCACATCATCCACAATTAACACGTTACCGTTTAATTTTGCGCCAACAATCAATCCACCTTCGCCATGATCTTTTGCTTCTTTGCGATTAAACGCATACGATTTATCAATATTATGATTGACAGACAACGCATAAACGATGGCAGATACCAGTGGAATACCTTTATATGCGGGCCCAAACATCACATCATAATTAATATGATTTTCGATAATCGTCTGCGCGTAACAACTACCTAATTCTGCTAACGCATAACCACTGTTAAATAAACCGGCATTAAAAAAATATGGGCTGATACGACTTGACTTTAGTGTGAACTCACCAAATTTAAGTACCTTGTATTTAATCGCTAATTCGATAAATCGTTTTTTATTTTCTTGCATACCTTACTCGTAAATGTCTTACCGTGAAATACTCTATGTGATGTTTGCAAAGTATACGTGATTTTAATGTATCATAGACAACCACAATAATAAGAAAATTTTTACTAACACTCTCATGCGCATTATTTCTGCAAACACAAATGGTATTCGCGCGGCAGCGAAAAAAGGGTTTTTTGACTGGCTAAAAAAAGTCGACCCAGACGTGGTCTGTATACAGGAAACCAAAGCGCAGTTTCACCAATTAAGCGATGAAGTGTTCTCACCCAAAGGTTACTTTTGTGAATATCACGATGCTGAAAAAAAAGGTTACAGCGGCGTTGCGATTTACAGCAAAGTAAAACCTAAAAAAGTCAGCAAAGGCATTGGCTGGCACGACATTGATCTTGAAGGTCGCTTCATCGAATTTCAATTTGAAAAGCTCAGCGTTATCTCTTTATATATGCATTCAGGTTCTGCCAGTGAAGAACGTCAGGATGTAAAATTTGATTTCATGGAACGCTTTATGGATTATCTGCAAAGCCTGCGACGCAAGCGCCGAGAATTTATTATTTGCGGCGACTGGAATATCGCTCATAAAAAAATCGATATAAAAAACTGGAAAGGCAATCAAAAAAATTCTGGTTTTTTGCCCAAAGAGCGCGCATGGATGGATACGCTTTTTGATGAGGTCGGTTATGTGGATGCTTTTCGCCTGGTCAATCAATTACCGGATCAATACACCTGGTGGTCTAACCGCGGACAAGCATGGGCGAACAATACGGGCTGGCGCATTGATTACCAAATAATCACACCCAAACTTGCACCGCTGGTACAAACGACTAGCATTTATAAGGACGAGCGTTTTTCTGATCACTCGCCTTTAATTGTTGATTACAATTTTAAGCTCGCCTGATTCACGCTAAGCCACTTCAAGCCGACCTGATTTGAAACACACAAAACCACAACTTGAGCAACATAAAACTTCCTGGCAGCAGGTTTTTCAATCACTGCTAACTGGTCGTATGTTGCTCGCCTTTATCATGGGATTTTCTGGCGGTTTGCCATTACTACTCACCGGCTCTTTATTGCAGGCGTGGATGTTTGAATCAGGCATCGATCTTGCCACTATCGGGTTATTTGCATTGGTTGGTTTGCCCTACACATTAAAATTTGTCTGGGCACCATTGATGGACAGATACACACCAGCCTTATTAGGTCGTCGTCGTGGCTGGTTGTTTATCTGGCAGCTCTGCTTAACCGCATCCATTGCATTACTTGGTTTTTCAAGCCCTTCTCAAATGTTAATGATGACAGCAGTCGCCGCATTATTACTCAGTTTTTTTTCCGCCAGTCAAGATATTGTTATCGATGCCTACCGACGCGAATCACTGGAAGATGACGAACAAGGCATGGGGTCTTCACTTTATGTCGGCGGTTATCGAACCGGCATGTTGTTGGCAACTGGCGGCGGTTTATTTTTAGCAGATCACATGGCTTATCATTGGGTCTATTTAATTATGGCGGCATCGATGAGTGCTGGCTTAATCGCAACACTGCTCGCACCCGAACCTGATTGCAACCATGGCAAACCCAAAACTTTGCAAGATGCTGTAGTTAAACCCTTCAAAGAATTTTTCACACGCGACTACGCCATCATCATTTTGATTTTTGTATTTTTATACAAAGTTGGCGACATCATGGCAGGGCAAATGACCACACCTTTCTACCTTGATTTAGGTTTTACAAAATCAGAAATTGCCGGCATCGTGAAAATATTTGGCTTCCCAATAACTATCGCCGGCACATTTATTGGCGGTCTGCTTGTCATGCGCCACGGCATTTATAAATGTTTGCTTTGGTTTGGCGTGTTGCAATCCATTTCAACTGCTGGTTTTGTTTGGTTGAGTTATATGGGTAACGATCTACTCACGCTTACCATCGTCATCGCTTTTGAAAACTTAAGTGCTGGCTTAGGCACTGCCGCCTATATCGGTTTTATCGCCAGCCTGACGGATAAACGCTTTACTGCGACACAGTTTGCCCTACTCACCAGTTTTATGGGTATGCCGCGCGTCTTTGCCGCAGCACCAACCGGTTACATGGTAGGCACATTTGGCTGGTCAGGATTTTTTCTGTTCTGCACACTAATCGCCATTCCCGGTATTTTGCTTATTGTGTGGTTACATAAACGACTGTTTACTAGTAAGAGTGTATAAATTATGCGCCATGAAATTTATGACCGTCAGCAGCAAGGAAGCTGCTGCCGAGCGTACAAGGATGTATTTATAGCGTGTCATAAATTTCATGGCGCATAATTTATACACTCACCAGTAACCACCTCTCTACTTAAAAAACCACCTTTGTGAAAAACAACCTTCCGCTAAGCCTTTACATCCATATTCCATGGTGCGTAAAAAAATGTCCTTACTGTGATTTTAATTCACACGAAAAAAACCAGGATTTTGACGAAGACGTTTATGTTAAAGCCCTACTATTAGATTTAGATGATGAGTATAAAAATATTCAACCACGAAATCTAACGAGTATTTTTTTTGGTGGTGGCACACCCAGTTTATTTTCCGCAGAGGCTATTCAAAAAATTATTCATCACGCAAAAAAACTTTTTAAATTTAATGACATCGAAATAACACTGGAAGCAAACCCCGGAACGTTTGAGCAAGAAAAATTTAATGGCTTTTATGGTGCCGGTATAAATCGTTTATCCATCGGCGTACAAAGTTTTAATGATGCGCACTTAAAAACGCTAGGCCGCATTCACGACAAACAGCAAGCACTAACTGCTATTGAAACCGCAAAAAACGCAGGCTTTGATAATATAAATTTGGACTTAATGTTTGGCTTGCCACAACAAACGATACAACAAGCAATAGATGATGTGAACACCGCCTGTGAATTTAACCTGCCACATATTTCGCACTACCAACTCACTATCGAAGAAAACACTTACTTTCACAAACACACACCAATTTTGCCCGTTTCTGATTTACTTTGGGAAATGCAAACACAATGTCAAAAGTTGTTGGCAAAAAAAAATTACAAACAATATGAAATATCCGCATATTCAAAAACAAATAAACAATGCGCGCATAATTTAAATTACTGGAATTTTGGCGATTACATTGGCATTGGTGCCGGCGCACACGGAAAAATCACCAACGAAAATTCTGCAACAAAAAAAATTGAAATTATTCGCCGTTGGAAATATCGGCAACCAAAACAATATATTCAGCAAGCATTAAAAAATAAAGCCACCTCTGGACAACAGGTACTGAAGAAAAAAGATATTATATTTGAATTTTTGCTTAATACATTGCGCTTGAAAAAAGGCAGCGATATTATTACTTTTGAAAAAAACACAGGTTTGAATTACCAGGATTTAAAACAAGCAACTGAAAGCATCGATTCAGATTTATTAATCTGCAGCAAAAATAAAATTACAACAACAGACAAAGGTTTTTTGTTTTTAAATGATGTTCTAGCTAAACTCATTTAAAAACATTTAATTAATTTGTGGCTGGCATCTCAAGAGGATCAATTAGCGTTATATCCGCATTTTTCACTAAACGTATCGCAAGCGCTTTAACCGCCTGCTGTTGTAGATTATCACGTATGGTAGGAACAGCTTGCTCATAAGGCATAATCTTCGCATCTCGCCTGTCTTCTACTACGGCAACATGCCAGCCCAGCGCCGTTTTAAATGGTTTAGAATAAACGTTTAAATCGAGTTTAGAAATTTCTTTCTCGAATTCTAAATTTAACTGTCCTGCAACTTTATAGCCAAGATCACCACCCTTAAATCCTGTTGAATTATCAAGTGAAAATAGTTTTGCCAGCTCATCAAAACTACGCTCTTTTTTCAAAAGTGCTTTTTTAATAATGCTGGCTTCTTTTTTACTGGCAAGCAATATATGGCGAGCATGATATTCTTTTTTCCCTTTTAATGATTTTGCCAATTCATTATATTTTATCTTCACCTGTTTTTCGTTAACCAATGTAGGAGAAACCTTGCTTAGATATGCTGTACGTATAGTGCGTCGTTTATTTTTATTTAAAACAGCCTGCAATCGAGCATTATCAGTAATGCCTTTTTCTTTAGCCAAATACTCAAACAGCAAATCGACAGCATAACTATCAATCGCTGATTTTAAAAATTTTTCCGGTATTGCATCAAAAGATTTAACTTGATTAATTTGTTCAGCAGGAATCACTTCATTTAAATACGGCATTAACTCTAACTGTTTTATTTGCACATTATTCACTATGGCAACTGCTGGACCAAATATTGAGCCATCTGCTGCTTGAGTTAATCTATTAGACTGGCCCTTAAAAACAGGGCGTTTAAGATCGACATCTTCTTCTACTGTATTTTTAATTACAGCTTCTTTTGCTGATTGAGTCGTTACCAATGGCGCAGTTATTGCTGTTATAGGTTTTTTATTAGTTGCATCAACAAATAACAGTATTAACACAATGTTTAATATAACTGAAATAGAAATAGCCCATATTGGAATTCGCATAATATAATTTTCCTTACTCATGTAAATAAATGGTAATGCCTAACTTAATAACAGAAATATCCCTCTGTGTATCCGTTGTGGTTGTTAAAACCTGAGCGCCAAAATTTTCTATTGCCACCGTGTTTTCGGTGATTGTAGTAAATTGTTGCCACTCCAGATTAAATGAAATTCTATGTGAAATCTTATATTCCATACCCAAACCATAATTAAACTGGTTTTTATCAAACTGATTTATATGGCTAATACCACTTGTTCCATAAACAGAGAAATCGTAAATATCGACGCCAATTTTAAGATTAGATCCGTAAATAAAGTCATCGTCAAGCTGTGACACCATAAGCTCAGGCGATAAAAAAAATCGTTGTTTAAGTCGTCTTTTGTACTTATAACCAATGCGAATGCCTAAATCTGAAAATTTTTCTGTGCCTGCAGTTGAAACATTAATAGGCTCTGGCGGCGGATCACTAAATGTTTGATTGACTGCTACTTGCGTACGAAGTTTATGAGAAAGAGTATCTACACCAAAATATAGACCGCTACCAGAAAAACCTGATACCGGAACAAGTAGAATTAAAATAAAAAAATAACGGAAAAATTTAAGCATCGACCCTGATAAATGCAAAGATGTAATTGTGACAAGCCTAGATTAAAACCCATCAGTGTCAAACGATACTAAGCATATTTATAAATTATTTATAAACTCAGCTATGCTTTGTGAGAATTTTAATCACAAACAGTCCAATATATCTAACTTCACGATCAAAATACACCCACATCAATATAACATTAGCATCTCAATAAATATGCACATAGTCCGTATAACAATCTTAGTCATGATAGCAACTACATTTTTTTTGCCTGTTGCCAATGCCGCTACGCCGGCAGAAATAAGTTTCCAACAAAATGAACAGCAATTGCGTGAACAGCAACGACTACTAAAATCACGCGAAAGAGACCGTCTGTTAAAAGAGCTGGAGCGTTCATTAAACAGCATAGAAATGCCAGAAATCATTCAACAGCCCGTTGTAGTCCCATCGTCAGACGTTTGCTTTGAAATTAACAAAATTATTTTTTATGGCACAGATAATATGCTTGAAGATGAAGCACGTGCATTAAAACAACCCTGGTTAGGCAAATGCATGTCACTTGTCGATATCGATTTATTACGCAGCAGCATAGACAAATTTTATATCGAAGCAGGCTGGATTATGGCACGCGCTTATTTGCAACCTGATCAAAATATAAAAAATGGCACACTTGTTTTTAAAATCCTGGAAGGCACGCTTGAAGATATAAAACTAAACTTTAATGAAATAAAAGAGCGATTGCAAATTGCTATGGCTTTTCCCTCAATGATTGATGAAACAATATTTATCAGAGATGTTGAACAAGGTCTTGACCAAATGAATCGACTACGATCCAATCGCGCCAGCATGACCATGGAACCTGTAAAAAACAAACCGGGCCGAACTAATATTCTTATCAACAACGTCATATCTAACCCATATAGGCTCTCTTTGGGTTATGACAACCTCGGTTCTAAAACAACAGGCGACAAACGTGGCGTGTTAACAATTGATACCGATAACCTGTTATCCCTCAACGATAATTTGTATATAAATATAACCGAATCGTTGGGAAGCGAAGTAGAGCGAAGCAGCAATAGCTATAGCATGAATTTATCTATTCCTTATGGCTACTGGCTGTACACACTTAGCAGTAACCATTCCAGATATAAATCAACCAATGTAAACGACACTACTGCTTTTGTAACAAAGGGCGAATCAGATACAAATACTTTTCGGGCATCCAGAGTCGTGCATCGAAATAAAAACAGTAAAACCACAGCAGGGTTTGCACTTAACTTAAAAGAAACAGAAACCTTTCTGGAGGATGTATTGCTAGAAACCGGCTCAAGAAAATTAACCGTTACAGATTTACGCTTATTGCATATTGCCAGGCAGGCGGGGCATGTGTGGACAGCACAACTCACTTATTCACGCGGACTTGACGCATTTGATGCACTGCTTGATGACCCACTTACTGGCGATAATATACCTAAGGCACAGTTTGAAAAATTAAGCTGGAATCTAACATTATCCAAACCTTTTAATCTGGGTGAAAATTACCTCAGCTACCAAGGGTTTTTTTCCGGACAAATTAGTCGAGATGCGCTTTTTGGCTCAGAACAAATCGCTATTGGCGACCTCTATAGTGTTCGTGGTTTTCGTGATAGCCCTGCATCGGGTGATAGCGGTAATTATATAAAAAATGATATTAGCTGGAGTCCGCAGTTTAAAACTCCCTATTTAAAAGCGCTTAGCTTTTCACTTGGACTGGATGCAGGTTATGTTCGTGTTAGAAATAACAACATCAACAATACAGGTAACAGCAGTGTCACCCTGGTTGGTATGGCTATCGGAGCACAGCAACTAATAAGGCTGCCACATGACCAACATTTAAGTTGGCGACTGGATGTTGGCAAAGGCCTGTCTGCACCAGAGAGCATAAATAAAAGCGGTGTTATTGCTATATTTAACCTAAACTGGAAATTTTGGTAAGTCTAACTAAACCGTTGTAAATATTACTGTAAACACCGCTGCATCAATAAAAATTCCATTTTTTAACCAATCTCCAGGCTCAAAAACCATGCCTTCGCTAAAAAAACAGGAAGTACCGTCCGTCGGATTCTCCTGACAACTCGTGTCATATCTTCTACAGTGATAAGTCTATGCGTTAAAACAAGGAAAAATCATGGTTACACATCACGCTGCTTCATCAACACCGCGTTCGACAGAACGCTACCAGATTCAACGCCATCAGGCTCCACTAAAAACCTCGCTTTTTAGCACCAGTTTTTTATGCAGCTGGGTATTGCTTTATTCGCCCTGTGTATTGCCCGATGTTGTCGCAACCCCTGGCAGCGCCACAGTTAT
>UOFD01000049.1_pt1 | contig 14337 bp, 10 predicted proteins | sample 1990101 | NCBI WGS metagenome assembly UOFD01 (sample SAMEA4728526, study PRJEB27164) | hydrothermal vent metagenome | biome: marine basaltic hydrothermal vent biome; feature: marine hydrothermal vent; material: mineral | place: Pacific Ocean | collected 2011-06-14/2011-07-23 | depth 1741 m | reverse complement strand
CCATCGCAAGCTGGCGAAAAAACTGGATTTCTTTCACATGCAGGAAGAAGCGCCGGGCATGGTTTTTTGGCACGAGAAAGGCTGGTCTATTTATTTAACGGTGCAAAATTATATTCGTGAGAAATTACTGCAGCACGATTATCAGGAAATCCACACGCCATCAATTGTTGATCGTACCTTATGGGAAAAATCAGGTCACTGGGATAAGTTCGGTGACATGATGTTTACCACCCATTCGGAAAATCGTGATTACGCAGTTAAACCAATGAACTGCCCGTGCCATATCCAAGTGTTTAATCAAGGCTTGAAAAGTTATCGCGATTTACCGATTCGATTAGCAGAGTTTGGTTCCTGTCATCGTAACGAACCTTCCGGCACATTACATGGTTTGATGCGGGTGCGAAATTTTGTGCAGGATGATGCGCATATTTTTTGCACCGAAGATCAGTTGCAGGATGAAGTGTCGGCGTTCATCGATCTGGTTTATGAAGTGTATGAAGATTTTGGTTTTAGCGATATTAAAGTTGCACTCTCAACACGCCCGGAACAACGCGTGGGTGACGATGCGGCCTGGGATAAAGCCGAGAAAGCGTTGGAAGTAGCGCTGGACAATAAAAAACTGGACTGGAAACTGCAACCGGGTGAGGGTGCTTTTTACGGGCCGAAGATCGAATTTGTGTTGCGCGACTGTCTCGGACGTGAATGGCAATGCGGTACTATGCAGGTCGATTTTTCTATGCCGGGTCGTCTCGATGCGCAATATATTGCTGCCGATGATAGCAAGCAAACACCAGTAATGTTGCACCGTGCCATTTTGGGTTCAATTGAGCGATTTGTCGGTATTTTGATCGAAGAACATGAAGCCAAATTTCCGCTCTGGTTAGCGCCCGTTCACGCTGTGATTCTCAATATTACCGACAAACAGGCCGAATTTGCCAAAAAAATGCAAAAAAGTCTTGTTTCGCAAGGATTTAAGGTCGAATTGGACTTGAGAAATGAGAAGGTAGGATATAAAATTCGCGAGCACATTTTACAGCGGGTTCCCTACATGTTGGTTATCGGTGATCGGGAGCTTGAAACAAATACAGTGGCCGTTCGCACGCGAAGCGGTGAGGATCTTGGAGCGATGTCAATTGATGATGTCGCCAGCCGGTTCTTATTGGAGATCGCGAGCCGCGGTCGTTCTGTTTAAAAAAAACCGTTTTAGAGGAATAAAACTATCGCTTCACCAAAAAAGACGCGCACGAATGGCGACATCACTTATCCGCAAGTACGAGTTATTGATCACGAAGGTGAACAACTCGGCATACTGACAAGTGAAGAGGCGTTGGCAAAAGCACAAAGCGCATCATTGGATTTAGTTGAAGTTTCCCCCAATGCGGAACCGCCCGTTTGCCGAATTATGGATTTTGGTAAATACCGGTTTGAAAACAGTAAGAAAAAACAGGGTGCGAAAAAGAAACAACGCCGTACCCAAGTAAAGGAAATTAAGTTTCGTCCCCGTACTGAAGTCGGTGACTACAACACCAAGCTGGATAAGCTGAAAAAATTTCTTGAAAGTGGTGATAAGACAAAAGTAACCATGCGTTTCAGAGGGCGTGAATTTGCGCATCAGGAACTCGGTATGGAATTATTACAACGTGTGGTGGTTGATTTAGAAGAAATTGCCAACGTTGAACAAATGCCGGGAATGGAAGGGCGGCAGATGGTGATGGTACTGGGCCCTAAGAAGACCAAGTGAATAGTTAATAGTTAATAGTTAAAAAATCGAAACTGATTAACAATAAAGATATTTAAGTTTTGGAGAAGGCATATGCCTAAGATGAAAACAAACCGCGGTGCTGCAAAGCGTTTTCGCAAGAATGGTTCCGGCGGATTTAAACGTGGTAAATCACATCGTCGTCATATTTTGACCAAGAAGAGCACCAAGCGTAAACGTCATTTACGTGATGATGCACAGGTGCATGAAAATGACAAGAAAATGATTAAACGCATGTTGCCGTACGTCTAATTTTTAGATCGTACTTTTTAGAATGAATTAGAGAATAAAACAATGCCAAGAGTAAAAAGAGGCGTACAAGCCAGAGCTAAACACAAAAAAGTTTTAGCCAAAGCAAAAGGTTATTACGGCGCGCGTAGTCGCGTTTATCGTGTAGCACATCAGGCTGTTATTAAAGCCGGCCAATATGCATACCGCGATCGCCGTGTTAAAAAACGCACATTCCGTTCATTATGGATTGTACGCATTAATGCCGCTGCTGCTGAATGTGGAATTTCGTACAGCCGTTTAATTAATGGTCTGAGCAAAGCAGAAGTAGCGATTGATCGTAAAGTATTAGCTGACCTAGCAATACACGATATGGCTGCCTTTACAAAGATAGCTGATAAAGCCAAAGACGCACTCGCCGCGTAAATATCGAGAGAGTCTCTCAGGCAGTTGTGTCTGAGTAAGCTTAATCAGTACAAAAGGGGAAGCGTGCTTCCCTTTTTTTATGTACAGGATGTACGGTATGCCGCGGTGCCATGGATGGCAAGGAGCGGCGCATTACAGGATGTACGGTATGCCGCGGTGCCATGGATGGCAAGGAGCGGCGCATTACAGGATGTACGGTATGCCGCGGTGCCATGGATGGCAAGGAGCGGCGCATTACAAGATGTACGAGCAGATAATGCAAGGAAGTGCGGTATTGTAAAAGATAAAAACAGACGTCCGCGAAAAACGCTAAATACGCGAAGGAAAAACAAAAACAATTTTTGCGTTTTTCGCGGACTAATAAGCTTTTAATCGGGAGTTGAAGCGTGGATTTACAAAAGTTAACCGCAGATGCATTAGCAACAATAAACGCGGCTGACAATCTGGAAGTTTTAGATCAGGTTCGAGTTGATTATCTGGGCAAAAAAGGTGAGTTGACCTCATTGCTAAAAACGTTGGGCAAGCTGCCTGCCGATAAAAGAAAAACGGCGGGTCAGGATATTAACAATGCCAAACGCGAAGTGCAGCAGGCAATCGAGTCGCGCAAGCAATCATTGGAAGTTGAAAAGTTAAACGCCCGTTTAGCCAGCGAAAAAATTGATGTAACCCTGCCTGGTCGTGGTCAGCAGGCAGGTGGGTTGCACCCTGTTACTCGCACTATGGAGCGTATCGAAAATCTATTCTCACGTTTAGGTTTTACTGTTGAGCAAGGGCCTGAAATCGAAGATGATTTTCATAATTTTGAAGCCTTAAATATTCCCTCGCATCATCCAGCGCGCGCCATGCACGATACTTTTTATTTTGATGCTAATACATTATTGCGTACTCATACATCGCCAGTACAAGTGCGCCACATGGAAACCAATGAACCACCGCTGCGCATTATCGCACCGGGTCGAGTTTATCGTTGTGATTCTGATTTAACGCATACCCCCATGTTTCATCAGGTCGAAGGATTGCTGGTGGATGAAAATGTAAGCTTTGCTGATTTGATAGGAACATTAGCCGATTTTCTCAAACAATTTTTTGAAGACGAAAATTTACAGACGCGATTTCGTCCTTCCTATTTCCCGTTTACCGAGCCTTCTTCAGAAGTCGATATTCAGTGCGTGATGTGCAAAGGTGAAGGTTGTCGTGTGTGCAGCCATACCGGTTGGTTAGAGGTGTTGGGTTGTGGCATTGTGCATCCCAAAGTTTTTGAATCGGCGGGTATCGATACAGAAAAATATACCGGTTATGCTTTTGGCATGGGTGTCGAACGCCTTGCAATGCTGCGTTATGGCGTTAACGATTTACGTCTGTTTTTTGAAAACGATCTTAAATTTTTGCAGCAGTTTAGCCAGCAGAAATTAAGTAATTGTTCGCGTAACGAGAAGCAGATATGAAATTTAGTGAACAATGGTTACGAAACTGGTCGAACCCAAAAATATCAACGCAGGAAATGTGTGACCAGCTAACCATGGCTGGTCTGGAAGTTGATAGTGTTGAACCGGCAGCAGGTGAATTTACCAAAGTGGTTGTTGCGCGCGTTGAGTCTTTAGAAAAACATCCTGATGCCGATAAGTTAAATGTATGTCAGGTGACTGACGGCAAAGAGACTTTACAAATTGTTTGTGGTGCTGCCAATGTGCGAGCAGGTTTGATTATTCCGTTGGCAAAAATTGGTGCCGTATTACCGGGCGCGACTGTAGGTGAATCTGAATCATGGGAAATTAAACCGGCAAAACTTCGCGGCGTAGAATCGTTCGGTATGTTGTGTTCTGAAAAAGAACTGGGTCTGGCAGACAGTGCTGACGGTTTAATGGAATTGCCAGCAGATGCACCAATCGGACAAGATATTCGCGATTATTTGCAGCTTGACGATACCATTATTGAATTAGATTTAACGCCCAACCGTGGCGACTGTTTAAGCATCACCGGTATTGCACGCGAGCTGTGTGCATTAAACCACTGTGATATGACCGAGCCGCAGTGGGCACCGTACAAGCAAACCATTAACGATGAATTTCCTGTCGAAGTACAAGCGAAAGAAGCCTGCACACATTATGCAGGTCGCGTTATAAAAGGGATTGATACTAAAGCGCAGTCACCTTTGTGGCTGCTGGAACGTTTGCGTAGAAGTGGCCTTCGTGGTTTAAGCCCCGTTGTTGATATCACTAATTACGTTATGCTCGAACTTGGGCAGCCGATGCATGCATTTGATTTGCAAAAGTTAGATGAAAAAATAAATGTGCGCTTTGCCGAGCCATCAGAAAAAATCACACTGCTGGATGGTAAAACCATTGAGCTTCAGAACACTTCGTTAGTTATTGCTGACAACTCAAAAGTATTGGCACTTGCCGGCGTAATGGGTGGCGAAGAGTCTGCGGTCTCTGATACAACTACAGACATCTTCCTTGAAAGTGCTTTTTTCAAGCCTGAAATTATAGCGGGTAAAGCACGTAGTTACGGCTTGCACACTGATTCGTCACATCGTTTTGAACGCGGTGTTGATATCGAAATGCAGGTACACGCGATTGAACGCGCCACTGAATTGATTCGCGAAATTTGTGGTGGTGAAGTGGGCCCGGTGACAGAATATTTATCGGCCTCGCATTTTGCCGAAGCCATTCCTGTTCACTTACGTGCGGATCGTATTAAACGCGTGTTGGGCATAGAGCTGACCGCGGATGAGGTGACGGATATTTTCCAGCGTTTGAAAATGGAAGTGAAAGTTTACCCCGACGGCTGGTTAGTAAAAGCGCCCAGCTTCCGCTTTGATATACAAATTGAAGCAGATTTGCTGGAAGAAGTCGTGCGCGTTTACGGCTACAACAATATTCCGCGCACCTGCCCTAGTTATCACGCGGTTGTGCAAGAGCAGCCAGAAGCTAAAAACGTCTTAAATGATTTGAAGAAATGCTTGGTGAATCGTGGTTACTTTGAGGCGATTAGTTACAGTTTTGTTGACCCGAAATGGCAAAAAATATTAGACCCACAGGCAAAAACAATTGCACTGGCAAATCCGCTTTCCTCAGAAATGTCGGTGATGCGCACTACATTGTGGACAGGTTTACTGAATGCGTTAAAACATAATGTAAATCGCCAACAAAGCCGTGTGCGTTTGTTTGAAACGGGCTTGTGTTTTAGGCCGAAAAATTCTGACCCTGAAACGGTGGATGTCAAAAATATCGATCAAAAAGCGATGTTTGCCGGTGTTGTTTGTGGCGATATTCATTACGAACAATGGTCAGAGCAGGCACGCAAGGTTGATTTTTTCGACATCAAAGCGGATGTTGAAGCCTTGCTGAATTTTTCAGCAGAAACAACTATTTTTGTAGCGGACGATTCGATGTTACACCCTGCTTTGCATCCGGGGCAGAGTGCGAGCATCAAGCAAAATAATGAAGTTATCGGTTGGGTTGGCGCACTGCATCCGCAAGTTCAAAAAGCGTTGGATATTGATCCACGCACTTATGTCTTTGAAATAAAACAGTCTGCGATCGAAAATAACAGTATTCCTGCGTTTTCGGCATTATCGCGTTTCCCAGAAGTTAGACGCGATCTAGCAGTTTTAGTGGATGAAGCAACACCTGTTTCAGAGATTTTGTCAATAATTGCTGAGTCCTCTTCAGATTTAGTCAAGGAAACGCAATTATTTGATATATATCAGGGAAAAGGTGTGGAAGAAGGCAGAAAAAGTGTCGCTTTCGGCTTGATTTTACAGGAGTTTTCCCGCACTCTTACCGACACAGACGTAGATACCGAAGTAGAAAATATCGTATCTGCACTTAATCAACAATTAGCTGCTACACTCCGGGAGTAGGTATGGCATTGACGAAAGCCGATATGGCAGAAAGTTTATACGAAGAATTGGGCTTGAATAAGCGCGAAGCCAAAGAACTGGTTGAATTGTTCTTTGAAGAAGTTCGCGCAGCGTTGGGCGACGCAAATCATGTAAAACTTTCTGGATTTGGGAATTTTGTTTTAAGAAACAAAACTGAACGACCCGGTCGTAATCCGAAAACAGGGGAAGAAATTCCGATTTCTGCCCGTCGCGTTGTAACCTTCAGACCCGGACAGAAATTGAAGCAAAGAGTAGAAGCCTATGCTGGAAGCCAGCAATAATAACGAATTACCCGTAATACCTGGAAAACGTTATTTCACCATCGGTGAAGTAAGTGAGTTATGTGGCGTTAAATCGCATGTTTTACGCTATTGGGAACAGGAATTTTCTCAATTAAAGCCGGTAAAACGCCGCGGAAATCGACGCTATTACCAGCGTCACGATGTTATTCTAATTCGCCAAATTCGTAGTTTACTCTATGATCAAGGGTACACTATTGGTGGTGCTAGACAAAAGCTAACGGGTGAAGATGTGGCAGATGATAATTCGCAAAGCCAACAGATAATTCGCCAAATGCGTGATGAATTAGAAGGCCTGCTTACTATTCTCAAATAGCTGTAAGAAAGCATTCAAAAAAACCGATGTTAAATTAACATCGGTTTTTTTTGCCTATAATTTTCTTGGCGGATGCAGATTTATTAATAAAAGTGCCCATATATAGCAACAGAATTGTTTCGAATTAAAAAACTTTCGTGTAACCTATGCGCCTTTCGGGATATAGCGCAGTTTGGTAGCGCACTACACTGGGGGTGTAGTGGTCGCAGGTTCAAATCCTGCTATCCCGACCAGTTTAAATAGCTGTTTATTTCATAAAACCTGCTAACCGAACTGATGGCTTACACACCTTCTCTTTGCGTCCAACTGATTTTTCAGGATGATTTTTGAACATCTATTAAATTAGCTTTAGAAGTGATTTGTATGTTTTATGAGTGATAAAAATCAAATAAGAACATTCGTTCAAAATGGTCAGATGTCAGAAGCAAAGACATTATGTGTAAAAATCTGTGAACAAAACCCAGATGATGTAGAGTCCTGGTTTTTACACGGCATGCTTGACGGTTTGCGTAAAGATTTTTCTAACGCAAAAATTTGTTATGACAATGTAATTAGATTAATGCCAGCTATGGCAGCGGCATATTATAACCAAGGCATTGCTCTACAGGAGCTTGGTAATTATAAAGAAGCGTTAACAGCTTTTAATAAAGTTGCTGAGCTTGAACCAGACTTTCAGAATATAAATTTAATGATTGCAGATGCTTGTTTTAGTCTTGCTTCAATATTTCAAAGTCAGAAAAATTTAGATGAAGCGGAATCACTTTATGAAAAAGCTATTGAATCCCGCCCAGATTATCATCAGGCATATAATAATTTAGGTCTTTTACATAAAGATAATAAAAACTATGAAATTGCTGCAAATTTTTTTAGTAAAGCAGTAGAACTTAAACCTGATTATGTTGATGCGCGTAGTAATCTTGGTCATGCGCATGAGATGCTAAAAAATTATCGTGATGCATTAACAGCTTATCAGAAAATCTGTGGTTTAATTCCAGATAGCGCTGAAGCTCAATACAGTGCAGGTTTACAGCATGAATCGTTGGGTCAGTTTAGTGAGGCAAAAAAGTGTTTTAGCTTGGCCCGGTCGCTAGATCCTAAAAGTAATCGATATCCAATGGTACTGGCAAGAGTATTTGCAGCAGAAAAAAATTACGATGAGGCGATCACTCACTATGAGGAAGCCATCGATAAAGACCCTGCGTTTGCCGATACTTATTATTTTCTTGGCCGAGTGTATATGGATATAAACAATAAAGAAGCCGCTATTAACCATTTTAGAAAAACATATGAACTTAGCCCGGATCATGTTTCTGTAAATTATTATCTCGCCGAACTTGACCCAGATTCTAACAAAAGCGAAGCGCAGACTCGCTATGTTGCAGAATTGTTCGACAATTATGCCGATACATTTGAAAATGACCTTGTTAATAATTTGCAATATAAAACACCTGCGGTGATACATCGGCAGGTTATGCCGCATTTAGGTGACTCACGGGATTTAGTGATTTTTGATCTGGGTTGCGGCACTGGCTTGTGCGGAGAGTTATTTCGTGATGTGGCAAGTCGTTTGGTTGGTGTTGATTTATCACCCAAAATTGTCGAGAAAGCACGCGAGAAATCTGTTTATGACGAATTGCAGGTTGATGAATTAACGACCTCATTACAAAAAGAATCCGCCAGCGTTGATGTTATTTTAGCGGCTGATGTATACGTTTATATTGGCGATCTTAAGCCGATTTTTGATGCGGCAGTATCTGCATTGAAACCCAGTGGTTTGTATTCGTTCTCAGTTGAACACAGTGATGGTGATCTGTACGAATTGCAGAGTAGTGGTAGATATTCACATTCTGTTTCTTATATCGAAGGTTTGGCAGCAAGTGCGGGATTATATGTTCTGAGCCATGCGACCAGTGTTCTTAGAAAGGAGCTTGGTGCTGATGTAGAAGGCGACGTTTATGTTTTCGCTCGGTCTGCCGAATGAAGTGTTTTTTTGAATATTTTCTCTTATTTTTAAAGTATCGCAGCTTTAATAAGTAAGTTAATCGCCAGATTTTAGCTTTCCTTGTGCTTCAGCATTATAAAAACTCTCAAAATTTTAGAATTTCTGTAAAAGCGTAGAATTTAAAGTTATCAACGTTTTTATTTCATAAAATACAATGAGTTGTCTAATTTTTATGGTGATTGCTTCGTTTTTTTTGTCGAAATATATTACACATTATTTTGATAAAAATGCGTTGAATAGGGGGGGGGCTATTATAACACCTTGTTTTTGTGTAACTTTAGTTACACTTCTCCTGAATTTTCTGTCGGTAAAAATCACAGTAAGCAATAACTTTTTGGTTAAAAATGATCGATATATCTGTAACTCGTTATTTTTATTGATATTTTGTGGTTTTGGCGTAATCATTGCTTAAAGGAAGCCAATGAAGCTAGCGTTAATAATATCTTCATAATGCTTTAATAATTAATTTTTACTAATATTACTAATAAACGACAGGAAATGACAATGAACGCAATAATACATGCAAAAACAAAACTTACAGCAGCAATTGTACTGGCGTTGGGATCAACAACCGCCAACGCATTGCACCTAGAAATGTTTGAGATAGGTAATACAAACAGCAACTTTACGATGCTTAACCCTGGCGGCGGCCCTGTTGGTGGCACTAATCTTGTTAAGGTTATGTGGGATGGTACGTTAAATACCTCGGTAGAAACAGCGGACATTAATATGACTATATCGTCCACCGATCCCTTTTTTGGCGCACAGTGGTTCGCAAGAGATGTACAAGTCTTTGGTGCGGGTACATATACATTTGATGCTTGCCCTGGACCTGCAAATCTGGATACGGGCAAGGCCGCGGATGGTTCTAGTGCTTGTTCAGTTGGCAACACGCCATTGACTTTAACTGTAGGTGAGGGGCAAGTAGGTGCTCACATGCTGTTTGATTGGAATAGCTCAGTTAGTATCGATGTAATCAATGTTTGGGATCTTAATTCTGCTTGGGGCTTTGGTCCTAATGATGGTTCTATCACAGATCCTGATGCCGCAGTCCTAGGTGTAGGTACAAGCGTTCTTCAAACAGCGGGTACAGATTGCGTCGTCACAGGTAAAAATGCTGACCCTACCTCAAAAGCGTGTACAGACTTTTTTGCGACTGAATGGCTGTTTGCTTCAACAACTACAGGTGACGGCAGTGGTATACCAGGAGCAGCGATGATTGATGGACCATTTGGAGGCTTTAAGGCCAATTTTAATATTGGGCCGAAGGTTGTGCCGGTACCTGCTGCCGTTTGGTTGATGGGTTCTGGTTTACTTGGCCTTGTTGGTGTTGCTAGAAGAAAGCAGCGCTAAGTGCATAAAGCGCTTTTTCGTATATAAATTTAAATGAGTCTGAATTTATAAAGCCCGGTGACTTTGCGGCTGGGCTTTATTTTTTTGAAAAAACGGCTGGTTAAAGAACCGCAAGTGGCAGTACAGATGCCAGTACCGGTGGCGATGATGGTAGTTCTAGTTTATTTGCACTGCCGTTTATAGCATTGCTTTTATTGCCATTTAGATTATTTGCAAGAAAAAAATAGTGTTATAAAAAACAAAGGTTATACGGGTGTTTGGCTCGTCTAGTTTTTGTTAATAATTAAAGCTCGATCAGTAATGGTCGAGCTTTTTTTTATGTTATTCTGTTTTCTTTAAATTTATTTGTGTTTTGCCATATGAAGAATATTGAGTATGAAATAAAAAATATTTACCTTGAAAATTATACGGTGCCAGATTTTGAAATTAACCATGTTGAATTAATTTTTAAGCTTGGTGAAAATATAACACGTGTCCACTCAATATTAAAAATAACTAAAAGTAGTGGTACTTCTTCACTTACATTAATGGGTGAAAATATAGAGTTGATTGAAATAATAATTGATAAGCGTATTTTGCAAAATGATAAATATAAAATAACTGATACAGATCTGACTATTTTTCAAGTGCCGGACTCATTTGTTCTGGAAATTAAAACTGAAATCAAACCACAAGAAAATTTTTCACTCGAAGGTCTATACAAATCCAGCGGAAATTACTGTACCCAATGTGAAGCTGAAGGCTTTCGGAAAATCACTTATTTTCTTGACCGGCCCGATGTAATGGCTTTATTTACCACTACGATTATTGCGGATAAGGAAAAATACCCCGTGCTTTTATCTAACGGCAACCCTGTTGATTCTGGTGATTACGAAGACGGACGGCATTGGGCTAAGTGGCATGATCCATTTAAAAAACCCTGTTATTTATTTGCGCTGGTTGCGGGTGATTTAGCTTTTATTGAAGATAAATTTACCACCATGAATGGTCGTGATGTACGCTGCCGAATTTATGTGCAACATCACAATATAGATCAATGTGACCACGCCATGGTTTCACTTAAAAAGTCCATGAAATGGGATGAGGAAACTTTTGGTCGTGAGTACGATTTAGATGTTTATAATATTGTTGCTGTAGATGATTTCAATATGGGAGCAATGGAAAATAAAGGCTTGAATGTTTTTAACTCAAAATATGTTTTAGCTAAACAAGACACTGCGACAGATACTGATTTTATTGGTATCGAAGCGGTTATTGGCCATGAGTATTTTCATAACTGGAGTGGCAACCGTGTGACCTGTCGTGACTGGTTTCAATTGACGTTGAAAGAAGGTCTCACCGTTTTTCGTGATCAACAGTTTACTGCCGATATGAATTCCGTCGCACCAAAACGTATCGATGATGTAAAGGTATTACGCACTGCACAGTTTGCCGAAGATGCTGGCCCGATGGCGCATCCAATTCAACCAGATGCTTATCAGGAGATAAATAATTTTTACACGGTGACGGTGTACAACAAAGGCGCAGAAGTTATCCGCATGATTCATACTTTGTTGGGCGAAGAAAAATTTCGTCAGGGTATGGATTTATATTTTGAGCGCTTTGATGGTCAGGCAGTAACAACAGAAGAATTTGTTTGCGCGATGGAAGATGCTAGTCAGATAGATTTAAAACAATTCAGGCGCTGGTATAAACAAGCGGGCACACCGGAGATTTCAGTTAACGAAAGTTTCGATGCAGAGGAAAAAAAATATACTCTTGAGTTGTCACAAACAACCCCAATAACTCCGGGGCAAGATGAAAAAAAGGCATTTCATATTCCAGTAAAAATTAGCTTGATGGATGAACAGGCAAAACTGATTGCGCTAAAAATGAATGTTGAACAACAAGCGGCAAAAGAATCTACCGTTTTAAATTTTACTGAATCGCAACAGACGTTTGAATTTCATGATGTAAAAGAAAAACCCGTATTATCTATTTTGCAGGGTTATTCTGCGCCAGTGAAATTGCATTTTGAGCGTGACGATGAAGAGCTTGCTTTTTGCATGGCGCATGAGGCGGATGATTTTAATCGCTGGGAAGCAGGGCAGCAGTTATCCAGTCGATTAATTTTATCAATGATTACATCAATTAAAAAAAGTGAGGTTTTATCCTTGCCAGATTTTTATGTTGAAGCCTGCAAAAAAATATTGCTGAATAAAACCCTGGATAAAGCATTAATTGCCAGAGCGTTAACGTTACCATCACTTATGTATATTGGTGAGATGTTACCGGTAATTGATGTTGATGAAATTCATCAAGCGAGAGAATTTATTTATTCGCAATTAGCGCAGAAACTAAAAGATGATTTGTTAGAGGTTTATCAGGGCAATTCTCAAACAAAATTTAGCCTATCACCAGAAGCAATGGGACAACGTTTTTTAAAAAATCAGTCGTTAGCGTATTTGATGTACTTAGAATGGCAAGGTGAATCACTGGCATCAGCACAGTTTCAAGAAGCGGATAATATGACGGATCAAATGGCAGCGTTTAAATTACTGCTTCATCATGAGGCCAAAAATTCAACGCAGACCATCGACAAATTTTATCAGCAGTGGCAGCACGATAATCTGGTAATGGATAAATGGTTTACTGTGCAAGCAACTGTTCCACATGTTTCTTCGATCCAAAATGTGAAAAAATTATTCGATCACTCTGATTTTGATATAAAAAATCCTAACCGTGTACGTGCGTTACTGGGCGCTTTTTGTGCGGGAAATCCACGTTGTTTCCATGAAGTAGGTGGTTTTGGTTATACCTTATTAGGGCAATATATTGAAACGCTTGATGCAATGAACCCGCAAATTGCCTCTCGTTTATGTGTGCCTTTAACACGCTGGAAGCGCTATAACGAGACACGTCAAAAACTGATGAAAGCGCAGCTGCAACGCCTGATTTCGCTGCCAAAGCTCTCAAATGATGTTTTAGAGCTGGTAGAAAAAAGCTTGAAAGGATGTTAGTGCTTGATAAAAACCTTTGGTATTAAGAGGTAATTGCTTGATAAACGGTCTTTTTTTTTGTTTCCGCCTGTTGTATTATCAGTGTAAGAAATGAATCATTATGTTAGATTCAGTAACATATTGTGGCAGTTGTGGATGACACGGGCTACACTAGAATTAAAGGTTATTTGACTGTGAGTTTAGCGGTCGTCAAAAATAGATTATTTCTAGCGTTACGAAGTTAATAAACTGGAGCTGTAATATTATGTCCAACGTTGTTTCACTATTCAGTGATACTCAAAAATACGAGGAAAGACCTGTTGTCGTATTAGCTGACGATGACCCATCAATTCGTCTAATGGTACGTCACGTATTAGAGTCAGAAGATTTTGACATCATTGAAGCGTCTGACGGTCTGGAGGCAATTAAAGCGGTTGAAAAACATCATCCTGCACTGATTCTGCTTGATGCAGTCATGCCGGGCATTGATGGTTTTACCACCTGTCAGCAAATTAAAGATAAAGGGCACACAGACATTCCAGTGATGATGATTACCGGACTAGATGATGATGCTTCTGTTGAGCGCGCTTATGAAGTTGGTGCAATTGATTTTATTACCAAACCTATCAAATGGGCGGTATTGAAACACCGTGTGAAATCGGTGGTGGCAAAAGTTATTGCCGAGCGTAAAGTGAAGTTGCTGGCGTATCGTGATTCATTAACGGGTTTACCAAACCGTCTGTTGTTTGCTGATCGCCTGGAACAGGGAGTGATACGTTCTGAGCGTAGTCGCACGTCGATGGCGTTGATGCTGGTTGATATTGATGACTTCAAACTAGTTAATGATTCATTTGGTCATGATGCAGGTGACAAATTAATTAAAGCTGTTGGCGAATTGATTGCAAAGTCGCTACGCCGAGCAGATACAATTGCACGACTGGGTGGTGATGAATTTGCGGTTATCATTGAAGGCATTGATGGCCCGGAAGATGCTATTTCTATTGCCGATAATTTAACAACCATTCTTGAGCACAATGTACGCCTGGACGAGCAGGAAACATACACCAGTGCTTCTATTGGTATCGCGGTT
>UOFD01000061.1_pt1 | contig 14588 bp, 11 predicted proteins | sample 1990101 | NCBI WGS metagenome assembly UOFD01 (sample SAMEA4728526, study PRJEB27164) | hydrothermal vent metagenome | biome: marine basaltic hydrothermal vent biome; feature: marine hydrothermal vent; material: mineral | place: Pacific Ocean | collected 2011-06-14/2011-07-23 | depth 1741 m | reverse complement strand
CACTTCATACGGTAGTGATGCTGGCAGTAACCCGCTGTTGTCCTGTATTATTTCACCCTTGTCGATAACATCTTCCAAGGTCACGCCTGGGTTATTTGCTCTTAAATAAGTTAGCACCTGTTCTTCGTATATCTCCAGCGGATTTTTGTGTTTCATTCCAGCGATATAATTTGGGCTACTCGGGTTTTCAGCATTATAATAAGCATCGTAATCAAAATTGACATTGCGCAATAAGGTTTTATAGCTACCTTTGTAGATTCTTTGCTTATAGGACACATCCAGCGAGATCCACTGGCAACTACCACCTTCTGTTATACAGGCGATTGAACTTGTTGTATTGCCCCCACGGTAATTATCATAGTTAATAAGTGCTTCTACCCACACATGTTCAAACACAACATTATTTGGATCACTATCATCAACATTCTGAATACCTTGATCTTTTAATATCTCTACCGCAAGGGTATTGTCTAAAACACCCAGCCAGTTAGCTAAATCAGTTTTCGGTATTTTGATATTACCGACGGCATAGCGCGTTTTTATATTTATGTTTTGCGTACGCAGCATGGCAATTAATGAAGAGGCAAGATCAACATCATTGCCTCGAAGAGCCAGTACGCTGTTTAATGAACTACTACGTGCACCGTGATACACAACGTAATCAGCATTGTTGCGTAGGTATTCATAAATGGCTGCGGCACTGCCCAACTCATCGGCTTTCTCAGTAATTACCGAGGCTTCATCGCTGCTAAACAGAATTTCTTTGGTTTCACACAGTTGAGGGTCAGAACCTTGTATGAGGCAGGGATCAGCTAACGCATCTAGCGATACAACTAAAATAGCGATTAAAGCCGTGCAAAAATTTACCGTGATTTTTTTAAACATCTGGTTATTCCTTACCTTTATTGTACGCGGTGACGCGTTCTTGTTTGCAACGTGCGCGATATATCGTCAAAGTTAATATCCGCTTTATGCAGACCCGCTTTCTTGTGCAACATTTTTAATTTCTGTAAATTAATTTTTCCTTCCAGCGCCATCTGACCAAGCGTCTGCTCTATATCCTCAGCAACACGCACTATATTTTCATTACGAAAGTCGTGTGTACTTTTTTTTCTCCAAAAATTAAAAGGACTAGGCAATTTTCTTTTTGTGTTCAAATACGTTTCTTTGATAACGTCTTGACTTCCCTGAAGCCGTTTCATGCGCTGCTTTTTTAAATACTCAATTTTTAGCACCTGTGATTTATTTTTTTTACTAAGGCTTTCTGGTGAAAGTGCAGAAACGGCAGCGGTGTTTTTTTGAGAACGGTTATTTTGCGGACTAAATACTGCGGTAGCCGTATTTGTCGTACTCACAGGTGTTAACGATACTTTTGTTCTTGCCTTCATCTCGTTGTTAATCAAGTCACTCAAGCTATCTTCCATTTTTTTGATCTCAACTCGCTGCACAGTAACTTCTGTCTCAATACGTTTTTTTTCTAACGCTCGACTTTGCAATAATGCGCGTGATATATACCGCACTTTTTTAATTTCACCAGCATTTAGTTCGTTATCTGCAACGGCTACTGTTGCGGCACTCATTCCTAACAGAGCTATTGCACACAAAGTGACTATGCTGTAATTGTTTGTTCCTTGTATTTTCATGGTTGTTTATCCCATTTCTTTTATTTTGTAATATATTTTTTCTATTTTAATTGTTCAGAATTAATTTCTGCAGCAATAATAAATCTTGTATCGTCAACACACCATCACCTGTGCCTGCTGGATAAAGGTCTCCACGCGTTACGCTACTAGCATCAAGTGTAACCAGACCCAAAACATGCCGTTGCATTAATATCAGATCACCTGCATTAATCGCACCATTACCATTCACATCACCATCCGTAACCACAGAACCTGGAAAGACGTTCGGGTCATAATCATCTAGATCGCCCTGCGCAACAGTGAAGCCATCGCCATCTATGTCATCATCACATAGATCGCCAAAGGCATCACCATCGAGGTTAGCCTGATCGTTGTTAGCCACCGCTGGGCAGTTGTCGCTAGCATCAGCAATATCATCAACATCTGAGTCCACTAAAATGCTCACTCCAGGTAAGCCTGCTACCGCACTGATGTCCGTAGCTGAATTCACTTTTATTTCAGTTAGGTTGGTGGCATTTTCAAGTCCATTTAAGTCCGTTATGGTCACTGATCGTAAATCCAGGGTCGTTATCCGTAGAATTTCACCCAACGTTAAATTATCAAACGCATTTTTACCCAGTTGTCCATTAATGGTTGAACGTAAAGTCTGATCGATTACACCTGCACGGTCGCTATAACTATCAGCATCCGTGCCTAGAGCAGCAGACAATGCACGCATGGCTGATGCAGTGATGTAGGCATCGCCCCAACTACCCGCTGTTTGGCGTGATAATAATTCTGTAATTAAGGTATCAACGGTTGGCGTCAAACCCTGATTTTTATGCAGTGCCAATATAGATTGTGACAATGCCAGACTGTTTGCAGCTATAGTCACTGTTGCAACATAAGTGGCGGCATTATTAATGGCGATTATTGTTGGTGCCGAGGGTACGGCTATCTGCTCAAGTGAAGATAGCACCTGCGTACTTATCCAGTAGTCACTACTAACAGTGTTATTAAGTGACCAGCCACCATCACCGTTTTGTGTAGCAAGTAAATAAGTAATCACGCTGGTTTGCCCAGCAATATCGCCTGCGACAATTAACGCAGATAGCGCAATGGATGAGTCTAGAGCGCTGCTCTGATAAATCGCACTTAAACCCCAACCATTCTGCGTAGCTTGCGATTGACTTTGTAAATCAGCAAGATCGGTCAAGATATTATTTCCGCGGTCGCTTAAAATTGAAATGCGTCGTGATAAATAATCCACGTTATCCGCACTGTGATTTTCTAACCAAGCCAAACCTGAAAAATAGGCTGCGCTAAATTCATTAGAAGCTTCCAGAGCATCAACGACAGTAGCGGTTGTACTAAACCGAATGTTTGCGTCATTACCCCAGCTGCCATCCAGATTTTGTTGTGTCTGTATCCAAATAATACCTGTATCTAGCGCTGCTTGATTAGCGGCTGCATCAGCACCAGCCTCAACAGAAAATAAGCCAGTGATTAAGAGTACGGCACTTAAACGGAGTTTATTTCGTAAATTTATTTTCATAAGTTACCAAACCAGGGTGAGTGAATCTGCCGCATTGAGTTGACCATCAGGTGCGCCACGCGGTGCAACATCGCCTAATTAAAAGGTCTCTGCCACGGCACTGATTGAAACGGCACTGACTGACAGCACTACCGCTAGAAGCGTTAGTGAGAATTTATTAAAAATGTATTTGTATAGTGTTGTCATGTCTTCCATGATTTAGTTACATGTTTAATAATGCTTATGTAGAAATGTTTTTTAACAAACTTTTTATCAGGACGCTTATCATGGTATTTGCTGGATAGACGGCATCGGACCGGCAACCACATCACCATTAATATCGTAATACGTTATCGATGTAATTGTTGGCGGTATGGTAAAGCTGGCATCTTCTGGAATAACGATGGATGCACGCGCCTGAATTTCGCTAAGCTTCCCAACTGGACTAATGATATGTATTGATATTTCATCCCCCGTTCGTGACCAGCTTAACTGCTTCTGAGAAAAAGCATCTATCGGCTGGTCATCTGGCACTATTAAAATATCACTGTCTGGAAGATTGCTTCCTTCACCATCAAGTATTGCTGCATTAACAACAACATTAATTGCACCATATATTAGTTGCGCCCCACCATTTGCAGCATTTGCAACGATTGCTTGATTACCAGGCTTCAGCATTGATAAATCACCCGCAACGTTTCCAAAAAACTTGTAGGAAAAATTATTTGCGCTACCAACACCGGGTAATATTTCTATGGCAACAGGCGTGTCCGAAATGCTTGTCATAACAAGGCTGTTGCCGGTATATGCCGAGGTAGTAATTACAAAATGTCCCATGCCAACAGGTATAGCCGAAGCCAGATCCAGAACAATAATGCTTTGCCAGGAACCATGACCTGAAGCAGGGGGTATTCCTGCAGCATTAGAAGTCATCCATGCGGCACTTGTTTTATCTGGGTATATTTTGGTAATAACTCTTATGTTTGATGTTAAATCGTATTCATCACCAAATGTCGTTGCTTCATCGGAGACAAATTTAACGGTTGTATTTGATGTTGTCATTCCATCTACTGAGCCTGCCGCTATGGTGATTGTATCACCGGCTCGTGCTGCCAGAGGAAATGATTGAATACCCACACAACCCTGTAGTGCCAGAAGTATGACTGCGAAGAAAGTAAATTGATGAGAGAAACTTGCCCGACCGACGTTGAATTGACCGAAGCTTAATTGACCATTACACATAACCTGTACACCTGCCATTTTATTTCCGTTTTTATTCATTTATAAATTCGGTCGCAAACTAATCGCTTAAATTAACTACGACAAAACCCTAACCAGCTACAGTAAAACCCTACAGTATATCTGGGTTAAAATCAATATAGATAGTCAACAAAAAGCATAAGAGGTCTCTGACTAATTAGCTTTTTCGGCTTCACTCAAAATGACATTAATCAGATAAAGAAGACTTCTAAAAAAATTTACTCAACCGTTACCGATTTCGCTAAATTTCTTGGTTGGTCGACATCAGTGCCTTTGTGTACTGCAACAAAATAAGAGAACAGTTGTAACGGAATTGAAAATAATATCGGCGCAAGCTCAGCGTCTACCGCCGGTATTCTTATTACCTGGCAAGCCTCACCTAAATCATCAACATCAAGACGTTCATCGGCAAACAAAAATACTTTGCCGCCGCGCGCCAGAATTTCTTGAATATTGGATTTGATTTTACCTTCATAACCGTCCATCGAAATAATAGCAATGGTTGGCATATCCTGATCGATTAACGCAATGGGGCCGTGTTTTAATTCACCCGAAGGATACGCGTCAGCATGAATGTAAGAAATTTCTTTTAGCTTTAAAGCGCCTTCTAAAGCAATGGGAAACAGAGTGCCACGACCGATAAATATGGCATTATCCATATCGCCAAATGCTTCCGCCCAATCCTCTATTGCTGATTTATTTTGCAACACTTTTTCTATTAACGCGGGCAATGTTAACGCTTGCTGAAACAATGTTTTTATTTTATCTGCGCTTAAATCACGCCGCTTACCAAGCGCGGCGACTAACATTAATAATGCAATAAGCTGCGTGGTAAATGCTTTGGTTGAAGCCACGCCTATTTCCGGGCCGGCACGTGTCATTAGTTTAAGCTCACTTTCTCGAACCAATGAACTTTCAGGCACGTTACAAATAGCAAGCGTCAAATTTGTTAATTCTTTAATCGCACGTAACGCGGCAAGTGTGTCTGCGGTTTCACCTGACTGCGAAAGTGTCACTACCAACGTGCCATCCATCAACACAGTTTTACGGTAGCGATATTCGCTGGCGACCTCAACTCGGCAAGGTACGCCGGCAATTGCTTCCAACCAGTAACGCGCAACTAACCCTGCGTGGTAACTGGTACCGCAGGCAATAATTTGCACGGCTTTAACCTGATCGAAAGTTTTATCCGCATCGATACCAAACGCAGTATCAAGCACTTTTCCATCAACAACACGGCCTTCTAAAATATCGATTAGGCAAGAAGGTTGTTCATAAATCTCTTTTAACATGAAGTGGCGGTACTCGCCTTTAGCAGTAGCATCTGCGCTTAATTCGGATTCTTTTATTTCACGTTCGACAACTTCGCCTTTGTCATTAAAAATCACTAAAGCATTCGCTCGAATGTCTGCAATATCGCCTTCTTCAAGATAAATAAAACGGCGAGTCACCGGCAATAAAGCGGCAGCATCAGAGGCAATAAAATATTCGCCAATGCCAACGCCAATTACCAACGGACTACCACGACGTGTTGCGATTAAACGATTATTTTCACTGTTAGAAATAACACCCAATGCATAAGCACCTTCAAAATCAGCCACCGCAAGACGCACGGCATCGAGAAGATCGTTTTGTTGTTTTAGGTAATGCTCAATTTGATGAACTGCAACTTCGGTATCGGTTTGTGAAGTAAAGTTAAAACCGTCCTGACTTTGTTGTTCTCGAAGTTGACTATGATTTTCAATGATACCGTTGTGCACAATAACAACGGATTGGTTACACACATGCGGGTGCGCATTTTGTTCGCTGGGTTCACCGTGTGTTGCCCAACGTGTGTGCGCAACACCGAGCACACCTTTGATCTCTGTTTTATCCAGCGCATTCGATAGCTCTTTAACTTTGCCCACGCGCCGCACTCGACTAATACAGTCACTGCTATCCACAACAGCAATGCCCGCAGAATCATAACCGCGATATTCAAGGCGACGAAGTCCTTCTAACAAAATAGGGGTTACATTACGCTCGGCAACTGCACCGACAATTCCACACATATCAAATCCTGAGGTATTTTTTAATTATGATTAATAATAGAAGCTAAAACAGCAATTGCCATTAGAGGGCTTTGCACGTAGCAATTATTTTACCGCACTTTAAGCACTATTTGAGGCTGCGAATTAAAGTATCTTCGCTTTGCAAAACGCCATCCAATGTCACCCAAAAAATCGCATCACCATCAACATATACTCGATAACAACGTTCAACATTATCCAGCCACTGATTCCATCGCGCGCAATAAATATCGTCTTTTACTGACCAGCTTCCCTCATCCTGATACAAACCCCAGGGACCAGCCTCACCTGTTAATTTTCCGTATTCAGGGTAAGAAACAGTAAACGAAAAATCACTGTCTGGCGAAATGCCTGTTACTGAATTTTTTATGAGCGCTGTTTTAATTTCTTCTGTGCGCAGAGGCGACAGATCATTAAATAAATTTTCAGATAATGGAGGCTCTACTGCTGACACCGTACACGGTAAAAAACAAATAATAAAACTGACGATAAAAATTTTCATCAATAAAAAAGCCCTTGTTACCAAGGGCTTTTCATATACTTTAAACAGCATTTTTTAGATAATTCTACGTGTGCTAGATAGCCTTAAAACGGAATATCATCATCAAAACCATCATCTACCATTGCTGGTGCTGCTTGTGGTTTTTGCTGTGCAGGCACCGATTGTTGTGCAGGTGCAAAACCACCTTCGCCGCCACGGCTGTCTAACATTTGCATGGTGCCATTAAACCCGCGAACCACAACCTCTGTGCTGTAATGATCCTGACCTTCTTTCTGCCATTTGCGAGTCTGCAACTGACCTTCGACATAAATTTTTGAACCTTTCTTCAGGTACTGACCGGCAATCTCTGCCAACTTGCCGAAGAACACCACACGATGCCATTCTGTTTTTTCTTTCTTTTCACCGGAGCTTTTATCTTTCCATGTTTCAGAAGTCGCCAACGTGAGGTTTGCCACCGCGTCGCCGCTTGGCATATATTTAACTTCAGGATCCTTTCCCAGATTACCAACTAAAATTACTTTATTTACACCAGCCATAATTCTCCGCCTTTACTCACTGTCTGTTCGATTATTCAATTAATTATTCGATTAATTTTTGACTGCTAACGATAGCAATTTTTCTTCATCAAGGATACGTTTTTTCACTTTTAAATAGGCAACCTGGCCAGATTCATTTTCATCATCAATCAGCGTGGCTTCAACAACACCTTCAACTGCCAGCAACTGCTCAATGTTGACATCATTCACATTCAACAGGTAAGTGCTTAAAAATGATGGTTTTTTCATGGTGGCTGCCAGTAATAGCCAACAGCTTAAAGCCAGCAATGCCACGTAAAACACACCCTGAATACCCCATGTCTGGTGCGCGTAACCACCGATTGTGCCACCGGCAAATGCGCCAAAAAACTGGCTACTGGAATACACGCCCATAGCCGTGCCTTTTTGCGTGGCATCCGCCGTTTTAGAAATGAGCGAAGGCAAAGATGCTTCCAATAAATTAAAGCCGGCAAAAAACAATACCAGACTACAAATGAACAACACGCTTGAGCTACTATTTAAAAAACCTAAAGTCGCCATAATAATCACTAAAATCGCGCCGACAAATACAGGCTTCATCGCCTGTTTACGCTCGGCAATAATAATAAACGGCAGCATCACTAATAACGACACTGCAAACACGGGCAGATAAATTTGCCAATGTTTTTCAGCCGGCAACTCGACAAAATCACGCAGCAATAATGGCATTACCAAAAACAGGCTCATCAGCACAAAGTGCAAAATAAAAATTCCCGCATCCAGTCTTAATAATTGCGCGTCTTTAAAAACATCGGCAAGGCTGCTGGTTTTTAATTGTGTATCGCGATGAAAATGACTGTGCAAAGGTTCTGGTACGATGAAATACAGTATCAAAATACCCAGCAAAGCGAGCACGGCTGTGCCGTAGAAAATCCCGCTGATACCAACCAGCGCATTAACAATCGGTCCCAGCACCATCGACAATGCAAACGACGCACCGATACTGGCACCAATCAACGCCATCATTTTCAAGCGGTGTTCTTCACGCGATAAATCTGCCGCCAGTGCCATCAATGTTGCGGCGATGGCACCTGCACCCTGTATTGCACGGCCTAAAATAATGCCTTCAATCGACTGTGCTGAACCGGCAACGATTGAACCTGCAGCAAAAAGTAGCAGACCAAAATACAGCACAGGTTTGCGACCAATTTTATCGGACCACATGGCAAAAGGAATTTGCAAAACTGCCTGCGTTAAACCATACACACCCAGCGCGACCCCCATAAGCAACGGCGTGGCACCGGGTAATTCGTCACTGTACAGCGCGAATATAGGCAAAATCATAAATAAACCCAGCATACGGAAAGCGTAAATCATCGCTAACGAAATGGCGGCGCGGCGTTCTTGCGAAGCTAAATTATTGGAAATTGGCTGGCTCATCAAAGAAGGTGTTAAAAATATTTAGCTGTAGCTATTGCCGCGAAAGATAAAAACCGGCATTCTATCAGATTGCTTCATTTTTACGCTGTATAGTTTTATGGATACCATTCAAATTCGCGGTGCGCGCACCCACAATCTCAAAAACATTGACTTAGATATTCCCCGCGACAAGTTAATTGTCATCACCGGCTTGTCCGGTTCAGGAAAATCCTCGCTTGCCTTCGATACTATTTTTGCCGAAGGTCAACGTCGTTACGTGCAATCATTATCAACTTATGCGCGGCAATTTTTGTCGATGATGGAAAAACCGGATGTCGACACTATCGAAGGTTTATCACCCGCCATTTCTATCGAACAGAAAACTACCTCGCATAACCCGCGTTCAACCGTTGGTACAATTACCGAAATTTACGATTACCTGCGATTATTATTTGCCCGCGCTGGCACCCCGCGTTGCCCAAAGCACGATACCGAATTGCAGGCACAAACCATCAGTCAGATGGTCGACCAGGTATTGGCTTTACCCGAAGGCAGCAAATTAATGTTGCTCGCGCCTGTTATTCGCAATCGCAAAGGTGAGCATCTTAATTTGTTCAGCGATTTCAAACAGCAGGGTTTTATTCGTGTGCGTATTGATGGCACGGTTTACGAACTCGATGAAACACCCGAGCTGGATGCTAAAAAGAAACATACCATTGAAGTTGTTATCGACCGTTTTAAAGTGCGCGAAGATATTAAAACTCGCCTTGCCGAATCGTTTGAAACTGCTTTGCTGCTAGCCAATGATGTTGCCACTATCGCATGGATGGATACCGACGACGATGCAAACGATATTATTTTCTCTGCCAAATTTGCCTGCGCGCAATGCGGTTATAGTTTGCAAGAATTAGAGCCGCGTTTATTTTCATTCAACAATCCTGCCGGCGCCTGCCCTGAATGTGAAGGTTTGGGGCACAATAATTTTTTCGATCCAGAACGTGTCATCAGCCCGCATTTAAGTCTTGCTGGTGGCGCCATTCGCGGTTGGGATCGACGAAACGCCTACTATTTCAGTATAATTCAATCACTGGCAACGCATTTTGAGTTTGATATTGATGTTCCTTTTCAAGAACAAAACAAAAAAATTCAGCAGTTATTATTGTACGGCAGCGGGAAACAGAAAATTATTTTTAATTACCCCGGACACGCTGGTCGCCGCGGTAAACAACGCATACATGTTTTTGAAGGTGTGTTGCACACTATGGAACGACGCTACCACGAAACTGAATCAAACTTGGTGCGCGAAGAACTGGCGAAATTTCTTTCTATTCAAGATTGCCCCGAATGTCATGGCACACGTTTAAACGAAGCAGCGCGCCATGTTTTTGTGCAAGAAAAAACATTGGCTGAATTAACTGCAATGCCCATTCAACATTCTTTTGATTTTTTTAATGCACTAAAATTGAGTGGTCACCGTGGAGAAATTGCTGAAAAAATTAATCGTGAAATTTCTACGCGCTTAAAATTTTTAGTTAACGTAGGGCTTGATTATCTTACCTTGGATCGCGGCTCAGACACATTATCTGGCGGTGAAGCGCAACGCATTCGGCTCGCCAGCCAAATTGGTGCCGGCTTAGTTGGTGTAATGTATATTCTTGATGAGCCGTCTATTGGTTTACATCAACGCGACAATGATCGTTTAATTAAAACATTAAATCACCTGCGTGATATTGGCAACACCGTCATTGTTGTTGAGCACGACGAAGATGCCATTTTATGTGCCGATCATGTTATCGACATTGGTCCCGGCGCAGGTGTACACGGTGGCGAAATAATTGCTGCGGGTACGCCGCAGGAAATCATGCAAAAATAAACAGTCGTTGACTGGGCAATATCTTTCTGGCACAAAAAAAATTGAAATACCAAAAAACCGTACACCGGCAGGCAAAAACATTTTCAGCATCAAAGCTGCCAGCGGTAACAACTTGCAAGATGTCGATATTGATATTCCTGTGGGTTTATTTACCTGCATTACCGGCGTATCCGGTTCAGGTAAATCAACACTGATTAACGATACGCTCTACCCTATTCTTGCCAAAACCATCAACAACAATTCAATGGCAATCGCGCCGCATCAATCTTTTGAAGGTGCTGAACATTTTGATAAAGTTGTAGACATTGACCAATCACCCATCGGTCGTACACCACGTTCCAACCCAGCAACATACACCGGTTTATTCACACCGATTCGTGAATTATTTTCCGCCACACACGAGTCCCGTTCACGCGGATACAAACCCGGACGTTTTAGTTTTAATGTAAAAGGCGGTCGCTGTGAAGCTTGCCAGGGTGACGGTGTAATTAAAGTTGAGATGCATTTTCTACCGGATGTTTATGTGGACTGCGATGTTTGCAAAACCCAACGTTACAACCGTGAAACATTGGAGATAAAATACAAAGGAAAAAATATTCATCAAGTACTGGCAATGACCATCGAAGATGCACTGATATTTTTTGATGCTGTCCCCGTGCTTAAACGAAAACTACAAACTTTAATGGATGTTGGTTTGGGTTACATCACACTGGGGCAACGTGCCACAACACTCTCCGGTGGTGAAGCGCAGCGCATTAAACTTTCAAAAGAATTATCTAAACGTGATACTGGACAAACTGCTTATATACTAGACGAACCGACGACTGGTCTGCATTTTTATGACGTACAGCAGTTACTCGATGTACTGATTCGTCTGCGCGATCACGGCAACACCGTCATCGTCATCGAACATAATCTCGACATTATAAAAATGGCAGACTGGATAATTGACCTTGGTCCTGAAGGTGGTTACAAAGGCGGTAAAATAATTGCGACTGGTACACCAGAACAGGTCGCCGAAATTCCGGGATCGTATACTGGTAAGTATATAAAGCGCATTCTTAATCCAGACAAACATCTTCATGAGCAACACAAAACAAGCTAGCCTATATTCATCGAATGTCTTTTATAAAAAAATACTGGATTAAACAGGTTTAGCAATATTGTTTCAACCACGTGTCGACGATGATGCCAAGCGAAAACAAAACATTGACGGGATTAATCATTCACTACTGCCACTAACAAAATCTATCATTGATGACATCAAGGCTGAAAAACAAGGGTTGTATCCTCACCCAGAAAAGTCACTAACATCAAATTCCACGGCAATTTCACTTGGTTATATTCAGTACACCATCAAAAATAAAATAGGTGAACGATTAGAGATTTCAGAGTTCAGTCTAGTTTCTTGCAACAGCATTAAGATGACAGAGAATTACCAACGGTTAAAATCATTGGTGAATGCTGCTGGTTATAACATCCAGCTCAAAGAAATAAATGTTAACGGTGATGGTGTAGAAGTCTACGAAAAACTTGATGAGCACAGTGATAACTTAGAGCGTTATTTTGTTATACATGTGTCGGGCTGGTAATAGACTAAAAAATATAATCACTTCCAAGAATTGAATCTTCTACTCACAATGATAAGCAAACGTTAGATTTTAATAGTTTGATAACGATAGTAACAGTTACTCATTTTAACATTATTTCAACACGCTATGAATTATCTGGCTTTGAAACATCCAAAACAAAAACATCTATTAATTTTTGCTCCTGTGGTGTTAATGTTTCAATTAACCTTGTTTTCAACTCAGCGATAGTTTTCGGTTTTTTACCACTTGCTGGAGCCGGCATATTTTTTTCATGAAACCAGATCACCAAAAATATACCTCTTCCCTGAGTTTCTGGACCCACTGTATAAAGTGGAATCAATTGCTCATGTATTGCCCGCCACAGATCAGAGCTGTGATCGAGTTTTATTTCAATTGGTAGATGATACGCACTACCATTCGTGTTAAATGATAAACGCATATCAGCACGTTTATTGTTAACTTCATGGGTTTCCGGTTGCACATCTACATCAAGCTTTGAAAAAAATTCTCGAAACCTTTCGACCAGATAATCACGACAGCTATTTTCAACTTTAGGTTGAATCGCTCTTTCGTAACTATCTTCATTCCAGAATCTCTTGTAACTATCTGTGTTGTTAGTGCGCATTTCACCAGATAACTTTTTCAAGTTATCCATAACAAGCGCAGCTAAATCAGCTACATTGGCTGGTTTGAGATTATTAAGAGTTAATGCCACAGCACTTGCATTTGGGTATTGAAATAATGACTCCCTACGGCTAATTCTTTGAGTTTTACGAATATTACGTAGCAATTCATACCAGGTGCTTAGCTGTGGCAATGCAAGTAAATATTCAATTACCTGCGCACTTTCTATATCAGTATTTTCACTCAACCGGTTGAGCAGTGAACGAACATAATCTCCATCATGCATCGAACGTGTAACGTATGAGCCATTACGCTCAGACCAGTATGGTGTAGAGCGTGGTGCCAGTAACTCAACAATGTAACCTATTATATTAGGAGGTAAGGGAAAGTTCGATTGACCGAAATGGAAACCGCCATATAAAAAGGTCGATAAGTAATTAATGCGTGTACCATTGTTGCCCACATATTTTCTTACCATGGGTTCATATTGGATGGGAGCCACAACTAATCCAGCAGCAAGCCAATATACATGCTGGGCTACCTGGCCTACCTTTAAACTTTTTAACGCCAACTTTTCTGCAATCAATTCTAATAGAATTGTTTTGTCACAATATTCAATTGCAGCTTTCAGCAAATTTTCCAAAGTAGAGACCAACTGTTTGCTCGCCCGAACAGGATAGTTTTTTAGCAAAGGGATAGCCGCTAGTTTGGCAATTTCATGATACCCAGGATCATGTTGAAGTTGATATGTTCCGTGAATATGTTGCTCTTTAACCAACAACATAGCACTGACATATTCAATTAATATATTTGCCGCTAATACGGGTCGAGAAAAATTTAACGGTTTCACCCAGGCAGGCTCAGTGCCTGCGCCATACGTATACCAAAAAGCTAATGCTTTAGCTGCTAGATCATCACTCAGCGAGTCAAACATGGAAGGGTTTTCTTGATAAAGTTCTTCCATGCAGGTGAGAAAAGGCAAACGAATATAATGCTCTCGTTGCTCCGCGGCTAATGAAAATATTTCAGATGTTTGTGGCAAGTCAGCCCTGCCGAAAACTTTACGCATCCCCATTTTAACGGCTTGAATCAATTCCTTATCGTGGTCAAGAAAATCTGCTAACCGTTCAAGCCCAGTTTCGCCACTAATATTGGCGTAATGATCAAAATAATCTGCCGATAAATTATGTAACACCTGCGGATACACACTACCATCTTGTATGCCAGTTAAATTTTTCCGAATATATGCTAAACGCGCAAACTTTTTCTCTTCGTGCTTTAGTGCCCATTTTTTTTGAGACACTGCATAATCCTTTCTAAATTCGTCAATATCACATACAAGTGAATCTTGATATATATCCTTAAATTCTGGATGTTGCTCGACCCAGTCCTCAAAAAACTCCATCGAGAGCCCTTTATGACCTCGCCTGTTTATTAGTATCCACCATCTTTGTAGTGGTCTAATAGCACCGGACACTTTAATAAGAGATAATTATTATCAACAATTAAGGTGCCAGAATGAGTCAGAAACGAACATATAAACAGTATTCTAAAGAATATAAAGAAGAAGCGGTAGCG
>UOFD01000033.1_pt1 | contig 14649 bp, 16 predicted proteins | sample 1990101 | NCBI WGS metagenome assembly UOFD01 (sample SAMEA4728526, study PRJEB27164) | hydrothermal vent metagenome | biome: marine basaltic hydrothermal vent biome; feature: marine hydrothermal vent; material: mineral | place: Pacific Ocean | collected 2011-06-14/2011-07-23 | depth 1741 m | reverse complement strand
GGGCAATATTTTAATTGATGGGCAGAATATTAACGCGGTAACACAAAATAGTCTTCGCGATAATATTGGCATTGTGCCGCAGGATACTGTGTTATTTAATTACACGATTGATCACAATATTCGTTACGCAAAACTGGATGCCAGTGATGAAGAAATTCAACAAGCGGCAAAACTTGCAAACATCCACGATTTTATTATCAGCTTGCCAGAGGGTTATCAAACCGTTGTCGGTGAACGTGGTTTGAAATTATCCGGTGGTGAAAAACAACGCATCGCTATCGCACGCGTTATTTTAAAAAATCCACGCATTTTAGTTTTTGATGAAGCAACCTCATCACTGGATTCACATTCAGAACAATTAATTTTAGAGTCACTAAAAGAAGTCGCCGAAAAACACACAACCCTTGTCATCGCACATCGTCTTTCTACGATTATTGATGCGGATAACATTGTTGTATTGGATAAAGGAAAAATAGTCGAGCAGGGCACTCATCAAAAGTTGTTAGAGAAAAAAGGGCTGTATGCACATTTATGGAAATTGCAACAGGAAGAAGAACGAGAAAAACAGCAGGAAGAGCAACTAGAAAAAGAGCAACTAGAGAAAGATGTATAATTATGCGAGACGTTATTTTAAAAACAGAGCCCGTTGAATTATATAAAATCTTAAAATTTGAAGGTCTAGTGCCAAGCGGTGGCGTTGCAAAATTGGCAATCGAATCCGGTGATGTAATGGTTAATGGTGAAGTAGAAACACGTAAGCGCAAAAAAATAGTTGCCGGTGATATTATTGAGTTTAATGGTGAGACGATTCGGATGATTTTGTGAGAGAGAAATATTAACTCGCATTTAAAGGTAGAGCTTGTAGTGAATCTCCGCTTTTATTCCACATCCAGCATTTTGCTGCTCTCTTCAAGAATGTAATCAAAAAAGGTTCGCGCGACCAGAGAAAGTTTTCGCCCCTTGAGGTGTGCTGCGTACCAGCGTCGCTTTAAAGGAAAGCCTTCTACATCCAGTACCGTTAATTTATTTACCTCACGCTCCAGTTGCACACTATGCAATGATAAAACCGCGATGCCAAGACCAGCCATCACTGCTTGCTTCAGAGCTTCACTGCTGCCGAGTTCCATATAAGGCTCAATACTGACGCCATGTTCTTTTAGTAATTGATCAAATACATAGCGTGTGCCAGAACCGCTCTCACGAATTAAAAACCGATGGTTTACCAATTCCTTTATGGTGATGTTTTTTTTATCCGCCAGCGGGTGCTCTGCTGGGGCAACGATACCTAAAATATTGTTCAGAAAAGGATAGGCTTCAAAATTATCATCACCCGGCATTTGTCCCATGATGACAAAGTCATCTTCATTATTCATCAAACGCTCGATAACTCGTGCACGGTTGGTGAATTTTAATTTGGGTTCTACATCAGGGTATTGCTGTAAAAATACCCCTAATAAACTGGGTAAAAAATACTTAGCTGTAGAAACAACAGACACACGAAGAGGGCCTTTCACTGTACCTTTTAGCTCTTCTATTGAATTATTTAAATCTTTTACTCTGTTGAGAATATCCAGACTGGCGTCATACATCGTTTTACCGGCCGTTGTCGGGAAGGTTTTCTTCCCTACTTGTTCAAACAGGGGCAGACCCGCCTGTTCTTCTAATCGTTTAATTTGAATAGAAACAGCCGGTTGCGAGATACAGAGTTCCTCGGCTGCGCGTGTATAGCTGCCTAGACGAGAGACCGATTCAAAAAGTCGTAGTTGTTGTAAGGTTAAATGCATGCTAAGTAGTATATACAAATGTATATGTAATTTATAACAAAAAATAATTTTTATAAATAGTTAATTGGCGTTATATTTCACCCTCCGAAATAACGGCGCATTTACAGATGCCAGTTCGGAAATGAATATTTAGCTTTGATGACTGTCAGCACGAGGTTTTCGGAGTTTAACATTAAGTAACTATTGAGGAATACAACATGGCTAAAACCTATAACGCGGGCGTAAAAGAATACCGCGAAACGTACTGGATGCCCGAATATGTACCAAAAGATACAGATATTCTGGCTTGTTTTAAAATCACACCACAAGACGGTGTTCCTCGTGAAGAAGTAGCTGCCGCTGTTGCCGCTGAATCTTCAACAGGTACATGGACTACAGTATGGACCGATTTGTTAACCGACCTTGATTACTACAAAGGTCGTTGTTACGCAATTGAAGACGTACCAGGTGATGATACTTGTTTCTACGCTTTTGTTGCTTACCCAATCGATCTATTTGAAGAAGGTTCAGTTGTAAACATCCTGACTTCTTTAGTGGGTAACGTATTCGGCTTTAAAGCACTGCGTGCTCTTCGTTTAGAAGATATCCGTTTCCCAGTTGCTTACGTTATGACTTGTAATGGTCCACCACAAGGTATCACACAAGAACGTGACATCCTGAACAAATACGGTCGTCCTCTACTGGGTTGTACTATTAAGCCTAAGCTTGGTCTTTCTGCTAAAAACTACGGTCGTGCTTGTTACGAAGGTTTACGCGGCGGTTTAGATTTCACTAAGGATGACGAAAACGTAAACTCACAGCCATTCATGCGTTGGAGAGCTCGTTTTGACTTCGTACAAGAAGCTATCGTAAAAGCAGAAGCTGAAACTGGTGAGCGTAAAGGTCACTACTTAAACGTTACAGCACCTACATTTGACGAAATGATGAAGCGTGCTGAATACGCGAAAGAAATCGGCACACCAATCATCATGCACGATTACCTTACTGGTGGCTTAACAGCTAACACTGGTTTGGCTCAATGGTGTCAAGATAACGGTATGTTGCTTCACATTCACCGTGCTATGCACGCTGTATTAGATCGTAACCCGCACCACGGTATTCACTTCCGCGTATTAACTAAAGTATTACGTCTGTCTGGTGGTGATCACCTTCACTCAGGTACGGTTGTTGGTAAGCTTGAAGGCGACCGCGATGCGACATTAGGTTGGATCGACTTAATGCGCGAATCTTACATCAAAGAAGATCGTTCACGCGGTATCTTCTTTGACCAGGATTGGGGCTCTATGCCTGGCGTAATCCCAGTTGCATCTGGTGGTATTCACGTATGGCACATGCCTGCATTAGTTAGCATCTTTGGTGATGACTCTTGCTTACAGTTCGGTGGTGGTACATTAGGTCACCCTTGGGGTAACGCTGCAGGCGCCGCTGCTAACCGTGTTGCGGTTGAAGCATGTGTTGAAGCACGTAACATGGGTGTTGAGCTTGAGAAAGAAGGTAAGGACATCCTTACTAAAGCTGCTGCTCATAGCCCAGAGCTTAAGATTGCAATGGAAACCTGGAAAGAGATCAAGTTTGAATTTGATACAGTAGACAAGATCGACGTTGCCCACAAATAAGCGGCGTCTTTTGCCGTGATACGGCGTTAGTCACTATTTTTCATTTGCTTACGTATTTACATACGCTTCGCAAATGAAAAAAGGCAACTGCCTTGTCTCACAGCAAAATACTTGCTTATTTAAATTAACTAATTTTTTTGGAGTAAATCACATGAGTGATGTACAAGATTACGAATCAAGCTTAGGCGACGCAGCCGTAAGCCGTAAATATGAAACTTTTTCATACCTGCCACCATTAACTGAAGAATCTAAGCGCGCTCAGATTCAATACATCGTTGATAAAGGCTGGAACCCAGGTATCGAACACACAGAACCAGCGAATGCTAGAAGTAACTACTGGTACATGTGGAAACTGCCAATGTTTGGTGAAACAGATGTAGACGCTATCATTGCTGAACTTGCAGCTTGTCATAAAGCGCACCCAGAGAACCACGTTCGTCTGTTAGGCTTTGACAACTTTGCACAGTCTGCCGGCACATCAATGGTTGTTTACCGTGGCGTTTCTGTCTAACAAAAGCTTCAGGTAATACCCGCTTGTAACCCAAGCAGAAGCCCCTGCTCTGCATTGTAGACAGGGGCTTTTTTCATGTTGTTTTGCTCTATTATCAAATAGATAGTTGATGCACTAGATTGACTTAAGGTAACATGAAAAAAGTATAAACACATACAATAGAAGACTAAATATGGCAAGACAACAGACCTATGTTGGTATAGATAACGAAGTCAATGGTGGCATGACCGCTATTGGTAAAGTCATACGCGACGCAAAAGTATTTGGTCTTATAGACGATGATGAAACCTGTATAGGTTGGAACTATGCAGGCATCGATGGCTTGCTAGAAAAAGTAAATAAGGAATGGGATAAGTATGGCTGCTTAGCCAGCCATTTACCTGAAGATTTATTTAAACGCCATCAAACGATTCATAATAAAGCAATAGAAACCGCACGCGAAGCTGGATGGAGCGGTGAGTTTGAAACGGACGACGAATCATAAGCTGATTCAAAATAGTCCAGACTAAAATTAAACTGGAAACCTGACTAGATTCCTAATCATAATCGGGCTTCTTTAAAAATTACAAACCCAAAATAAAAAGGTGTGTCATGTCAGAAAACACAGTAGATCCACAACAATACATAATTAAAGACGAGCCCTATTACGAGCCTGTTGGCGACGAAGTAGCACTTTATGAAGCGGCTTACAATGCCCGCATGCCAATGATGCTAAAAGGTCCTACCGGTTGTGGTAAATCACGATTTGTAGAATACATCGCCTACAAACTAGGTCGCCCTTTAATCACGGTAGCGTGTAACGAAGACATGACTGCCTCTGATTTGGTTGGTCGTTTTTTATTAGATGCTGACGGCACAAAGTGGCAAGATGGTCCACTGACCACCGCTGCCCGTATCGGCGCGATTTGCTACCTCGACGAAGTCGTTGAAGCGCGTCAGGATACTACCGTGGTTATTCACCCACTTACCGACCACCGTCGCTCTTTACCACTGGACAAAAAAGGTGAGCTGGTTGAAGCACACGCTGATTTCCAATTAGTCATCTCTTATAACCCCGGTTACCAGAGCATGATGAAAGATCTTAAGCAGTCAACCAAACAACGTTTTGGTGCACTGGATTTTGATTACCCTGAAGAAACCATCGAAGTTGCCATCGTTGTGAAAGAGTCTGGTGTTGATAAAGATACTGCAGAAAAATTAGTACAAATCTCACATCGAGCACGCAACCTGAAGGGCCACGGTCTGGACGAAGGGATATCTACACGTCTGCTGGTATACGCAGGACAACTCATTAGCAAAGGTGTAGAGCCACAATCAGCTTGCATGATGACCATGGTTACACCATTAACAGATGATCCGGATATGCGTGACACATTAGACGCAGCAGTACAGACCTTCTTCGGTTAAACACCGAACAAGCTCCCTCTCCCTCAAGGGAGGGGAAATAAATATTAAGAGTACGAGATTAGTTATATATGTCTGTAAAACTCGAAGATTACGAAGAATTTCTGGAAAGCGTCCCTGAAATACGTGCCGTACTGGACAGTACCTTCCATGAAGCGGCACGCATCATGTCACCAACAGGCCTGGAAACCTATATGGAAGGCGCGGTATCGCTACACAATTTAGGCAGAGGCGGCGATGTCGTTATTACCTATATTGAAGAAATCCCCTTAGTCGTAAAAGAAGTCGGTGAAGACGTAATACTGGACTGCGTAACAGCAGCGATGAAATTATCTTCCATGACTTCGGGCGAAGTGATTTCATTACTGCTTGCCAGCTTACCGACTGCTGCACGCAATTTAGGCGATGCAGAATTATTCCGTGGTTACCTTTTATTTATCCATCAATTAGCCTCGACTGCAGCCCGTGGTTTACGGCCGATGCTCAATCATATTGATGAATTACTCGGCAAATTAACGTTGAGTGGACTACGCCGCTGGGCGAACTTTGGCGCTCAGGCCTATCGTCGTGACTTTAATAACCTAACGTCTTACTTCAATCTTGAATCAGCTGATTCAAAAGCGATGTTTCAAAAAGAACGTGCCGGCGTTCTGTTTAATAAAGTGCAACGTAAATTAAACTTTTATCTACGTGCTTTATGGGGGCGTGATTTTTTCATTCGCCCGACTGGTGCAGACTTCGATGAATTTCGCCCTTACATTGAGCACCGTGTATTACACATGCCAGATGCGGTTGATGATATTGGACCTGACGATAACAAGATTCCGGGATTAGAGTTATACCGTGCAACTGCCGCACACATGGCATCACACATGTGTTATTCCACAGCACCTATCTCAGCCGAAGAACTAAGCCCAGCGCAGATGTTTTTTATCGGTTTGATTGAAGATGCACGCGTTGAATACAAAGCGATAAAAGATTTCCCCGGCTTGTTCAAGTTATGGCGCGCATTATTAGTACTGAAGTCAGACGAGAAAGCCGCACATGAAGCAATGCCAGTACTTGAACATTTTGCCTTAATGTTACTAGATAAAGACATTAGCTCTGATGATGACGAACTTAATGCGTTTGCGACTAGCTTTCATGAACAAATAGAAAAAAATCAGGACAACAATCAATTTTGCTGGGGCATGGGTCTGGAAGTTTTTCATTTATTTCAATCTCGTAAAAACGTGCCCAGCTTGCGCATACTTGAACGTATTCGAACCCCTTATCGTGACGACAACCGTTACGTCTGGGAGTTTGAAGAATTTACCTGGGATACAGAAGTTGAATATGTTCCCGCTAGTCAGCGACAGGTTCGAAAAATTGTCAGCGTTATCGAAATGGCAAATGAAGTCGATTGCGAATTAGCCGGTGATGACGCGCAGGAAATCTGGACCTGCGAAACTAACATGCGCCCTTATGAAGACGACCTGACCGATGAGCAGATTAGCTTCAACGATATGTGGGGCAAAGAGCCGGTGTCCGACCCGTATCATTATCAGGAATGGGATTACCAGATTCAGCTGCACCGTCCGGATTGGGCAACCGTCTATGAGCGCCGTCAGCCGAAAGGTAATCCAAAAGATATTCACGACATTCTCACCGAATACCGTCCAGTTGCGCATCGCATTAAACAAATTATTGATTTGCTGACTCCTCAGGGCGTGCAGCGCATGCGCAATATGGAAGACGGTGATGAGATTGATTTAAACGCGGCAGTTGACGCGATGATCTCAATTCGTATGGGTGAGCAGCCAAATCCACGTATCACCATGCGCAACGTATTAAAGACACGCGATTTGTCTGTGGTGATATTGATGGATTTATCCGAATCCACGAATGAAACCATGGTCGGTTCAGATAAAAGTGTATTGCAGCTTACACGTGAAGCTGCAACGCTGGTTTCTACCGCTATTGATGGCATCGGTGACCCGTTTGCCTTACACGGTTTCGCCTCTGATGGTCGTCACGATGTGCAGTATTATCGTTTTAAAGATTTCAGCCAACATTATGACGATGAAGCTAAATCTCGACTAGCCGGTATGAAAGGTGGATTATCAACACGCATGGGCGCAGCACTTCGTCATGCTGGTAAGCATCTTATGGAACAGCAGGAAAGACGAAAATTAATTCTCCTGGTAACCGATGGCGAACCCGCTGATATCGATGAAACCGATCCGCAGCATTTACGTCACGATACCAAGAAGGCAGTAGAAGAGCTTTATGGCACAGGTGTGCTTACCTATTGTCTGACGTTGGATCCAAATGCAGATAATTACGTAAAACGAATCTTCGGTGCCAATAATTATACAATCATAGATAATGTCGATAAGTTACCTGAGCAATTGCCAACTTTGTTCGCCAGCCTTACCGCGTAACCCCGCAATAATTATGCCGGTGGTGCATTTGATTAAGTCTGGACTGTTTAATTAGTAGAGGTGCCCTTAACTGAATTCAGTCATGTTTTTTATTGAGTGAAAGCGGCAGAATACTAACACTACAGTCAGTTTTTAACATGTCGCGATGACGTTGATCAATCTGTAACATCGATTGATAAAATTCGCCGCTAAGTCGATTTTGAATCTCGCTCATATCTTCGCCATAAAACACTACCTTACAATCCATGTTTTGTGTCAGACCTTCTCGTTCGTGAGCAGTAATTAACGGATGCCAGGATACTCGGATTAACCGACCACCTTCATCGCCTCGAACTGCGTAAGCTAAACTATCGACAAACCAGAAAGTGTTTTTTTCGATGATGGCAAGATATTGCAGAGAGCGCACAGGAACAAAAAGATGACTCGACTCACTTCGGTTAAGTAATACGTGTGCCAAATTATAAGTTTTCGACAATAACCGTGTTTGCCGGCAAGAGAACTCATCAGGCGTAAAAAATGATTGCGTATCATGAGCGGTCATACATAAATTGTAGCATTATTATAAAAAACTCTTGTCATTGGTGCAGTTTAAATTTTGAGTTATTTGCACTGGGTGGCGAACGGCAGTGAAGTACAATTATTTTGATGTTGATGTTGATGTTATGTTGGCAGTATTAACGTATATGAAAAAATATCCGTTATTTGAAATACACTGTAAATATACCATTGCAGCTCTAGTCTCAACGTTCATACAGCTACCCTTTATGCTTCTCTACAGTTGATTGAAATTCCTTGAATTGAGCTTGTTATTTACGCTGTGCTAAAATGGTAAGAACTTAAATAAAAGGCGCAGGTGTGCTATGGATCGAAGTGGTGATAGAAAAGATGGAGAAATATATTTTCAGGTGGATCGTTTTGTGGCACAAAATGGCGCGTGGTATTATATGACACGCGAAGGAACCGAACGCGGCCCTTTTAAAAGTAAGAAAGAAGCTAAAAGTGATTTATCTCTTTATATACGACATCAGCGTGACTTGGATGCATTAGGTAGATAATTTTTTTAGTCTCTAGTCTGGTACTTATTGCTATCAGTGCTCTTTTAGGTCTATCTGACTTACGCTAAACAAATTGAAGTGCTGCACTGGACGTTTTATAAAATTTCCTCCTTATTTTTGTCACCAGCTTTTTTCTGCATTTGTTTTTTGTACAGTTTTGCGAATCTTGGCACTGAAAACCCGTTCATTCTTTTATCACCAACGATAATAATAGGAACGGCTTTGCCTTTGAGCAATTTATAGTCACGTTTGCCGGTTCGACTTTTTTCGACATCATAGTCAATATAAGCAATATTGTTATCTCGAAAATATTGTTTTGCCTTTTTGCAGTAGCCGCACCGCTCGGTTGTGTAGATAACAACTTTGTCTTTTCGTCCAAGCCTTTCTACCAGCGGCGTGATTTGCACGGCTGTGTAAGTATTTATTTTGAGTTTTACTTCTTCTGCTTTTTTATCTGCTGGCGGCTTATCAGTGAAATGTGTGTTTCCATGCTGATCGACCCATTTATATATCTCGCCATTGACGGGGAAACTGAAAAGCAGCAACAGGAGGGTATATGTGAGATATTTAGTCATGGCGTGGCGTGAATAATAATAGATTAGTAATAATAGTAGAAAATACTTATAAATTCTTATGATGCCGATTTCCCTCAGTGCTAACTTATCTGTAAACTTTACACTATTCAGTTATTTATATTCAACGGGGTTAAGTTATGGGCAGAGCCTACCAAAATCGCAAAGAGTCAATGGCGAAAACATCCGATGCCAAAGCGAAAGTTTATAGCAAATATGGTCGTGTCATTTATGTCTGTGCGAAGGAAGGGGGCGTTGATCCAGACGGTAATTTGGCGCTGCGTGGTTTAATTGAACGTGCTAAAAAAGATCAGGTACCCAGCCACGTTATCGAAAAAGCCATCAAAAAAGCCGAAGGCGGTGGTGGCGAAGATTTTTCTGTCGCGCGTTACGAAGGTTATGGTCCGGGTGGCTGCATGGTGATTGTTGATTGTTTGACTGATAACCCTAACCGAACATTCGGTGATGTGCGGCTGTGTTTTACTAAAACCAAATGCAAAATCGGTACCGAAGGCTCGGTTAGCCACATGTTTGATCACAGCACCATTTTAGTGTTTAAAGGTGATGATGAAGATGCCGCACTTGAAGCATTGATGGACGCAGATGTTGATGTTACTGACATCGAAAGTGAAGACGGAAAAATAAGTGTTTTTTCACCGGATAACGAATATGGCAAAACCAAACACGCGTTAACAGAAGTATTTTCTGGCATTGAATTTGACGTTGATGAAATTCAGTTTCTACCCAAAAGCAGCTCACCCATTAGTGGCGACGACGTTGAAATGTTCGATAAATTTCTGGAAATGTTGAACGATTTAGATGATGTGCAGAATGTCTATCATAACGCGGAGTGTTAGTGTTTCCGCTGTTTAGCTCTACCAGTAGCGATTAGTTATTAAAAATGGGATCAGCTTTTTAAATCGACCGTGTGATACGCCGCTCCTAAAATGTTTGAGATGCGCGCTTATATTTTCGTGGGAGTTTTTTACATTATTAGTCCCTGCTGACTACCCCTAAATATCCTCTAAAATACCATTTATTATTAAATTAGACTATGCTAATATAACAATCAAGATACTATGTAGTATCCCGTATAAACCTCAGTGTAAAAACTAAGTGTTTTTTGCAATTTTTCAATTGCTTTCAAATAATCCCATTACCTTGTAAATATCGCTTTCGGCTCATTTGAGGCTGATGTTTAAAGTGCCCATTTTAACGGCAGCCAGAAAAGATATTTACCTGATGCCCAAATTTGTTGTTCAACTTGTTAACCTTTTGGAGAGCTTTATTATGTTTACAAAATTTATAATTATAAGTACATTTTTAATGGTGGTTTTTAGTAATACTGTAATGGCAGATATAGCCATTGTTGGTAACCCTGACGAAAATGTCGGTGATCTTACAGCGGCGAATGTTCGTAAATTGTTTTTAGGTGAGCGCCAATCATTTCCAAGTGGTTTGCATGCAACACCAATCAATCATGCTGCGGGGAGTCCTGATCGAAAAAAATTTTTCTCATTAGTTTTGAGCATGGGTGAGTCCAACCATAATCGTCACTGGAAGCGAAAAAGATCAACCAGTATCAGTAATTCACCAATTGAAGTAAATTCATATGATGAATTATTAGAAGAAATTTTTAGCACTTCAGGCGCAATCGGTTATATTGATGCTAGTAATGTTGATGGCAGAGTAAAAGTTTTACTGATAATAAAAGATTATGGCGGTGTTTAATTCGACAACGGGAAAAACATCTTAAAAATTAAACACTAAATGCCCTAAATATTTTTCGAAGCAAAGCTGCGTGCCAATTATAAAAAACAGCTTTCAAAATTCCTATGATAAGAAGAATGAAGAGTATGTTTAAAAAATTAAAAATACTATTCGTCTTGTTGCTTATTACTGGCAGCGGCGCAGTAAATGCAGATTTAGCCATCATTTACATCAAAATTATCAAGGCGGTGAGTTGGATAGGAAATGGTGCGCGAAATTTTTTTGAATATGTTTTGGAAATGGGCGAGTCAAGACATAAACGTTATTGGTCAAGAAAAATGTCGGTTGGTAAACAATGGTTACCAAAAGAACTGAGTAGTCACGAAAAAATATTAGAGTGGGTGCGAAACAATCCACTAGGCATCGCTTATATCAACACTAAAGTGGTTGATGATACGGTGAAAGTATTATTTGTGGTGAATGTTTTTGAAGATCTTTAGCGAAATATTTTTCGCAGCAAGATTAAATAACCAGAATTAAATAACCAGGATTAAATAACAAATGGTTGTAATAATAATCGCGCCACAAACATTTAAAACAACACCTTCACTTGCCATGGTTTTTGTGCTGAAAAAACCACTGGCATAAACGATGCTGTTTGGTGCTGTGGCAACTGGCATCATAAAGGCGCAACTAGCACTAATGGTTGCTGGTATCATCAATAACAGCGGGTCAATGTTTGAACCTATCGCCGCCGCTGCTAATACCGGCATTAATAAAACAGTACTTGCTGTGTTGCTAGTGGTTTCTGTCAAAAAAGTAACACTTAAGCAAATGCTGAATATCATCACGATAATAGGCAATGTTGATAGTCCGGACAAATTTTCTGCGATGCTACTGCTTAATCCCGAAACACCAAAAGCTTTGGCTAGTGCAATTCCACCGCCAAACAATAAAAGAATGCCCCAGGGAATTGTGCTCGCGGTTTTCCAGTCGAGTAAATTTTCGCCCTGTTTTTTTCCGTCGGGAATAACAAACATTAATATCACGGCAATTAATGCGACCGAGGCATCGTTGGCGTTGATTAAATCAAACCAGCTGCTCCAGCCACCAAAAGGTTCTTTTCTTGTTATCCACGCGATGGCAGTTAGTGCGAAGACCAGCATCACGCGCTTTTCAGTGCTGCTCCACTGACCAACATCCGGCATTTTAAAGCCATCGCTGTAAGTTAGTTTTCGGGTTAACCATAACCAGACTACCGGGATCATACATACCACCACCGGTATGCCCCATGTCATCCATTCGGTAAAGCCGATGTTTTTATTGAACTGTTGCTCGTATACTTGCATGAAAACTAAATTTGGCGGCGTGCCGATAGGCGTGCCAATACCGCCGATGCTAGCAGCAAAAGCGATGCCTAACATTAACGGCACGGCAAGATTTTTATCGTTGGTCTGCTTGGTTACCGCCAGCGCCACAGGTAACAACATTAATGTAGTGGCAGTGTTAGAAATCCACATGCTGAGCATTGCTGCCGTTACCATAAAACCGAGCACCAATTGTTTGCTGCTGGTATTGCCAAATAAATTGACCATGAATAAAGCAAGGCGCAAATGCGCGCCACTGCGTTCCATCGATTTAGATAAAATGAATCCGCCGAGCAATAATAAAATAAGTGGGCTGCCGTAAGATTGTCCAATTTCATTTGCGCTAAGCACGCCGCTAATTTGAAAAATAGTGAGTGGCAGTAATGAGGTGACTGGTATAGGGACAGGTTCAAATACCCACCAGATGATGCAAATAACGGTAACAGCAGCGGTAATGGCAAGTGCCGCAATATTGTCGGCTGACGAGTTATGCATTACCAAAAAATACATCAGCAGTGCAGCCAGTGGACCGGCAAACAGAGTGATGTTTTTAATGTTCATGCTGGTAGAGAAATCGGCAGAAAAGCTAATCCCATGAAAAATCTGCATCCGGTTTTGCGGTAGGGTGATATTTAAGTTGCATACCTTTTATAAAGTTTCGCAAAATTTGATCTTTGCAAACGCGATAATGTTTGTGATCTTCGCGACGGAAAAACGCGCTTAATTCGTGTTTGCTTATTTCTAAATCGGCTGATTTTAATAGTGCCAGTGTTTCTTCTTCTTTTAAATTTAGCGCAATTTTTAATTTTCTAAAAACAATATTATTGTTTAATTTTTTTTCTGGCGTGGGTTGTGGGTCGTCTTTTTTTCCGCGTTTTTCATTAATTAAACCGTTAAGAAAAATTGCTAGCTGAGTATCGCTGCAAGCTTTGTAGTTTGGGTCGTCGTCTTTTTTAAGCCAGTCACTGATTTGTTCGCGACTGATTTTTTCTTCGGCTAAGGCAAAGATGCTAATCATTTTTGTATCGTTAAAATCAAATACGTAACGGATGCGGCGCAGGATGTCATTGTTCGTCATAATTTTATTTTTATCTCTGTTCTTATCTCTATTCTTATAGTGGCCACAATTTAATGCCAAGTAAGGTGAATTGAATGGTGAGTAAAATGCACAGCAAAGTTGTGATTGCGTACAGCGGTTTGAGGCTGAATTTAAAGTTTATTTCTTTCAGATTTTTTACGCCAACAAAACTACCAATAGCGGAGAGAAAAAAAGCACATTCATTTGCGATAAGTAAGGTGAGTAACGGCAAAGCGGTTTCGCCATCGCTGCCGATTTGGCTACCTCTATTCACCACCATCAGTAGAAATAAACTTAAAGCTAAGGCGATGTAGGGGAAATTAATTGTTTTCATTATTGGTTTTAAGTATTTTGGCTACGAGGCGCATTGTTTCATATATTACCTAAATGAACCAACCTTTGCTTACATCGTCTATAAACTTAGTAACGCAGCTACTTAAACATGATTACTTAAAAATGATAAAAAATGTCTGACGATAAAAAAAATAAAGATCAGGACGCGCTCGATTATCATCGCTTTCCCACGCCGGGAAAATTACAAATCAGCCCAACAAAACCGCTCGCCACACAAAACGATTTATCGCTGGCGTACTCACCGGGTGTCGCTTCAGCTTGCATGGCGATTCATGCTAACCCCGATAAAGCGGCAGATTACACTATTCGCTCCAATTTAGTTGGCGTTGTTACCAACGGCAGCGCGGTGTTGGGTTTGGGGAATATTGGCCCGCTCGCATCAAAGCCGGTGATGGAAGGCAAAGCGGTTTTGTTTAAACGCTTCTCTGGTATTGATGTATTTGATATTGAAATTGACCAACCCGATATTGATAAATTTATCGATACAGTTGCCGCCTTAGAGCCAACTTTTGGTGGCATTAATCTCGAAGACATAAAAGCCCCCGAATGCTTTGAAATTGAACGGCGTCTGCGCGAACGGATGAATATTCCGGTATTTCACGATGACCAGCACGGCACCGCAATTATCGTCACTGCTGCCATTCTCAGTGGTTTGAAAGTGGTTGGTAAAAAATTAAAAAATGTCCGGCTGGTGACTTCCGGTGCAGGTGCCGCAGCGCTGGCGTGTTTAAATCAATTGGTCAGCGCTGGTTTGCAAAAGAAAAACATTATAGTG
>UOFD01000076.1_pt1 | contig 15056 bp, 12 predicted proteins | sample 1990101 | NCBI WGS metagenome assembly UOFD01 (sample SAMEA4728526, study PRJEB27164) | hydrothermal vent metagenome | biome: marine basaltic hydrothermal vent biome; feature: marine hydrothermal vent; material: mineral | place: Pacific Ocean | collected 2011-06-14/2011-07-23 | depth 1741 m | reverse complement strand
GCTCGACATTCTTAGAAAAGGTGGTGACAGCCTTCAAGGCCGGTATTATTTCTTGAGGTTGATGCCGTTGACGTTTTCCGAACTGAATATGAAGACACAAAAAGATGTTAGAACATTATACAACCTCTCCGGATTTCCTGAACCATTTTTAAAGGGCAGCAAGGCTAATGCAAACCGATGGTCGCGGTTTTATCGACAAAGAATTGTCCGTGAAGAAATCTCATCCAACGAACAATTTAATGACCTGGCAACCATAGAAATAATGTACAACCGTCTGCCAGACCTTGCAGGTGGCACACTGTCTATCAATTCACTCGCTGAAGATGTTCAAGTCTCCAATAAAACGCTGGGGAAATGGGTTGATGCACTTGAAAGATTGTATGCATTATTTCGCTTATCCCCCTTTGATTCGCCGGAAATAAAAGCGATAAAAAAACTTCAAAAAGTATTTTTTTATGATTGGAATGCAGTCATTGATGAGGGCAACCGTTTTGAAAATTTTATCGCTGTGCATCTACTAAAATGGATTTATTACGAACAGGATATTAATGGACGTAATGTTGAGCTTCGCTACTACAGAGACAAATATGACAGGGAGGTTGACTTCGTTATTACTGAAAACAATCGCCCCATCCATCTCATAGAAGCCAAGCTTTCTGACTCACCTGTCACAAAAGGTCTGAAATATTTGAAAGGAAAATTTCCTGAAGCACGCGCAACGATGGTTCACTTAAAAGGTAAAAAAGATTTTATTAACGATGCAGGAATAGAGCATATGCCCGCTTGTAAATTGTTGTCTGAATATTGAGATTAAGGTCGCAGAGGGAAAAAGTGCCGAATAAATAATTCCTCCGGCACCTTTATCTCTTTATCGCGGAGTTTTACATGCTTGTTAACAATCTACAGAACTAGGTGCTTGCCACAAAAAGCACACACAAGTAGCTCAACCCGACTTTATACGCCGTTTCGCTCCGCTACACTCTGTATAAATGGCCGGTTAGCAAGGCGTTGTACTTATAAAAACGGAAAATATAATGACAGAAAGTTAGTTAACCGGAGGCTAATGGTAATTCAAGATTCTTCGCTACACTCAGAATGACAGAAAGTTAGTTAACCAGAGGCTAATTAACCAGAGGCTCCTTAGGTGAAGCGGCAAAAAAGCATTCATACCAGATTAATCGACCTTATTGTTTACTGTTTTTATTGAAAGTAATTTTCGGCTCAGTTTATTTAGTTCTTCAAGTGCAATTAATCGTTCTCGTACGGTTAATTTTAATGACTGTTTAATCATGGCTCGACGACTTCCTTCCCAGGTGGCGTTGTCCCAGTTTTGTTCAGTTTTTTTAGTCATTGTTATTTTCTAGTATCATTTTTAAGTGTTCGATATCGTCTATGTCTTTTGCTCTGCCTGCAAGTTGTTTCATTAAAATGAGGGTGGGGATATTGACAATGTGAAAACTAATATCAGGTGTTAGTTCTGCATGTGCGGCAGTTTTGTATTCACCTTCAAAATCGAATGGTTCGGTTATAAAAATATCAATGGTTGTTTCTGGGTGCTGAGGGGATTGCAATGAAAACACTTGCATATTCTTATTTTCAAACCAGTCTTTTCGTTTTTTAGCGTCTGTAAATTCATGAATATCAACAGGCACTATAGGTGAGTAATCGAGTTTTTTGAAACTATCTATTGCATTTTTTATATTGGTGCTATCAAGTTGTATGACTAAATCCAGGTCAGCTGTTAAACGTTGATAGCCATGGACATTAACGGCAATTCCCCCCGCGACGAGGTATTTTACATCTGCCTGATTTAGAGCATTAAAAATAGTTTCTAGTGTATTTAGTTTCACGTTGTAAGCGTAGCGTAAACGGAAAGGATTGTCTGGGGTTTATATTATCGTTTACATCTGGCACAGTCGAGAAGGTCGTATTTAATTCCCAAGGGTTCAATTGTCCATAGCTTAAATGCAAAAAGTACCGAGTAAATTTCTTTTAATAAACCACTCGTTTGCAATGGGATAGTTTATTAATAAAATGGTTTGAACTCATAGTGCCCAAAATCGCACAATAATCACCATTATTCTCAACCAAAACTATTGACCTTAACCCCTTTCCCCAGTACACTTCCCGCCCGTTGTAGCAGGGCCTAGAAAGATGATGCTGCAACGCGTGTGTCCCCATCGTCTAGTGGCCTAGGACACCGGGTTTTCATCTCGGCAACAGGGGTTCGACTCCCCTTGGGGACGCCATTATTTTCGCTCTGACAGTAATTGTCTGAGTTTAGAGGCTGGACCAAATTCAACTGGATTTGTACCGGCCTTTTTCATATCTGACATTTAATGCATCGGGTATGTTTTCTTTCGCGCCTTCTGGAGAATGTATTGACCACAGCTGTTTTAGCGCTTGAAGATGGAAGCTTGTTTTACGGCAAGTCTATCGGCGTTTCCGGTGAAACTACCGGCGAAGTGGTATTTAATACAGCAATGACCGGCTATCAGGAAATTCTCACCGACCCTTCTTACAGCAAACAAATCGTAACACTTACCTACCCTCATATTGGCAACGTCGGCACCAATGCAGGCGATGAAGAAGCCGAGGGTGTTTTTGCTAGTGGGTTAGTCATTCGCGACAGCGCTATGGTGATGAGTAATTGGCGCGGCGAAAAGAGTCTGTATGACTACCTTGTTGAAAATAACACCGTTGCAATTTCCGATATTGATACCCGTCGTTTAACACGAATCTTGCGCGACAAAGGTGCCATGGGCGGCTGCATAATTGCAGGCGATGAAATTGATGATGCAAATGCCAAGGCTACAGCTATTGCGAAAGCAAAGGCGTTCGCCGGTTTAAAAGGCATGGACTTAGCCAAAGAAGTTACCACAAAAAAAACGTATTCGTGGACAGAGAGTGTCTGGAATCTTGAAACAAATCAACCGACTGAAAGTGCGGAAGAACAGTTTCACGTAGTGGCTTATGATTACGGCGTAAAGCGAAATATACTACGTATGCTGGTTGAACGTGGTTGCAAAGTTACCGTTGTGCCAGCAAAAACACCTGCCAGTGAAGTGTTGGCAATGACTCCCGATGGTGTGTTTTTATCAAACGGCCCAGGCGACCCCGAGCCTTGTGATTACGCGATTGAAGCCATTCAGCAAATTTTAGAAACTAATTTACCGGTATTCGGCATTTGCCTTGGTCACCAATTACTAGCATTAGCCTGCGGTGCAAAAACCCAAAAAATGAAATTCGGCCACCACGGCGCAAACCACCCCGTGCAAGATTTAGCTAGCAAAAAAGTAATGATAACCAGCCAAAACCACGGTTTTGCAGTTGATGAAAACAGCCTGCCAGATAATTTAGAAGCAACCTATCGCTCGCTGTTTGATGGTTCGCTGCAGGGTATTCATCGCACCGACAAACCTGCTTTTGGTTTTCAAGGGCATCCAGAAGCCAGCCCAGGACCGCACGATATAGCGCCGGTGTTTGATCATTTTATTGCGTTGATGGAGAAAAAATCAAAAGATTAAATTTTCCGCAAATGAACGCGAATGAACGCAAATATTTTTTATATGGAGATTATTTATGGATGGAACGATTTCACAACGAGTGATACGTTGTGCTTTTGAAGTTAGCAATACATTAGGTGCTGGTTTTCTTGAAAAGGTTTATGAGAAGGCACTGTGTGTTGAGTTGGAAAAAAAGGGACTACAGTTTCAATCGCAAAAGCCTATTGTGGTGAATTACAAAGGCTTTCAGGTTGGCGAGTACATTGCAGACATTGTCGTTGAAGATAAGCTATTGCTTGAATTAAAAGCATTGGCGACATTGTGTAGTTCACATGAAGCGCAATTAATGAACTACTTAAAAGCAACGAATCTGACTGTTGGTTTATTGTTGAATTTTGGCAGACCAAAATCAGGTATAAAACGTATAGTTTGGCAACACAATGAAACAGAAAAAATATAAATATTTGCTTTTATTTGCGTTCATTTGCGTTCATTCGCGGAAAAATAATTACCATGCCTAAAAGACAAGACATAAACAGCGTATTAATCATCGGCGCAGGTCCGATCGTTATCGGTCAGGCATGTGAGTTTGATTACTCTGGCGCGCAGGCGTGTAAAGCTTTGCGTGAAGAAGGTATCCGCGTTATTTTGGTTAACTCCAATCCGGCGACCATTATGACCGACCCGGAAACCGCCGATGCAACTTACATCGAACCCATCACTTGGCAAACAGTCGCTGCCATTATAGAAAAAGAAAAGCCCGATGTTCTGCTGCCCACCATGGGTGGTCAGACTGCGCTTAACTGCGCACTGGATTTAGACCGCGAAGGCATCTTAGAAAAATTTAATGTCGAGATGATTGGTGCCAATAAAGATGCCATCGACATGGCAGAAGACCGTGAAAAATTTAAAGTGGCGATGGAAGAGCTGGGGCTGGACATGCCACGCGCCGCCATCGCGCACAGCATGGAAGAAGCCTATCAGGTGCAGGCGCAGGTGGGTTATCCAACGGTGGTTCGCCCGTCTTTTACTATGGGTGGCAGCGGTGGTGGCATCGCTTACAATAAAGAAGAATTTGATGAAATTTGTCTTCGTGGTTTAGACCTGTCGCCGGTCAGTGAATTGCTGGTCGAAGAATCCATTTGCGGTTGGAAAGAATACGAAATGGAAGTGGTGCGCGATAAAAACGATAACTGCATTATTATTTGCTCGATTGAAAATCTCGACCCAATGGGTATTCATACTGGCGACTCAATAACCGTTGCGCCAGCACAAACACTTACCGACAAAGAATACCAGCAGATGCGCGATGCATCGATTGCAGTGTTGCGCAAAATCGGTGTTGAAACTGGCGGTTCCAATGTGCAATTTTCGGTGAACCCGGAAGATGGCCGCATGACTATCATCGAAATGAATCCACGTGTCTCGCGTTCATCCGCGCTGGCATCAAAAGCCACCGGTTTTCCGATTGCAAAAATTGCAGCAAAGCTGGCGATTGGTTACACGCTAGATGAATTACAAAATGAAATTACCGGCGGTGCAACACCTGCATCGTTCGAGCCAACCATTGATTATGTAGTAACAAAAATTCCGCGTTTTACTTTCGAGAAATTTCCGCAAGCCGAAAATCGTTTGACCACACAGATGAAATCGGTGGGCGAAGTGATGGCAATCGGTCGCACTTTTCAAGAATCGCTGCAAAAAGCATTGCGTGGACTGGAAGTGGATATCGATGGTTTTAGCTCCGTGCTTGACTCTGAAATGGCAGAAGATGAAGTTGAATCATTCCTCAATCAGGAATTAAGTCTTGCCGGTGCTGATCGATTGTTATATGTTGGTGATGCGTATCGGCGCGGTTATTCCAATGAAAAAATGTTTGACCTCACCAAAATCGATCCCTGGTTTTTAGTGCAGATTGAAGATCTAATTAAAGATGAATTAGCACTTGCGGGCAAGCGTTTAAGCGATATTTCCAAAGATGCGTTGTATCAATTAAAACGCAAAGGTTTTGCCGATAGTCGCTTGGCAGAATTGTTAAATACCGATGTAAAAACCGTGCGTGAATATCGCCACGCTTTCGATATTCGCCCGGTTTATAAACGGGTAGATACGTGTGCTGCTGAATTTTCTACTTCAACCGCTTACATGTATTCCACTTATGAAGAAGAGTGCGAAGCCGATGTTGATAACAGAGATAAAATTGTTGTTTTAGGTGGCGGTCCTAATCGAATTGGTCAGGGTATTGAATTTGATTACTGTTGTGTACACGCTGCATTTGCGATGCGTGAAGATGGTTATGAAACCATCATGATTAACTGTAATCCCGAAACAGTTTCCACCGATTACGATACCTCTGATCGTTTATATTTTGAACCGCTAACATTAGAAGATGTGCTCGAAGTTTTAGACAAGGAAAAACCCAAAGGTGTCATCGTGCAATACGGTGGTCAAACACCATTAAAACTGGCGCGTGATTTAGAAGCCGCTGGTGTGCCGGTTATTGGCACTACGCCAGACTGTATCGATTTGGCAGAAGACCGCGAACGTTTCCAGCAAGTGATTAATGAATTAGGTTTAAAGCAACCGCCGAATCGTCTAGCGCGTTCGACAGAAGAAGCGGTGCAGGGTGCATCAGAAATTGGCTTCCCGCTGGTGGTTCGTCCTTCGTATGTGCTCGGTGGTCGCGCTATGGAAATCGTGTATAACGAAACCGACCTTAAGTATTACATGAAAAATGCCGTCAGCGTTTCCAACGATGCGCCGGTATTGCTCGATCGTTTTCTTGACGATGCAGTGGAAGTTGATGTCGATGCGATTTGCGATGGTGAAGATGTTTTGATTGGCAGCATCATGGAACATATCGAACAGGCGGGTGTGCACTCAGGTGATTCCGCTTGTTCATTGCCGCCGTATTCGCTGTCGGCAGAAGTGCAAGATCAACTGCGCGAACAGACGCGTCAGTTAGCATTAAAGTTAGGCGTAGTTGGATTGATGAATATCCAGTTTGCGATTCAGTTCATAGGCGAAAACTTCAACATATATTTACTGGAAGTAAACCCACGTGCTTCGCGCACCGTACCATTCGTTTCCAAAGCCACCGGCGTACCGTTGGCAAAAATTGCTGCGCGTTGCATGGCAGGCACTTCGCTAAAAGAACAGGGCGTTACCAAAGAGGTAGTGCCAAAAAACTACGCGGTAAAAGAATCCGTGTTCCCGTTTGTGAAATTTCCCGGCGTTGATCCGTTGTTAGGTCCCGAGATGAAATCGACCGGTGAAGTCATGGGCGTAGGTGAAACCTTCGGTATGGCATTCGCTAAAGCACAATTAGGTGCGGGCGTAAATTTGCCGACAAAAGGTCGAGTCTTTATTAGCGTGCGTGAACGTGATCGTGAACATGCTGTTTCACTCGGAAAAGAACTGGTCGATAAAGGTTTTGAAGTGGTTGCAACCAGCGGCACCGGCAGTGCATTAAAAGCCGCCGGCATTGAATTTAAAAAAGTGAATAAAGTTTACGAGGGTAGACCACACATTGTAGACATGATTAAGAATGGTGATATCGCGTTAATCATTAATACCACCGAAGGCAAAAAAGCCATCAGTGATTCTTACACGATTCGTTCTTCAGCACTGCAGCACAAGGTGAGTTACACTACCACCATCGCCGGCGCTAATGCCACCGTTCGAGCAATAGATTATTTGGAAGTAAATGACGTGACGAAATTACAGCATTTGCATGAAAAGATACAAGAAGAGGTTTTAGCGTGAGTCAAGCACCAATCACCGTGCGCGGTGCAAAAAATTTACAGGACGAATTGTTCCAGTTAAAAAGTGTTGATCGTCCGAAAGTCATTGAAGACATCGCTACTGCACGTGAGCACGGCGATTTAAAAGAAAACGCAGAATATCATGCCGCACGCGAGCAACAAGGTTTTATCGAAGGTCGCATTAAAGACATCGAAGGCAAGCTCGGCAACGCAATCATTATTGACGTCACCACGGTGAACGCCAACGGTAAAGTTGTGTTTGGTGCAACAGTTGATGTTGCCGACGAAGAAACCGGCGATGAAATGACGTACCAGATTGTCGGCGAAGACGAGGCCGATATAAAACAAAATATGATTTCAGTTGGTTCGCCCATCGCCCGCGCCTTAATTGGAAAAGTAGAAGGTGACGTTGCCGAAGTAAAAGCCCCCGGTGGTTTGCGTACACTTGAGATTGTTGAAATTCGTTATGTTTGATTTTCCGCAAATGAACGCGAATAAACGCAAATAATTTTTAATATAATATACCAAAAACACTGTCGTTTTAACGCGGAAAACTTTATATGTCGGTCGCTTAAAACTTTTTATCTATACTCTAAATAATAACGGAACAAATACAATTATTTGCTTTTGATTTGCGTTTATTCGCGTTCATTTGCGGAAAAAATAAAACCTATGCCCCTTTCAAAAAAACAAATTAAATTCTTACGTGCAAAGTGCCACGATTTAAAAGCCGTTATCATGCTCGGTCAAAAAGGTTTGACCGAAGAAGTTTTAAACGAACTTGAAATCGCCTTAACGCATCATGAATTAGTTAAAATAAAACTATCCGTTGATGACCGTGACGAACGCAAAAAAATGATTGTCAAAATTTGCGAAAAGAGCCAGTCAAAAGAAGTGCAATCGATTGGTAAAACCTTGTCGGTTTATCGGGTGAATCCTGACAAGGCAATTATTGAAATACCCAAGGGATAGTTGGCAGTCGTCAGTAGGCAGTTATCAGTAAAAGCTTTTTCTGCCAACTGCTAACTGTCTACTGCCAACTTAGAAAACCATGGCTAAAAGCAAAAGCAGTAAAGGTTGGCTCAAAGAACATTTCGACGACGAATACGTGCGTCGTTCGCAACAAGATGGTTACCGTTCGCGTGCCATTTATAAACTCATCGAAATCGATAAAAAAGATCGCTTAGTCAAATCCGGCATGACCATTATCGACCTCGGTGCTGCGCCCGGTGGTTGGTCTGAATACTGCGTCAAAAAGCTCGGTAAAAAAGGCACGATGATAGCGCTGGATATTCTACCGATGGAACCTATTGATGGCGTGACAATCATAGAAGGAGATTTTCGTGAGGAAGCGGTTTTTGACGAGTTAATGGCGGTGATGGCTGCCGATAAAGAAAGCCAATCCGCAGACCTTGTAATTTCTGATATGGCCCCCAATATAAGTGGTATGGGTTCGGTTGATATGCCACGTGCATATTATTTGTGCGAACTGGCTTTGGATTTAGCGCAACAGGTGTTGAAACCTGGCGGTGGTTTGCTGGTTAAATTATTTCAAGGCGAAGGTTTTGAGGCTTATAATAAAGAATTGAAAACCAGCTTTTCTAAAATTGTTATGCGCAAACCTAAAGCTTCTCGGGCGCGCAGCCGAGAGATATATGCACTGGCAACAGGTTTTCTTGGTAAAGTGAATTAAAGTGTTGTAAATTAGGTGAATGAATTTATTCGCTAAAAATGGCGAATGTTATCTGGTCAATGTTATTCGGAGCGATTAATTGAACGATCTAGCAAAAAATTTAGTTTTATGGGCAGTTATCGCTGTTGTTTTATTGTCTGTTTTCAGCAATTTCAGCAAGCAATCGAATAACACGCAAACGCTGCCGTACTCCACCTACATTCAAATGGTGAAGTCGAAGCAGATTTCACAAGTTTCGATTGAAGGTCGTGAAATTAAAGGTAAAACCAACAGCGGTAGTACCTTCCAAACTTACAGTCCTGAAACTAGCAATACAGCGATGGTTGGTGATTTGCTGGATAACAGCGTCGAAATTTCTGCGGCTGCGCCCGAAGGTCAGTCGTTATTAATGACCATTTTCATTTCATGGTTCCCGTTCCTGTTGCTTATTGGCATCTGGATATTTTTCATGCGCCAGATGCAAGGCGGCGGTGGTGGTCGCGGTGCGATGTCGTTTGGCAAAAGCAAAGCGCGTATGTTGGGCGAAGATGAAATTAACGTTACATTTAAAGATGTCGCTGGCGCAGAAGAAGCCAAAGAAGAAGTGGTGGAACTGGTTGATTTCTTAAAAGACCCAAGTAAATTTCAAAAACTTGGTGGCAAGATTCCTAGTGGTGTATTGATGGTGGGCTCGCCTGGTACAGGTAAAACATTGCTGGCACGAGCCATTGCGGGTGAAGCGAAAGTGCCGTTTTTTACAATCTCCGGTTCTGACTTTGTTGAGATGTTTGTTGGTGTTGGTGCTTCGCGTGTACGTGATATGTTCGAGACCGCAAAAAAACATTCGCCCTGTATTATATTTATCGACGAGATTGATGCCGTTGGTCGCCATCGTGGCGCAGGTGTTGGCGGCGGACATGACGAACGCGAACAAACCTTGAATCAACTGCTGGTTGAAATGGATGGTTTTGAAGGCAACGAAGGTGTCATTGTTATTGCCGCAACCAACCGCCCAGATGTTTTAGATCCAGCATTATTGCGTCCCGGTCGATTTGATCGCCAAGTGGTTGTACCGCTGCCGGACATCCGTGGACGCGAACAGATTTTAAAAGTACACATTCGTAAAGTACCAGAATCTGAAGATGTAAAACTGGCAATTATTGCGCGTGGCACACCGGGATTTTCGGGTGCTGATTTGGCAAACCTGGTGAATGAAGCGGCATTGTTCGCCGCACGTGAAAACAGCAAAGCCGTTAACATGTCGCATTTTGAGCGCGCAAAAGACAAAATCATGATGGGTGCTGAACGCCGTTCTATGGTGATGTCTGAAAAAGAGAAAAAACTTACCGCGTATCACGAAGCCGGTCATGCCATCGTTGGGCGTTTAGTGCCTGATCATGATCCAGTTTACAAAGTGAGCATTATTCCGCGCGGTCGTGCATTGGGCGTAACCATGTTTCTGCCTGAAGAAGATCGCTACAGTCACAGCAAAAAACATCTGGAAAGTCAGATTTCCAGCTTGTTTGGTGGGCGTATTGCCGAAGAATTAATCTACGGCAAAGACAGCGTAACCACCGGTGCTTCAAACGATATTGAGCGCGCAACCGACATTGCGCGCAATATGGTCACTAAATGGGGGCTTTCAGATCGCCTGGGCCCGCTGACTTATTCTGAAGATGAAGGCGAGGTTTTTCTTGGTCGCTCAGTGACGCAGCATAAGAATTTAGGTGATGATACCGCGCGTATTATTGATGAAGAAATTCGCTGTTTGATTGATGCAAACTATCAGCGTGCTGAAGCATTATTAAAAGACCACCTTGAAGTATTGCACACCATGACGGATACGCTGATGAAATACGAAACCATTGATGCCAATCAGATTGATGCGTTGATGGCGGGCAAAAAAGTACCTGCGCCAAAAGACTGGGTCGATATGGATGATGACAATAATAGCGACAATAACAGCAGCAATAATAGCGGCGATGCCAGCAGTTCTACAGTAGACAAAAAAGCGAAAAAAGATTCTGGCGATGGCACCATTGGTGGACCTGCGGGGCAGCATTAGGGGATAGTTGGCAGTGGTCAGTTTGCAGTAGGCAGTTTAAAAAAACCGGAGTTTGCTTCGGTTTTTTTATTTGTTTTTTGTAAACTTTTACTGCCAACTGCCAACTTTTCTCAATGCAAAAAATCCTAAATAAAATCCGTTCAAACCACTGGGTTGTAATGGGCATTTTAAATGTCACCCCAGATTCATTCTTCGATGGCGGTCAATTTAACCAACTTGATAACGCGCTAAAACGTGCACTGCAAATGCAGGCACAGGGTGCAGATGTGATTGATATTGGTGGTGAATCTACACGGCCCGGTGCTAAATCAGTTTTGCTGGAAGAAGAGCTGCAGCGGGTTATTCCTGTTATCGAAAAAATCCGGCAGAACTCTGATATTGCCATTTCTATCGATACCAGTAAACCGCAGGTAATGCAGGCAGCTATTGAAGCGGGCGCTTCTATGGTCAATGATGTTAATGCCTTACACGCAGAGGGCGCGGTAGAAATTTGTGCAAAATACCAGATTTCTGTGTGTTTGATGCACAAACAAGGTAAGCCGCAGAATATGCAAGATAAGCCACAATACAAAAATGTAGTGGATGAGATTCAGCAATATTTGGAAAATCGCACAGCTATTTGTATTGAAGCAGGAATCCCTGCCGAAAAAATATGTGTTGATCCCGGCTTTGGATTTGGCAAAACACTGAAAAATAACCTATCTTTATTACAAGAGATGCAGCAATTTTGCTCGATGGACTATCCGGTATTAGTCGGCATTTCCAGAAAAAGCATGTTTGCTGCGTTGCTTGACAGAAGTGTTGAACAAAGATTGACTGCCAGCACATCGGCAGTAGTAATCGCTTATCAAAAAGGCGCGCGTTTTTTCCGGGTACACGATGTCGCGGAAACCTGTGATGCTTTAAAATTGTGTGCAGCAGTGACGTAATAAAACTCTCAGTGCGGCAAATATAATTGAGCCAATATAACGGGAATTAATATGACAAAAAAATATTTTGGTACAGACGGTATTCGCGGCAAAGTTGGCACTGGTTTAATGAGCCCCGAAAAAGTACTCAAGTTAGGCTGGGCCGTTGGTCGCGTATTGGCATCGCACGAAAATGAAGACGGTTTAATCAACCGCGTTGTCATTGGTAAAGACACACGAATTTCTGGTTACATGTTTGAATCTGCTTTAGAAGCTGGGCTGTCAGCTGCTGGCGTTGATGTCGAATTGCTCGGGCCAATGCCAACGCCGGGCATCGCTTATCTAACCCGTACTCTGCGCGCATCAGCAGGCATCGTTATCAGTGCATCACATAACCCTTACTACGATAACGGGTTGAAATTTTTCTCACCTGAAGGTAAAAAGCTGGATGACGACATCGAGCATGAAATAGAAGCCATGTACGAATCTGAAATGGTAATCGTCGAATCAGCTATTTTGGGTAAGGCGCATCGTGTAGTGGATGCGCAAGGACGTTATATTGAAGCGTGTAAAGCATCCATTCCCATTGGTACACGTTTGAAAGGTTTGAAAATTGTGCTCGATTGTTCCAACGGCGCAACCTACGATATTGCGCCCAAAGTATTCACCGAATTAGGCGCAAAGGTTATTACCATTGGTGATAAACCCGACGGTTTGAATATTAATTTTGAATGCGGCTCAACCGCGCCACAACATTTAATTACGCGCGTTAAAGTTGAAGGCGCTGATTTAGGCATTGCATTTGATGGCGATGGCGACCGCGTGTTGATGGTTGATAATAAAGGTGAAGAAGTTGATGGTGATGAGCTGTTATATATCATTGCACGCTCACGGCTAAGCGATGGTGAAAATATCGGCGGCGTGGTTGGCACGTTAATGTCAAACCTGGGCATGGAGCTGGCAGTAAAAGAATTAGGCATTAATTTTGAGCGCAGCAAAGTCGGCGATCGTTACGTGCTGGAAACCTTGAACGATAATCGTTGGACAATTGGTGGCGAATCTTCCGGTCACATTATCTGTTTAGACAGAACCACCACCGGCGATGGTATTGTCTCTGCACTGCAGGTACTGGCGTATCTGGTAAAAGAAAAAATCACTCTGCATGAAGCCAAGTCTGGCATGAACAAATTCCCACAATTGATGATTAATGTACCGCTGCAGGGAAATGCAGACCCAATGCAATCCGCCGCAGTGCAGCAATCAGTTGTGCAGGCAGAAACAAAACTTAGTGGCCGTGGTCGCGTATTATTAAGACCTTCCGGTACTGAGCCATTGATCCGCGTGATGGTAGAAGGCGAAGACGAATTGTTAGTCTCACAGCTGGCAAATGATATAGCCGCGCAAGTTGCACAGGCGGCAGATGCGGCTTGAAAAGAAGTTGGCAGTAAGCAGTTAAAAAGTACTGTGCTCTTTAATTTATTTTACTACTAAAGTTAAATTCATTAACAGGAATAAGCCCACCAGAACCTTTTTCAGAGAGGTGTCTGAGAAAAGCTCTAGTGAGTTTTTGCAAAAATCTAAATTATTGCCCGTTGTCGTTGTAGATTAAATAGCGATTGTTATCACCATCTGCAACTATTAACTGCTTATTTAACTGGTAGATACCTGAAGGGTAAGATAATGTGCGAGCGCTAGCGTTAGTATCTTCAACATTATCCTGGTCATCGTCATTTATTGTGATATTGGCAAAATCGCTTTGCCCTAACACGGTATCCGCTGGGGTAAAATTATCCGTAGGAAAAGTATTCCATACCAGTATGCGGTTATTCTCGCTATCAGTTATAAAGAGTTGCTCCCCATTTGAATAAACCCCGTTAAGTGGACCGTTCAATGTACGCGCGCTAGCAATACTGCCATCGCCATCAGTAATGCCATCCTGGTCATCATCATTTTCTGCGGTATTGAGAAAATCATTCTGTCCGAGAACGATATCAGCAGGGGTAAAATTACCCGTAGGGAAATTGTTCCAAATTAATGTTCTATTATTATCGGTATCGAGGACAACGAGACGAGTGCCGTCAGTCCAAACGCCAAATGGATTGTTAAGCGTGGAAGCCGTGGCGTTATCAGCTATTCCATCGTCGTCACTATCATTTCTAGCGCAATTTGTGAAACTTTGTTGCCCTAATATGATATCTGCTGGCGTACCATTTTCGGTTGGGATAGTGTTCCATATAAGGACGCGGTTATTCCCAGAATCAACCACCACAACTTTATTGCCAGTAACTGAAATTGCCGCAGGGTTGTTTAAGCTGGTTTTTGTACAGTTTGCAATGCGAGACACTAAATCAAGTTGACCCAATGTGATGTCTGCAGCAACGCCGCCGCTGATTGGAACATTATTCCAGATTAATACTCGATGATCGTTGTAAGACGGCATATACATTTTACCGTTGACAGCAGTAATGCCTAATGGCCCATCGAATGCGGTATCACTCGTGCCTGCTGCTACTGTTGTGAAGTTCGGTTGCCCTAAAACAAAATCGGCAACTTGATTGTTTGTAGTAGGCACGTTGTTATAAGCGAGCATCCGGTTGTTGTTGTATTCAGGTAAATACAAAATGCCATTGTTTGATCCTGGACTAGCAAAAGGTCCATCAATTGTGTTTGCATCTGGTGAGCCGCCCTGGTTTGCAGACGTGCCTGTGAAATCCGCTTGTCCAATAACGGTAGCTGCATTTTGGAAATTGCTAAGAGACAGCGCTTTTGATGGTGGCGGGGTATCTTCATCACTGTTGGTGCTGGCAGACCCGCCGCCACTGCATGCTGTTATGCTTATACATAATAATGGTGCTAAAAAAAATGTGCGATTTATGCTAGTGGTTTGACTTAATTTCATATTATTCGTCCTGATAGTGGGTTGCTGATTGTTGTGTATGAACTTTTAAAATTTCATGCACGCTAATATAATTTGTGGGTATGGATTTACACTTGCGTGTATGCATTACGTAACTGATGAAAACTATAGATGAAAACTATAGATGAAAACTATAGATGAAAACTATAGATGAAAACTATAGATGAAAACTATAGATGAAAACTATAGATGAAAACTATAGATGAAAACTATAGATGAAAACT
>UOFD01000042.1_pt1 | contig 15321 bp, 13 predicted proteins | sample 1990101 | NCBI WGS metagenome assembly UOFD01 (sample SAMEA4728526, study PRJEB27164) | hydrothermal vent metagenome | biome: marine basaltic hydrothermal vent biome; feature: marine hydrothermal vent; material: mineral | place: Pacific Ocean | collected 2011-06-14/2011-07-23 | depth 1741 m | reverse complement strand
AATATCTATTTTATTTTTTACAAATAAGTAAAACAATTATCAGTAGACTACTATTCAGCTAATTTTGAATGTCTGCTTATGCGATTTTATAACACTACATTAGAAGCAGCTAAAGTTCCGCTATGTGATGAACTGGAAAGAAAACCAATTCATTTCAACAAACCACTTTGTACCATTTACAGAAAATAACAAATCTTAACAATAGATGTAGCAACAGACTCTCATACCCTTTAAAATTCACCACATGAATTTCGTCAACGGTTTACACTTCAACTACTTTAGACACACAACTAATTTGCTAAGATGTTGTAAAAATTTCCAGGTATACCACTACCGAATCATTTATCGAGTTTTGGTAACTTGACACAAAAATTTAACAACCAGTCAGAACTTTTTAAACTTGGCACATTGAACTCGGCACATTGAACTCGGCATGGGCATAAAAAAACCTTACACTCTCTGGCCACTCTAACGACAGCCCAACAATTTAAAGCGTGAAAAATTAAATTCAATGGATAAACAAAAAAGCAATCAGCAGAATATACATCGTGAATTAATTCGGTCCCCTTCACTGTATTTAAAAGAATTTGAAGCCAAGGAAGATGCTGGCAGTAGAGGCAACAGGTTAATCAGCGGAACCCGAGTAAAATCGGTGGTCATGCCCATACTCTACTGGTTATTGAAACATGTACCTCTAGTCATTGCCAAAGCACCGGTGCGTTTACTGATGATGGTAATGCAAATTTTATACTGGTGGCCAAAAAATCCGTTACGTCTTTCTTGTGAAAACCTCTGTATTATTGCTCAGCGCGCAGGACATAATCACCATAGCAAAGTGATATACCAGCAATTCCTCACCAATGCCTTCGGTACTGTAGAAAATTATTTTCACCTCTATACACACGGGCTTGCTTCAGTGCAGGACAGAGTACATTTATCCAACGCGGATAATGAAAAAATGAACAAGCTGCTTAAAAAATATGGCGGTGCGCTTATTGCTGTACCTCACAATTTTGGCAGTGCCTTTTCCGGCTTTAAAATGGGTCAGGCATTTCCTATGGTATTGGTTACACGAAACTCATCCACCATTGACCGCACGAAAGCTGCCATTGATTTTTTTGAGCGTATGGGTGTCACCATTGTTATGGTTCGAGGAGGCAACTTTTTCGAGTTAACACGCACTCTGTTTTCCATATTAAAATCCGATAAAGCCATTGGTGTCACTGTTGACAGTTTTGACCGTTCGGAATCCAGAGTTGAAGTTGATATGTTTGGCAGCAAAATCGGTTTTAATCCATGGGCTGCAAAAATTGCAGCTCGTTTGGATATTCCACTCGTACCTTCCTATTTCATATCCCAGGGCAAGCAAATATCCATTGAGTTTGGCACCAGCCTAATAAGTAAAAACGTCGAAGAACTGGTTCAGCACTATGTCCAATATTTTGAACGCGGTATCCTTAAAAACCCCGCAAGTTGGGCCTTTCTGGCGGATAGACGCTGCGCAAAAGTGTTACGTGAAGCCAGTCAGAAAATTACCTGATCTCTATAAACTAGCTCGATGAAAACTAACTCTATGAAAATCATCCCTATAGAAACTAGCCCTGCTGAAAACAACAAATCTTCACAATAACCGTAGCAACACACCCTCATACCCTTTAAAATTCACTTGATGAATTATGTTAACGGCTTGCACTTTAATAACATCCGCGGTGATATTTATGGCGGTTTAACTGCTGCTGTTGTCGCCCTCCCGCTAGCAATGGCAATGGGCGTCGCTTCTGGCGTTGGCCCGATAGCCGGCATGTACGGCGCAATTTTTGTTGGTTTTTTTGCGGCATTGTTTGGTGGCACACCGGCGCAGGTTTCTGGCCCTACTGGTCCGATGACAGTAGTAATGGCGGCGATTTTTATTCAATACACCGGCATGTTTCCCGATGACCCCGCGCAAGGTGCAGCACTGGCTTTCACCGTAGTGATGATGGGCGGACTTTTTCAGATTATTTTTGGTATGTTAAAGCTGGGCAAATATATCGAGCTCGTTCCCCACCCCGTTGTTTCTGGTTTTATGACCGGCATCGGTGTAATTATTATTTTATTGCAGTTTGGTCCACTGCTTGGGCAGGCGGCAGATTCCAAGCCAATCGTCGCGGCACTATCGATATCGGAAAACATTCATCTACTCGATACCACTTCATTGCTACTCGGCGTAATTGCATTGATTGTTGTTTTTGGTGTGCCTAAATTTTTACCCAAAATAAACAGACTTGCACCCTCACCACTATTGGCATTAATTATTGGCACGTTGATTTATTTGTTTTTTATACCTGCTGGTAGCACACCAATTATTGGCGATATTCCTACTGGTTTTCCTGAGTTTCGCTATCCAACAATCGAGCTAAGTTTATTGTTGCAAATGATTGCCTCAAGTTTAACACTAGCAGGTTTAGGTGCGATTGATTCACTACTCACCTCTTTAGTTGCCGACAATGTCACCCGCACGCAGCACAAATCAGACCGTGAACTTATCGGTCAGGGTATCGGCAATACCATTGCTGGCATGTTTGGCGGACTTCCCGGTGCAGGTGCAACCATGCGCACCGTGGTCAATGTAAAAGCTGGTGGGCGCACACCGATATCGGGCGCTTTACATGCACTTATTTTATTGGCGATTGTGCTGGGTGCCGGTGCGTTAGCCAGCGATATTCCCAAAGCCGTTCTGGCAGGTATTTTAATTAAAGTCGGCGTTGATATTGTGGACTGGGATTATTTAAAACGTGTAAAAAATGCACCAAAGGCGGGTGTTGCCATCATGCTTACCGTATTAATCATTACCGTGACCATCGACCTTTTACTGGCTGTTGGCACTGGCATGGTAATGGCAAGTTTTCTGTTTATGAAACGTATTACTGATATACAAATTGCCAGTATGAAAACTGTTACCGAACCGGGTGATGGCACTATTTATGAACGCGCACTGTCCGAGCAGGAAGCGGCAATTATGAAACAAGCTAACAATCAGATTATGTTGTTTCACATGCAAGGCCCTATGAGTTTTTCTTCGGCTAAAGCACTGGTTCGCCGCCACTCGATGGTCACTGATTATCAAGTAATGCTGCTCGACTTGTCAGATGTACCGTGCATCGACTTCACTACTGCGCGCGCACTGGAAGATATTATTACGGATACAATCAATGCCGGACAGCACATGATTCTACTTGGCGCATGTGAGGATGTTTATAAAATGTTAGCGCAGCAAGATGTTCTTAAAAATTTTAGTGCAGACAATATATTTGATAAGCGCATCGACGCACTACTGTATGCGCAAAAATTATTACGCAACTAATGATTGTTTAACTAAAATCGCCACAACTTATCACTCGTGTTTTTCAAGATAACACAACCAGAAGCTGAAGAAGAATTTAAACGCTATTACCATTTACGTTGGCAACTACTGCGCGCACCCTGGCACCAGCCAAAAGGTTCTGAAATTGATGACATAGAAGAACAATGTTTTCATGTTATGGCCGTTGATACTCAAAAAAATATTATCGGTATTGCGCGCCTGCAATTTAATTCAAATAGCGAAGCACAAATCCGTTATATGGCAGTCATCGAATCGCATCAAAAGCAAGGCATTGGCAGAGAACTCATTAAAACAATGGAGCAACACGCACAGAAATATTTTCATGGAAAAATTATTTTAGACGCAAGAGAGCCAGCAGTAGATTTTTACAAAAAACTTGGGTTTCGTGTTGTTGAAAAAAGCTACTTACTGTTTGATGAAATACAGCATTTTCGTATGATAAAAAATTTAGGGTGAAGCTTCTTCATTCGCTAACTGCGCACAGTTGTTCATGCATTGACCACAATACGTTGTACCCATGCGAATATGATAACGCACCAAGTCTCCCACATTAATTTCGCCTGCACAGCTATCACACAAAGTAGAAGCACCAATCTCAATTTCTTCAAAACCGTCCAGTGGCACTTCTTCTCCAAACAATATTTTTTTTATTGGTGTAGATTTAACAATGTCAGGGCGATACATTTCTTCGTACTGCATCCAACGTTTGATTAAATGTTCAGCCAGACCATGCTCTCTTAAACAATTTTCCATAATACTTTCACGGTAATCAAACATCTCATCAGAAATAACCATCCAATGATGTGTGTTTTTAGGCTGATCACCAAAATAAACTTTTTCCCCAGTAAACATTTGATAATGGAAGTTATAAACTTTTTCTATCAGTCGTTGTTTTGTAATGCCCTTAAAATAGGGACTAAGCAATTCATCATCAAAAACTTGCGTGTAAAAATCTGTCAAAATTTCGGTCATCAGCGCACCATTATTTAGCGCCTGCCACATTTCTGGGTCTGGATCAGGGAATTTACGAGGTTCGGGCTCTGCTTCAGCAAAAAGCTGGTCAGTAGACAGCTCCTTAGATAACGCTTCATCAGCATGCATATTGTCATAAAGAAATGGATCAGAATAAATATCTTCTTTATTCACACCGGCACACGCCATCGCTTTTTCTGCAGCCACAATCATTTGTGGGTGACCACTTAGATACACTCGCCAATCTTGAATATTTGTATTTTGCTGCAGTGCAATTTCATCACAACGCCCGCTTACAGCAGATGATGCCTTATCATCAGAAGCGCACAGCACATAACTAAAATTCGAGTATTTACGCGCTAACGTTTCCAGATTATCGCAAAGATAATGGTCTTCTTGTTTTTTTACACCATGGTAAAGTTTTATTTTTCCTTGATGCCCTGTCAATAACGCATCTTTTACAATACCAATATGCGGTGCTACGCCTGTGCCGGTTGAAATTAGTAATATGTTTCGATTTATGTCATCAGGCATGTAGTAGCAGCGCCCCAAAGGACCCTGTAATTCAAGTTCATCGTTTTCCTGTAGTTCGTCAAATATCCATTGGCTCATTTTACCTTTTGGCACGCGCCTGACGTGCATTTCCATGTAATAGTCGTCATGCGGCACACTGGCAAGCGAATAACTTCTAATCAGGTTATTTTCAGTCTGGATGTTTGTAGCTTGAATATTAATAAATTGACCTGCTCTGTAATAAATTTGCGTTGCAGGCTCCAATAATAAGCGACACACATTAGGGGAAAGCAATTCTTTTTTATAAACAACTGCACGGGTGAGAATATCGGCAGCACGGGGCGGCTCAATTTTCATATCAGCCTCAGGTTTGCAGATACAAGGTAAAAAATACCCTTTATCAATCAGTGTGGCTTTGATACCTCTTTGTGATGATTTTGGCGGTGGGGCGTCCACTGCACGCAGTAAACAGGTATGACACACACCGTTTCGACAAGAGAAAGGCGTAACTACGCCGCGCCTTAAAAAGGCCTCCAATACCGTTTCATCATCGCGGCATTCATGCACTTTATTATCAAAAGATAATTTCATTTTTAAGCCAAAAGAAAAATAGTATTATTTGAAATGACTCTCATTATAAAAATTCTGAAATTTTCTCAGCAGTCCTTCTCGCTTCAAGAAAGATCATGCCTAAATTTGATTTTGGCTTTGCTGCCAGTGCCAGCACACCTTTGACACCAATCTGGACAATTAATACCGTGCCTTTGGTTCCCTCAATTAGCAACAGTTTTAACTCACCACGACCGGTTTCATCTGCTGCACGTTTTGACAACGCCAACAATGTTGCGCACATCGCACCGAAACGATCGGGATCTATTTCATCTCCCAGCATCGCTGCTTTGATTAAACCATCACTTGTAGTAACGGCTGATGCTTCTATATCACCCGTTGCCATATTCAATTTGCTTAAAATTGATTTTAGCTGGCGAGTATTTTCATCGTCTTCTGATATTTCGTTTTGCAAAAATTTGTCCTTTTTTATTGCGCTAAAACGGCCAGCACAGAGCAAGTTCTAACGCTTAAAATTATTTATATCTTATAGCATAGCTATAAATGCCTAATTATTTAGGCTTTGATTAAATTTTTAGTAAGCATCTACTAGGAACTAGCCCAAATATTTCATTAAAAATATCCGAGCTAGAAAAACACAATAGACCTATTTAAACAGCAGTTTCACATTCAACAATTGCCTGACGCGCTTTTGTTAAAGCCATACCCATGTTTGTGGAAATTCTGCACACCACACACAACACATGCGATTCATTTGTTTTTGCTCTTAAGAAAACATGTACTAAATTGTCACTGTTAATGATGATTTCTTGAAAATAATGATGATCATCTGTATCAACACCACGCATTTTTTTAAACATATTTTCAATCATTGTTACATTAGTCCCCTGAAACAAATCAGATGTTGCCGCAGCTAATACATCAATTACCTCTGATGGATGCGAGTCAACCGTTTTAACACCAAGTAACATACCTGAATCAAGGTCAATATAACCGGCTGCAACGGCTTCTGGAACGTTTTTAACGGCATCTTGCAATGCTTTATCTAATGACATATTTTTTCTCCTAAAATTATTTTTTATTTTAATAGTATTATTTCCGATGTCTTACTGATTAGCTGCACCGCTCACATCGGGAGAGTCGCTGCCATTTTCAATATTTCCTTTGGTTTTAAGGAAATATTCAAATTCTGTTAAAAATTGCACCTGAACCTCGGACTGAATCCAGCGTGGTTCGATACCTCTGGTTTGTTCCAGTGCGTTAATTGCATTTGCGCCCTCATAAATTAATTGCGCAGCCAAAACTGTTCCAGTACGTCCTAATCCTGCTTTGCAATGCACCGCAATAACTTTCGACGATTCAAGCAAAGCACTTATCTGCTCACATATTTCAACCGCTTGCTGATTTGATGGTGCTTGCATATCCGGCATGGGTGAACGGATAACTTCAACACCCATCTCATTACATATATCGGCATCAATTTCTTTTTCTGTAAGGGAAACAAGGTGTGTAACCCCAACTCGCTTTAATGCTTCAAGGTCGTATTCCAGTTCTTTAAGCAAACCGGGTTTAGGTGTTCCAGCTAGCTTGCCTTTTTTTAGCCATAAAAAACCTCTTGGCCCTAATACATGGCTTTTAAATTGTGTCGCCGCTTTAGGTAACGCTCTAACAGATGCTTTGTACTGATTGTTAATTTCTTCTGATTTTGCATCTGGCGACGGTACCACACAGCTTCCCGAGCGTACAAAATCTTTTCCTGGATTTGATTTTGGTGCAGCAAAAAAATTATCGGTGGGTTGCATTTCCTGCACCCAGCCACCCGCAAGCAATACCGTCTGACCACCTAACTTTTTTGCCTGACGCTGATTATGTAAAACAATCAACACTGCACGTTTTTCTGATTCGTTTTTTATATACTGAAGAATGCGTGCAACGTCCTCATCATCAACACCTGTTGTCGGTTCGTCAATACATAATAACTTCGGCCCTGAAGCAACAGCTCTCAATATCGCCAGATGCCGCTGCATTCCTAAAGGCAGTTCAACTACGCATTGGTCAAGTTGTTCTACAAGTGCATCAAGACCTGCCTGGCAAAGCAACCGCTTCACTAACTCGCGCTGCTCAAGTTGCGTTAATGTGTGCCTTTCCGGCAGACCGCTTACAACGTTCTCCAGCACACTTGACATCATTAATTTTGCACTTTGCGATACCAGCACGGGCGCTTCGTCAGCTTGTTCTATTGGCGCACCAATAAATGCCAACGACCCCCATGTTCGATAAGATGGGCTAGCTGCGCTGAGCCCAGCTAATGACCTTAACAATGTCGATTTACCCGTACCTGAAGGCCCCATCACAACAACAATGCCTGTCTCTGGTATCTCCATCGTTAGCGAACTCAATATAATGCGATCACCAAAAGCGACACCAAATTCTTTTAGTGACAACAATATAGAATCATTCATTACATGTGACTGTGTAAGGGACATTATTTTTTAAAGTATTTTCATTTAAGGCATTATCTCTTAAGACGTTATCTCTTAAGACAGGGATCAAGCATTGCCAGTAGTGCCAGTAATAATACTTTAATGTCACTTCTGCTACGTGAGTCAACTTCAAACACTGGTGCCTGCATACCATGTTCTCTTAACCTGTTGTGGTAACTATATAAACCCGGTCTATTCGCTTCTTTATATCGGTTTACACCAATAACAACTTCACGGTCTGAAATAAAATTTTCGAAAGCGCTAAGATAATGAGACATGTCATCAAGTGGATCATCTCGTGTATTGTCCAGCAGCAAGATCAAACCAATGCCGCTTTCTGCCAGAATATCCCACATAAAATTAAATCGTTCCTGCCCCGGTGTACCATAGAGATGCACGGTGTCACCATCAGCTAGCCGTAAGGTGCCATAGTCCATCGCAACCGTTGTATTTTCTTTTAGTAGCGCGGTGTCATCAGAGGCTAATGCTTCTGTGCTCACCGGTGGTTCATCACTTATTGCGGTAATTGCCGTTGTTTTACCTACCCCAACAGGGCCAGTAAATATAATTTTTTGTGCTTCATACATGCATATAAACCTATAAATTTAAAACTCTAGACAACAGTTTCCCCAACATGTTGTTACCTGGGTGAGGTTTCAACTCAGGTGTTTTCGATTCTCTATTTTTCACAACAGCAAAACCAGAGCTAAACGCTGCACTATAAAATCTGAACATATCTTCTATCGGCACATTCAATATACGGCTGGCCAATGTAATTGACGTTGGATAACGTGTTAACAATGCTGTAATCGACATTGCTGACGTAGGGCAAGGTAACCTTGTTAGATTCGGCCAATTACTAATTTCAATAACATCTTCACGCATGCAACCTTTAATTAAACGTCCTTGCGAAGCGTAATACGATGTTTGCCAGAGTAGCTCATCAAGGTTTCTTCCGTTCTGACCATCCTTTATGTAAGCGTCACAGTCTGAAGGTGTTAAAGTTTTTACTTTAAATGCTTTAATGTTTAAAAGGCAAAACGCTTCCATGTTATCTACATTGCAAAAAAAATCACCCCTAGATGGCAAAACTACTAATTCTTCACCAGAGGTTAGTGACACCAAAATATCCTGTTTATGAGCAACGGCTCGACTCAGTATGCTTATTAAATAATTTTCAGGATTAAAATGATAATCATCAAGCAGTTTTTGATTAGTATCCTCAGCTAAGCCAGGTACTTTTATATCTTTAATCATTTGCATATGCAGAAACATCCATAAGTATTTATATAAATTATTTATTGTGCTTTTTTTATTGTGCTTTTAATTCTAGCCCACGATACTAGTCCTTGATACTAGTCCTTGATACTAGCCTACAATTACATTAACAAAAAAACATCTCACTCAGCCTTTTTCTCAGCTCAAGTCCAACCGCCCTTTTCGGCTAACTGGTTTAAAAAAATTTCTCTAATTGCTAATCTTGTATTTTTCTTTTTCATCATATCAACTGATGTTATTGGCTGATTAATAAATAACTGAGTAATAAATTTAATGCACTTACATTTTAATTTTAAAATAACCTTACTCATAATCACCTTCATCATTGACACTCTTTAAAAAAGTCAATTTTTTAAAAATGTATTTACAGCTAAAAAAAATATTCCACTAAACTCCTATAGTCTGCATAACAAAAACATACGTTACGTTGGTGGATATATTAAAAAAGTAGCTTTTCAAACAACCTGATCACAATAAACATACTAGACATGTATTTCATTTAGTCAATAAATATACTTCAAAATAAACTCCTAACTCTATGAAAATACTACCGCAAACATTATGGGTATTATATTATCAAAAAACCTAAAGCTTAATTTTCAGAGCGTTTCATTCGTTCTGAATAAAGGCGTAATACAACAACATTGCAAAGCATAGTACTAAGAAAAATATAGTACTAAGAAAAACTTAGTACCAAAAAAAGCATAGTACCAAGAAATCAATTAATCAAAAATTCTACTTTCAAAATTACTCCAACTTCGTTATCGTTTGTCGTTTGAGTGGACACACATCACCCGATGCACCCAATTCCATGCGCTTATAAATTTCATCCAGCGCAAAATCAACAGTCGCAAAAATATTATGTTCACCAATAACATCCATCAAGTGGCTAGCTTCCAGCACTTCCAGTATCTGACGTTTCAAACCACTAAACACAACAGTGACATCACTTGTTTGTAGACGATCAACTAAGTGGTGAACTACTTCTTCTCCGGAAGCATCTATTTGATTAATGGCATCGCCAACCACCAGCAAATATTTTGCATCGGGGTACTTCGCTACAGCTTTTAGCATTGCATCTTCAAAAAATGATACGTTGGCAAAATACAAAGAGCCATCAAAACGCACTGCTACAATATGTTCATCTGTTGGTATGCCTTTATTTATTTCGATGTCGCGCAAGGTGCCATCTTTGTAACGACCCAGTATGGCAACACGCGGTCGCATGGTTCTATATAGGTAGAGGATAATAGCTAACACTGCACCTAGAATAATACCGTGATCCAACTTTGGTGCTGCACCAATTGTTACAATAAAAGTAACAATGGCAGCAATACCATCATGTTTATTGGTTTGCCAAATGTGTTTAACCGAGACAAAATTAATCAAACCAAACACGGCCAAAATAACAACCGCTGCCAATGTTGCTTTTGGCAGATGGTAAAGCAATGGGGTAAGGAATAATAAAGTAATCACAACAATGGCGGCTGTAACCACTGACGAAAAACCTGTTTTTGCGCCCGCGTTTAAATTAACCGCAGAACGTGAAAATGAACCTGAGCTAGGGTAAGCCTGAAAAAAACTGCCTACGATATTGCCAAGCCCTTGCCCCATCAATTCTTGATTGGGATCAATACGATCTTTTGTTTTTGCTGCCATCGCTTTGGCAATAGAAATCGCTTCCATAAAACCGACCATTGCAATAATAATCGCGCCCAAAAATAATTCGGTGAAGGCTTCAATGCTAATTTCGGGCATGGCAAATCCCGGCAAACCTTCGGGAATAGTACCAACAACTGCGCCGCCCATTTCTTCAAAACCGAACTGGTAACTTGCGACTGTAGTAACAACCACGGCTGCCAGTACGGCTGGAAATTTCGGCAAATAAAGTTTTAATAAAATCATAATGACAAAAGCTGACAGTCCCATCATTAACGTTGGCATATGCGTATCACTTAAATTTTGTATAACACCCCAAATACGTACTGTTAAAAAATGGTGCCCCGCGTCACCCGGCATTTCCACACCAAATATTTTTGAAACCTGCGTTAAACCAATAAACAATGCCGCTGCATTTGTAAAACCAACAATTACCGGGTGGGATAAAAAGTTGACAATAGCGCCGAGCCGAAACAGCCCTAATGAAAATTGAAACAGCCCCACAAGCAACGCTAAAAACATCGCCAATGGAATATAGAGTGCCATGTATTGTTCTTGTGAATATCCCGGCTCCAACATAAAGACAACAACCGGTGCCAGCGTGGTTGCGGTCATGGTTGAAACCACCGCAACAGGCCCTGTACCTAGCTGACGCGATGACCCCCAAAGCGCCGCCATAAAAACAGGCACAAAAGCAATATACAAACCATAAACTTCCGGCAAACCAGCAAGCGTTGCGTATGCCATTGATTGTGGAATTAAAACCAGTGCAACCGTCAAACCCGCAAGCATGTCGGCACGAAGAATTTTTGGGTCTTTTAATTCATGTGCCCAATTCAAAAATGGAAAAAATTTATTCAAAATCACATCTCCCCATAAGCAGCGCTACAAATAAGCCGCCCTAAAAACAACTTGAGATACATATTAAATCACGTTAACTAAATATGCGAACATTACAGTAAAGCGTTCATTACAAGCGTCAATTAATATTCATCAAGGCACTAAAATAATCACGGATTATTGATATCCATCAGAAAAAAACAATCACTTAACTTTTTTCTACCCACAAAGAAATACCTTATATATTAGTTATTTAGACGATTATATCTCGACTATAACCCTGCTTTTAGTGTATAATTCGCATCCTTAAAATTTCTTTGCTTTAACAAAATCGACGAAAAAATCGGCAATTTTTACGTAACAATATTGTTACGTAGCAATAAACGTTAGCCACCCGAATTAACAACTACAACTACTGCAAGGCTGTAAAACTATGACTGATGCTAAAAAGAAACTTCCTGTAAAGAAAATTATTGCGGGAATTTTTTTCGCTATTCTTGCTTATGCTTTATCAACAGTCACGCCAACAATTGAAGTTGCCTGGGTCACCACTGTTTTAGTGTTAACGATTTATCTGTTTGCATTTGAAGTGGTTGACGTTGACGTTGCTGCTATCAGCATTATGGTTATTTTGGGACTCACCACCTTGCTTGCTCCGTTTATGGGATTATCTCAGGGACTTGTTGATACCCAAAAAATCTTTAATGGCTTTTCCAGTAACGCGGTAATGTCGATTATTGCGGTGATGATTATTGGCGCGGGTCTGGACAAAACTGGCTTGATGACCAAAGTCGCTGCCTTTATTCTAAAAGTTGGTGGCACCACAGAAACACGCATCATCCCGATTATTTCCGGCACCGTGGCATTCATATCCTCATTCATGCAAAACGTTGGTGCAACTGCATTGTTCTTGCCAGTGGTTAGTCGTATTTCTGCACGTTCGGGTTTGCCGATGTCTCGTTTGCTGATGCCGATGGGTTTCTGTGCGATCCTCGGCGGCACGGTAACAATGGTTGGTTCATCGCCGCTTATTTTACTGAATGATTTAATTATCACCTCGAATCATGCTATGCCAGCCGATCAGCAGATGGAACAATGGTCTTTGTTCTCTGTAACACCTATTGGTGTTTCACTGGTAATAACCGGCATTCTTTATTTCGTTTTAATGGGTCGTTTTGTTTTACCAAAATCGGCAGGCGAAGGCTCTTCTGCGGGTAATACTGTTGATTACTTCAAGGATATTTATGGTTTAAATTATGAATTATTTGAAGTTGTTGTTCCTGCTGACAGCAAATTAACTGGCAAATCAGTTGATGACATCGAGCACACCTCACGCATTCGCATTATTGCTGCGCACACCGATAGTGACGCAACACGTGTTGGCCCCGGTGGTTTGGACCGCGAATTAGGCATACAAGCGAATACTGTTTTAGGTATTTTATCCGCTCCAAAAAACCTGTTGGCTTTAACAGAAAAATACGGTCTGGAGCTGCGCAGTGAATTACAAACGTTTACCGATACACTGTCCAGCGCAAAATCAGGTATTGCTGATGTTGTTATTCCGCCAAGTTCTTCATTGATTGGAAAATCTGCTCGTGATTTATGGATGCGTAAAACTTACGGCGTTGCCATGGTTGCATTACACCGTGATGGCGAAACACTGCGCGAAGGCGATGATATTCGCAACCTGCCTTTAGAAGCTGGCGACACATTAGTGGTTCACACCAGTTGGGATGCGTTGGTTAGATTGCAAAAAGATAAAAACTTTGTCGTCGTTACCACCGAATTTCCACATGAAGAAACCCGTCCCAATAAAGTTGGCTGGGCAGGGTTGTTTTTTTCCATTGCATTAGGCATGGTGCTGTTTACTGATTTACGTCTGTCTATCGCTCTGCTCACTGGTGCTATCGGCATGGTGTTATCGGGCGTACTTAATATTGACGAAGCTTATGAAGCGGTCTCCTGGAAAACCGTGTTTCTGCTCGCCAGTTTAATTCCATTAGGTCTTGCAGTCGAAACCTCAGGCACCGCTTTCTGGATTGCAGAGCAAACGCTACATGTCGTTGGCGATATGCCAGTATGGGTGATACAAGCAGCCGTCGCCGTACTGGCAACATTTTTCACACTGGTCATGTCCAATGTTGGCGCGACCGTGTTACTGGTTCCACTGGCAGTTAATATTGCGATGGGGGTTGAAGGTGCTGATCCGGCAATTTTTGCTTTAACCGTCGCCATTGCAACGTCGAATTCATTTTTGATTCCTACGCATCAAGTGAATGCGCTGATTATGGGGCCAGGTGGTTATCGTGTGCCTGACTTTATGAAAGCCGGTAGCATCATGACGATATTATTCCTGATTGTTTCGATGACAGTGATGAATTTAATATTTTAACTTCTACGGCTCTTCTTTTATAAAAACTGACCGCTCCTGGTTCCCATGCTCTGCGTGGGAACCCATACTATTGCATGCTGCATAATTTATGCTCTCTCTTAGTATGCTGTATTTTATGCTCGTATGCATTCCCACGCAGAGCATGGAAATGAGAAAATGCTTCGTGCAAAGCTCTCTCGTTAATTAAATATAGGCCCTAACGATTTTACTGATTCATGTTCCATAATAATTTCGGTTTCATTCATGTCACCGGTTATATCAATGTTGATGGTTTTTGCACCGGGCATTGTGCGTAGAATATAAGCACTCATTAGCATTAATAATTTTTCGTTATCTGTTTCTATCGCGGTTAATATTTTATCCGCTGCAATCTGACAGCGTTGTTCAGCATTTGGACTTTCAACCCAGTCACGGCTCATTTGCCAACCTTTATCCATGTCGGCATCTAACTTTTCAAAATAATCTTTCGCTTCCATAAGAAGCTTGTCAGGCACTTCAAACGCATTACTGCGTCCGTCGACAATGATATTTAGTTTCATAATTCCATCTCTCTTTCAAACGTGGACTCTGCTAAAATTCTTTGTTAATTATACTTCACCTAGAATTCACAAACATGCTAGTTACTATCCCTAACGTACTAACCACCGAGGACATCAGTGTTATCCAGGACCTGATGTCAACTGCCAATTTTCATGAAGGCACTACTTCGGCAGGCAGTGAAGCCAAACGCGTTAAAAACAATCACGAGATGTTTATTTCCGAAGCGGAAATGCAACGTTTAAATAATTTGCTGATGGGCAAGTTAATTAAAAATCCAACTTATATCGCCGCAGCTTTTGCCGCAAAAATTGCCGCACCTTATTATGCAAAATACAGTAAAGGCATGAGCTATGGCAACCATGTGGACGACCCGGTTATGGGGCCCGCAAACCAGCGCTATCGCTCAGACATATCCATTACGGTTTTTCTTAATGCGCCCGATAATTATGATGGCGGCGAGTTAATCATTAACACGGCTTTTGGTGAGCAGAAAGTTAAATTGAATGCAGGCGATGCCGTACTCTACCCTTCATCAAGCACACACCGTGTTGCCGAAGTGACGCGCGGCGAACGTTTAGTCGCTATCACCTGGTTACAAAGCACAGTACGTGACCCGGCTAAGCGTGAAATTTTATATAACTTAAGTCAGGCACGTGAAACATTAATGAAGTCTTTACCTGAATCGACGGAGCTGGAATTGCTTAGTAATA
>UOFD01000081.1_pt1 | contig 15363 bp, 15 predicted proteins | sample 1990101 | NCBI WGS metagenome assembly UOFD01 (sample SAMEA4728526, study PRJEB27164) | hydrothermal vent metagenome | biome: marine basaltic hydrothermal vent biome; feature: marine hydrothermal vent; material: mineral | place: Pacific Ocean | collected 2011-06-14/2011-07-23 | depth 1741 m | reverse complement strand
GCCACAATATTAACTAATCGTCCCGGCACGACAATAACTTTCCGCACCGTTTTGCCTTCGATATTTGCCACAATTTTTTCATCGGCCAGGGCTGCTGCTTCAATGCTAGCTTTATCAGCATTAACGGCGACATTTATTTTGGAGCGTAACTTGCCATTGACCTGAATCACCAGTTCAACCTCATCTCGAATCATGGCAGATTTGTCACACACCGGCCACGAAACATTTGCCAGTAATTCATCACTCGCTTGATTATGCCCCAGCTCATTCCACAGCTGTTGCGTCATATGTGGCACGATGGGTGATAGCAGTAACACAATGCTTTCGATGGCTTCACGCATTACTGCATAGCCTTGCTCACTGTCATCATCAAATTTGCTCAGTTCATTGATTAATTCCATAACGGCGGCAATCGCGGTATTAAAGGTATGACGACGACCAATATCGTCAGTGACTTTTTCGATTGTTTCGTGCAATTTCCGACGGATATTTTTTTGCTCGGCAGTTAATGTTGTAGCAGTTAATGTTTCCACATTTAAAACCTCAACATTTTTTTGCTGAGAGACATGTGTAAAAACCAGCTTCCATAAACGCTTTAAGAAACGCGCTGCGCCATCAACACCTTCGTCATTCCATTCTAGTGATTGATCGGGCGGCGCGGCGAACAGAATAAACAAGCGCACGGTATCTGCACCGTATTTTTCGATGAGTTGTTGCGGGTCAACCGTATTGCCTTTTGACTTGGACATTTTACTGCCGTCTTTTAATACCATGCCCTGTGTTAATAAATTTTTAAACGGTTCATCGTTGATTAATAAACCTTCATCGCGCATTAGTTTGTGAAAGAAACGTGCGTACAATAAATGTAAAACGGCGTGTTCGATACCGCCAATATATTGGTCTACTGGTGCCCAGTATTTTGCCCGTTCATCCAGCATCTCGTCTGCATCTGGGCAGGCGAATCGTGCGTAATACCAGGAGGATTCAAAGAAAGTATCGAAGGTGTCGGTTTCGCGTTCAGCTTTGCCTCCACATTCTGGGCAGGTGGTTTCATAAAATTCCGGCATCTTTTTAATCGGTGAACCGACATCGTCGCCGTATGCAATATCTTCCGGCAGAATCACTGGTAACTGGTTTTCTGGTACAGCAACGGTGCCGCACTTGTCGCAGTGAATAATCGGAATTGGCGTACCCCAGTAACGCTGGCGGGAAACGCCCCAGTCACGCAGACGGTAATTGATTTGTTTTTCGCCTTTGTTCATGCTGGCAAGTTTTTCAGCGATGGCTTCAACGGCTTGTTCGGAAGTTAAACCATCAAATTCTGCTGAATTTTTAAGTACGCCTTTTTCGACATAAGCCTCGCTTTTATCATTCATAGCTTCAACTGATGTATCGCTGCCATCCGCAGGGAAAATCACCTGTTTAATCGGCAAGTCATAGGTCTTGGCAAAAGCATAATCACGACTGTCGTGTGCTGGCACTGACATCACCGCGCCGGAGCCATAATCAATCAGCACAAAATTGGCAACCCACACCGGCACTTGTTCGCCAGTAATCGGATGCGTTGCCATCAAACCAGTCGCCATGCCTTTCTTTTCCATGGTGGCAACATCGGCTTCGGCGACACTGGTGGTTTTGCAGGAATCGATGAAGGTCTGTAGTTCAGGGTTATTCTCGGCGGCTTTTTTTGCCAGCGCGTGTTCAGCTGCGACCGCGACATAAGTCACGCCCATTAAGGTATCGGCGCGCGTGGTATAAACCTGTAATGGTGCCTCATTTTCAACCTCGAATTGTAACTTTACGCCAGTAGAACGCCCAATCCAGTTGCGCTGCATGGCGCGCACCTGCTCTGGCCAGCCATCGAGCTGGTCTAAATCATTCAACAATTGCTCGGCGTAATCGGTGATTTTCATAAACCATTGCGAGATTTCGCGGCGCTCGACATCGGTATCACAACGCCAGCATTTGCCATCGATTACCTGCTCGTTTGCCAGCACGGTTAAATCATTCGGGCACCAGTTCACACCTGCGATTTTTTTGTACGCCAGTCCTTTTTTAAACAGGCGGGTAAACAGCCATTGTTCCCAGCGATAATAATCCGGCTTGCAGGTGGCGAGTTCACGATCCCAGTCATAGGCAAAACCAAGACGTTTCAGCTGATCGCGCATGTAATCGATATTCTCGTAAGTCCATTTTGCCGGTGCGACTTTGTTTTTGATGGCAGCATTTTCTGCTGGCAGACCAAAGGCATCCCAACCCATCGGTTGCAGCACATTTTTCCCTGACATGCGCTGATAACGGGAAATTACATCACCGATAGAATAGTTACGCACATGCCCCATATGCAGACGACCGCTGGGATAAGGGAACATTGCCAGGCAATAAAATTTGTCTTTTGTGGAATCTTCAACGGCACGAAAAACAGATTTTTCGTGCCATAATTTTTGTACGTTTTCTTCTATTTTCTGCGCTTGATATTCTTCATTCATAACTTTTATAATTAATGCGGCTGCTCAGTGTGCAGCTCGTCGGATGGCTTCACATGCTAAGTGGTTGTAGACTATAACTTAAGGTGTGAAGAATACACTAGCACCGTGATGACATAAAGGCTTCGTTTCCTTCTGATGAAAACCCCCTAAAATTATTACAAAAAAATACCATGATACAGTTACAAAAAAAACCGGCGAACCATCTTATTTCTGCTTACAACCAAATGATGCAAGAAATGCGCGATGCATTTGAGCATGCTGACCTGAACGATATGACGCTGCAAAAAGCACTAGATACTGCCAAACACGAGGCCGTACATCTTGGCGAAGTCACTGCCGAAGAGGCACATGAAATTGGTGAGTACATCAAACGTGACATTAACGACGCCGCGGAATACATGATGGAAACCAGCGCCGAATTTTATGACTGGCTGATGCTGGACATCGAAATAATCGAACGCAAAGTGATTGACCTGTTTTTATCTGTCGCCGACCATACCCGTATTGAATTGGAGCAGTTCAAACAGGAAAAATCAAACGATCAGGGTATAAACGAGAATTCCACAGAAAACCAGTCCGCAAAAACCCAACACACACCTATTTATAAAAGTGGTGAAATAACCGGACCCGGTACTTTAATTTGTGAAAGTTGCGGAAAAATAAAACCCTTTTTAAGCAGTGATGAAATTACCGACTGCACGCAATGTGGTCATAGCCGTTTTATTCGGCGGCAAGCAATTTAACTAGCACTTACCAACCGTAGCACTTACCAACTGTAGAAGACGCTCATAGATCAAATCAAAGTCATCAAACCCTGTGCTTTCCAATTGCTGTTGAATCTCGGGTTTTAATTTTTTTAACAGTGTTTGTTGCTGCGCTGCTGTTAACTGGATTTTTGCAGTTAACACCTTCGCAACATCCCACGATTCTGTAACGGGTGTCGCTGCAGCAGACATGCAACATGCTTCACTAATATCACCTGACGCAACTTGCCGCATAATTTTTTTAGCAGCCTGATTGATAATATTTAAATCAGCTAAATCAGCCATCAAGAGATGATTTTTTGTTGCTCTTAACAAACACAAAACCAAGCAGCAGCAAACTGCTCAAGCCAACAATCAACCAGTCACCCCAGCGCACGAACGGGGTTGCTCCGCTGAGCGGTTGCACTTCGCTTTTTAACACACCAACTTCAAATTGCGGTAGTTTTTTAATCACTTCGCCATGCGGACCGATGAAAGAGGTAATGCCGGTATTCGTTGAGCGCACCATATAACGTCCGGCTTCCAGTGCGCGCATACGGGCAATGGCATGATGCTGTGCTGGTTCGATTGAGTCTTCAAACCAGGCATCGTTGCTTACGTTAACCAGTAATTTTGCCTCTGGTAAATCTCTTATTACATCACGCGCAAAGGCTTCTTCAAAGCAAATAGATAAACCCAGTGGAATACCTGCTGCGGTTAATAATGGTTGATCATCACTACCTGAAGCAATATCCGACATGGGAATTTTTACGAACTTATTAAAAAATTCGATAAGGAATCGCAGTGGAATAAATTCACCTAAAGGGACAAGATGGCGTTTGTTATAAACGTCACCGTTTACACTTAACACGCTGTTTAAAAATCGCCCACTATCATTTTTCACAAAAATACCGAGCAGCAAATCCGTTTCTCGTTGTTTCATTTCGGCACGCAGTTGCTGAACATAAGGCACAACCCGATACCAGTAATCGGGCACTGCCGTTTCCGGCCAAACAATCAAATCGGCATCTTGCTGCGCCAGCGATAATTCACGATACAGTTTCATCGTTGGCTGTTTCATTTGTGGCTTCCATTTATTTTCTTGCGCAATATTGCCCTGAATAATACTTACTTTAATTGGCTCGCCATATTTATCTGTCCAGCTTATTGGTTTTAATATTATACCGACACCCCATAAAATAATAACGGGCAACAATGCAGTAGCTGCCAGCTTATAATTTAATTGTCGATTTTGTTTAAACAGTAACGCCAATGCACCCGCGCAGACGGCAATAAAACCGCCGACTGCATGGTTGCCAAACACGGGAGAAAAACCTGAAAGTGGGAAATCAATTTGCGTATAACCTAACTGCATCCAGGCAAAACCGGTCATCACATAACCTTGCAGCCATTCAAAAATTACCCAGCTTGCTGGATAAAAAAGCATTAATCGCAATACAGTGTTATTGGGCAAAAATCGATTAACAACATAAGCTGCTAGCGCAGTATAAATACTTAAATAGCAGCATAATAAAAAAATAAGCAGCGCAGCAAACACGACTGGCGCGCTGCCATGAACATGCAAACTGTAATAAATCCAGCTTACACCGCTACATTGCAAACCAAGGCCAAATAACCACGCGCTGATTGCTGCCTGTTTTGCACTTAAGCGCTGCCATAAATAAAAAGGCACTGCCAGCGTAAAAAAAACTAGCCAGCTAAAATCGAACGGCGCAAACGCCAGGGTGGTTAAAGCACCAGAAATCAAACTCAACAACGGCCATTGCAACCGCCATGTTTTACTTTCCATTAGGGCGCATCATTTATTTTTCACTACCCGCAAGTGCTGCAGTATTATTTTCTGCATCAGCAATGCCGCCTGGTTGATTTGTTTCAACTTCATTGTCCAATAAAAGACTCACTTGCATATTATTAATGCGCCGAGAATTTGCGCTGATTATTTTAAAATGGAAATCAGTAATACTTACTTCTTCACCTCTTTCTGGAAGATGGCCTAATTCAAATGTGACTAAACCCGCAATGGTTTCAAATTTTTCATGACTTAGTTTTGAATCGAAGTATTGATTAAATTCATCCAATGGCGTTAAACCACGCACACTGTAACGTTGAAAACCGCTACGCCGAATATTAGTAACATCCGCAGCATCGTGTTCATCATCAATTTCACCAACGATTTGTTCTAATACATCTTCAATCGTCACCACACCGGCAACGCCACCATATTCATCAATCACCATCGCCATGTGGTTACGGCTTTCGCGAAAATCTTTTAGCAATACATTTAAACGTTTGCTTTCTGGCACAAATACCGCTGGGCGCATAATATCTTTTATCTCAAAATCTTCACGACTTTTTTCATCGTTGTAATGCGCTAGATCTTTTGCCAATAAAATACCAATCACTTCATCAAGACTTTCATCCACCACAGGGAACCGTGAATGCCCAGAATTAGCAACAATCGCCAACATATCTTCAACACCTAAATCTTCCTGAATAACAACAAGATGAGAACGCGGCACCATAATATCGCGCACGCGCATTTCGACAACCTGAAAAACACCTTCTATCATTATCAATGCATCTATATTTATAATTCCTTTACGTTGTGCTTCACGCAAATGTTCTAGCAACTGAACACGGTCACCTTTTTTCTTGAGGAACTTATTTTTTAAAGCAGTAATCCACCTCACTTTTTCCTTGTCATTTTTCTTATCTTTTTTCTTATCTTTTTTCATCGCCATCATCATAAGGATTATCAAATCCAAGTTGATTTAAAATATTAATTTCCAGACGCTCCATAACTTCCGCTTCATCATTTTGAATATGATCGTAACCCTGTAAGTGCAGCATACCGTGTACCACCATGTGCGCCCAATGTGATGTGCGGTTTTTTGACTGTTGCACAGCTTCCTGCTCGATGACTGCTGCGCATAAAACAATGTCGCCTAAAAGACAAACATCCACTTCTTTGGGAGATTGCATAGGAAACGATAAAACATTTGTGGCTTTATCTTTGTCGCGGTATTGTTTATTAAGATTTTGTATTTCAGTAGAAGTCGTCACCAATAAACTAGCAACAGCAGGTTTTTTATTTAAATAAGCGGCATTCGCCCAGATTTTTAATAAACTCGGTTCGGGAACATCATCGTCGTCTGGCTCTCCAGTTTCTGAAATTTTGGCTTCTGAAACCTTACCTTCTGAAACCTCGCCTTCCAAAATTTTGCCTTCTGAAGTCAGAGCATCTGAAATTGTAATGTCGGCAGTAAGTATCATATTTATTATTAAATTATGAAGCAAGAGTTTTGCACGAAGCGTTATTTCGACTCATCTTTTTCATAAGCATGTACAATTTTTTTCACCAACGGATGTCGAACAATATCGCCTTTATGAAATTGCGTAATACCAACATCTTCAATTTCTGAAAGTATTTTTAACGCGTGGCGCAAACCCGACGTTTTATCGCGCGGTAAATCTACCTGTGTAATATCACCAGTGACAACGGCTTTTGAACCGAAACCAATACGTGTTAAAAACATTTTCATCTGATCGACGGTTGTGTTTTGTGCTTCATCAAGAATAATAAAAGCATCATTGAGCGTACGACCGCGCATATAAGCAAGCGGTGCAATTTCAATAATATTTCGTTCGATATATTTTGCGACTTTTTGCTGCCCTAACATCTCAAACAAAGCGTCATACATTGGCCGCAGATAAGGATCGATTTTTTGCGCCAGATCGCCCGGCAAAAACCCCAATCGCTCACCTGCTTCTACTGCAGGGCGAACTAAAATCAAACGATCAACCAAATCACTTTCCAGCGCTTCGACTGCACTTGCCACTGCAAGATAGGTTTTACCTGTACCCGCTGGACCAACACCGATGGTTAAATCTCTGTTTTTTATTTGTTCAAGATATTGCTGCTGACTTTTTCCGCGACCACTGATTTTACCGCGATGATTTTTAATGCCAGCATCACTATTACCATCATCAGCATCAGCTGCCGCACTGCTCACATTATCGTTCAAATATAGTTGCACGGTTTCAGCAGACAGCGTTTCATGACCGGCAACATTGTAAAGCGTTAAAATAGTGTTTTTCACTTTTTTTAAATATCGACCCTCACCGCTAACTTCAAACTGATTACTACGACAATTAATTTTCACATGATAAAAATCAGCTATTTGATGCAAATGCTGATTTACCGGTCCGCATAAATTCGCCAGCCGCTGATTGTCTGCGGGCATTAATTCAAATTGAATACTCGTTACCTGGCTAGATGCCTGGTCAGATGTCTGGGCAGATGCTTGCCCGAGGGGAAATTGGTGATCAGAGTTACGCATTAATATTTATGATAGCAAAACATCACGCAAATTTACAATTATCTTGATTTAATGCATTTTGATTTAATTCATCTGATGCAGAAAGGCAAATATACTCACCCTGTAAAGAGTTAGTACGCGCTTCTGTAATTTTCACATCAACAAATTGACCGATTAATTTTTTATCGCCTGTGAAATTAACTTTACGATTATTTTCTGTGCGACCAGTAATTTGTGTTTCACTTTTTCTGGAAACGCCATCAACTAAAACTGTTTGTATTGTGCCAACCATTTGCTGGTTAATCGCATTAGCATTCGAGGTTATAACACTTTGTAAAATACCGAGACGATGTTTTTTTATAAGATCCGTTGTATTGTCACTTAAAACTGCTGCAGGTGTTCCCGGTCGTGCGCTATAAATAAAGCTGTAAGAATGATCGAAACCAACTTCTTCAATTAACTTCATAGTGTCAGCAAAGTCATCATCTGTTTCGTCAGGAAAACCAACGATAAAATCAGACGAAATGGAAATATCCGGACGCGCAATTTTCAGGCGACGAATAATACCTTTGTACTGTTCTGCAGTATGACCACGTTTCATTGCGGCGAGCACTTTATCCGAACCACTCTGCACAGGTAGGTGTAAAAAACTAACCAGCTCGGGTACTTGTGCATAAACCTCGATTAAGTCATCGTTAAATTCCATCGGGTGTGAGGTGGTAAAACGAATGCGTTCAATACCATCAATCGCCGCCACATAATTAATCAGCAGCGCTAAATCGGCAACCATGTTTTCGCCGTCAGCATCCTGCATTGCACCGCAGTAAGCATTGACATTTTGCCCCAGCAAATTAACTTCGCGCACACCCTGCTCTGCCAAACCGGCAACTTCGGCAAGCACGTCATCAAACGGTCGACTGACTTCTTCGCCACGGGTATAGGGTACAACACAAAAACTACAGTACTTGCTACAACCTTCCATGATTGAAACAAAAGCGGTTGGACCATTCGCTTTTGGCTGCGGCATACAATCGAATTTTTCGATTTCGGGAAAACTAATGTCGACGATTTTTTTATGCGCAGAACTTACACTCGATAACATTTCCGGCAAACGGTGAATGGTTTGCGGACCAAAAACAACATCAACATAAGGTGCGCGCTTTTGAATTTCCGCGCCTTCCTGACTGGCAACGCAACCACCAACACCAATCACTAAATCCGGTTTATTTTTTTTCCAATTTTTCCAGCGGCCAAGTTGAGAAAATACTTTTTCCTGCGCTCTTTCTCGAATCGAGCAGGTATTCAGCAGTAGCACATCAGCTTCTTCCGGGTCAGTGGTGATTTCAAGATTATGCGACTCGGCAAGCACATCGGATATGCGTGATGAATCGTACTCATTCATCTGGCAGCCATAGGTTTTGATAAATAATTTTCGAGTGCTTACGCTGGCGTTTGGAGCAGTATTTGTGGTTGTAGATTTAAGCGGCATTCGTACCTGATAAATGATATTTCCAAGCGGCAATTATACCTTGCCCATGCCAGCAATATCTACCGCTTATACTGTCCGCGTTACTGCTGTACTTTGGACGCAAAGCTAAAATAAACTACCCGCCCAAGCGAATGAGATACACACTGGTGATGAAAGTTGCCGCCTGTTTGAGACCATCGACGGCAGGGAAGCCGTCGTGAGCCTACAAGGACGTATTTACCGCGCGTCTCAAACAGGCGGCAACTTCTGTATAGGTTTTAATCCTTTTTAAATCATAACAAACCATGATTAATATCGATTTTCATTCAATAAATCATAGTTTAATATGACTTATTGAATAAAAAACACAAGAAAACTTGATTTTTTAATTAATCATATTATACTATGATTAACCTTCAAATAATCCATAATAATCATGGTTGACTATAAATATGAATACCAATGCAAATGCGCCTATTGAAATATTACTGCAAGCAATCAGCAAACATCTTAATACGCGCACTAAACAAGCTCGTCTGAAAAAGAAAGATTTGGCAGCACTGGCGGAGGTTAATCAAAATACCATTACCGCTATTATGGCGGGTGGCGACATGAAGGTTTCAACTTTAATCCGACTCACGCGCGTTTTAGACGATACACAATGGCTGCAACCGCTACTGACGGTACCGAAAACAACACCTCTGGATCAATTGCAAAAAACACCTAAAAAAAGCACGGCAAATTCAAACCGTAAAAAACCCGTCGCACGCCAAATGGGACGAAAGCACAATGAAGGTTAAATCATGAACGTAATTTCTGTCGATTTATGGGGACAACGCGTAGGCGCTTTGTCATGGGATGACGAAAGACAGCTCGCCAGTTTTCAATATGAGCCGGCATTTATACAGAGTGCTCTCGATGTCAGCCCAATAAAAGCACCTCTATCAAACGCTGTATTTGAATTCGCCGAGCTCGCTGGCACAAACACATTTAAAGGTTTACCCGGTTTTATTGCAGACAGCTTGCCGGAAAAATTTGGTAATCGTTTGTTGGATACTTATCTGGCATCACACGGTCGCCACATCGACAGTCTTAATCCGTTAGAACGTTTGTGTTATGTCGGCTCGCGCGGCATGGGCGCACTAGAATATCAGCCCGATCAGGAAGATCGTCAGTTGAATAAAGCCATTCCAGTAGAAGTAAGTGATCTTGTTGAAGTCGCTAAAAATGTTTTAAAGGTTCGGCAAAATGTTAGTGCCAATCTTGATCTCAATATCAATCAAAACAGCCGTGATGAAAAGGGTATCGAAACATTAATCAGCGTCGGCACCAGTGCTGGCGGTGCAAAAGCCAAAGCGGTCATAGCCATTAATGCTAACACCAATGATGTGTTGTCCGGACAAACCAATGTTCCCGAAGGCTATGAACACTGGCTATTAAAGTTTGATGAAATAGACAATGAAGAGCACGCCACAAATAAACAAATTGGCCGCATTGAATATGCCTACAGCGAAATGGCTTATGCAGCAGGCATTAACATGATGGAGTGCAGACTGCTTGCCGACAATGATAGAGCACACTTTATGACAAAACGTTTTGATCGCGTTGACGGTAATGACAAAGTACACGTAGTAACATTTGCTGGCATGGCGCATGTTGATCGCGACCCACCGGGCAACGTTGGTTACGAACGTTTATTTCAAACGATACGCGATTTAGGTTTACCCCAGTCAGACTTAAGCGAAATGTATCGTCGTATGGTCTTTAATATTTGCACACGCAATCAGGACGATCACACAAAAAATCACGCCTTCATTATGTTTGGTGATGGTCACTGGCAACTCTCCCCTGCTTATGATTTATGCTTTAGCTACCAGGCAGACAACCCTTTTATTGCGCAGCATCAAATGAGCTGCAATGGTAAACGTGATAATTTTGAACTGGACGATTTGCTAGCCGCAGCAAAATCTGCGGACGTAAGTCGGCCACGTGAAATTATTGCGCAAGTAGAAAATGCAGTATTACACTGGCAGGAACATGCAGAAAAAACTGGTATAAAAGAAGAACATGCGGCGAGTATTGGTAACCTGTACAGACACTTCACATATTAATGCGTTGATAGGAAAGGATAATCATTATTCAAAAACTGTGGTAACACTACAGCTTTGCAGGGTTTGGTAGGTGTTTAGTTCGGCGGTTGTATAACCATAAAGCGCAGAGCTGTTACCTTGTCTGCTGCTGAAGAAATTCCAGAGTCCGCCCGTACTGTCGCTGGTTTGTATGGTGCGACCTTCGGTATCAAACTGATGCAGGAAGACATTGGTGTTTGGGTCGGTTTTGGCGAAGGCTTCGCTGGATTGACTCGCACTTTCTATTGCCCAGACATCGGCATTAGCTGCACTTGTGCAGGGGCTGGATGTTGGGGTACATGTTTTTAGGTTATTTTTCAATCGAATTTGACCTTATAGCTTGTTGCCGAATTTATTTAAAGACCTCTTGATAGCTCTGTGGTTATGCACTTATGTTCAACTATAACAGACACTATTCCATACAAAGAATCACTATTATATAGAACCAGCCAACCATCGTTCAAAGCAAAACAAACCTCATCAATGCATGCGTCATATTTCAAATTAACTTTATTTAATAATGACAGCATTGTTGCATTATGGAATGCAAAATAACTAATTATTAATATAGTAAAAAAAATACTAGTTCTTTTTACATTCTTTAGTATTTTCTTCATCTTCATTAAATTTGCTAATCAATGCAAGAAGCTTCTGTAGGTTATCTAGAAAGCTGTTTGAAAGATGCGTAAGTGCAGAGACATCCTTAAGTGTTTCCGCTGTATTTTTTACTAAATTACGATTGTAATCTTGTAGATTATTCGCCTGATCGACATCGCCCTGAAGAAACTTTTCTAAGTTAGCATTTTGCTGCTGCATCTGCTCACCCTGCTCCATAACAGACGTGACAGCTTCATAAACTAGGTATGCTGAAGCGGCAATTCCTGCGATACAAAATCCACCACAAGGAAATAAACCATTTGGATCAGTAAAGTTTACAGGGTCATTAAACGTGTAACCATAGAGGTTAGTATCCCCACCCGCAAACCCAATCGGATCACGAGCAGTCCACCGAACCCCTGACGCACATCCTACCCTAACATCGTACTTTTCCCAGGCACCGCCTGCATTTCAAGCTGCCTTCGTGCTTGATTCTACCCGTTTTCCACTTTTTTGCCTAGACGCGTTTTTTTGCTTAGCTCTGGCATCGGATTTTTTCTTTTTGGGCACTTTTTCTTTTAGCTGCGTTTTTATCTTTATATAAAGCCTGTGCGCGGTAGCGCACAGGCTGGCCGTTAACCGGCTTTGATACGGAACATGCATTCCTGTTTGATGTAACGGACATATTTCTGCCAGTGCTCATCTAATCGATCCCAGGCATCGACCATATCCTCAAAGCCTTCTGGCAGGTGTTCCAGACAGTTGATAACGAACGCGGCGGCGATCTGTTCGCCTGTACTGGCTGCCGTGCAGCCTGTGTGCTACAGTTCGTTTGCTACGTTGATTATTTTTTCGATGTCGTAACGGATCGCTTCACTCATTTTTTCGTTTTTGTTTTTACTCATTACTTTCTCCTTTTGCGTTGTTGTGCTTGATTGCACTTTTAAAGGAGCATCGCGCGCAGGGCTGTCAAGGGTGGCGGTTTTTGCCACTTGCGTAGCCCTTGACTGACCGAGCACGGTGCTACGATTAAAGGGCAAGCAAGCACAACTTTCCACCGGACTGTGCAGCGATGGCCTCTGATTAACAGGCGTTTCTAACTTTTTTATGTTTTTGCTTTTGACCTTCGCTTTGCATGGGGTGGGAGGGCTGGCAGCTAAAAGGCGAACGGAAGACGGCGCGTCTTTTGCGCTGGCTGGAGCGGCTTTTAGTTGACGGACCTGGGTGGGTTATTCGTGCGCTGCACACGCTTTGCTTTTGTGTGCTTGTGCCATTAAATAATTGCGCATAATCAGTGTTATGTTACTTGCCCGATTAAAGCCCCCTTGGGGGTTGGGGGGACTGGTTAATAACGAAGCTGCCTTTTAGCTTGGTTGTTAACCAGATAAATATAAAACAACACTTGCTGGTTTTTAGCAGGTGTTGACCACCACGAAGCAGGACGCTGAGTGTGCATGAGTGAACCACTTCCCTATTTGATGACCGGGCAAGGATGCCCGTCAGAGCCTGGCGGTCAGATGACCACCGCTTGTCTCGCGTCGAAGCGATGGTCTGCTGGGGCTTAATGAAGTTTGTCGTTTAAACTTGATTGAGCCGCAGAGAAGGATTCTCCAACACTTGTATGTTTTTTACAGGTGTTGCCCCTGTCAGTGCTGTAGCTTGATATTGTCCTGATATAGCGCTATGCTATACATGTCATACGCATATAGCAACGAGGTCCCCATGTTAGCCATACGACTCCCTGAAGACATTGAAAACCGTTTAAAAGCACTCGCTGACAAGACCGGACGCACTAAAACTTTCTATGCCAAAGAAGCGATTCTGGAGCACATAGAAGATATGGAAGACAAATATTTATCCCTCAACCGACTGGAGAACCCAGGTAAACGCTGGTCTTTGGATGAACTGGAGCAAGAACTTGACCTGGATCGTTGAGTGGGATGAGGCGGCAGTAAAAGAGCTTCGCAAACTCGATAAACAGATTCAGCGTGAGATTCTTCTGTACTTTCGTGAGCGCATTGCAACGGATGATGATCCAAAACGATTGGGTAAGGGACTCTCCCATGACAAAGCCGGTTTATGGCGTTATCGTCTGCGTGACTATCGTATGATTTGCAACATTGAAGATGACCGGCTTATTGTTCTGGTTTTACGGGTGGGTCACCGTAAAAAAGTTTATAAATAAAACGGTTCTTTTTAATCATCTACCCTTGCGTCTTCTTTGTCAGACAGCAGCGTCACCCCTTCTCTAAACGCACGAACAATGCGCAATAATAAATCCAAATACTCATCTGGAACTTGTTCGATTTCTTTTTGCAGTTCCTGCAAATAATCCGATGGCGTTGCCATGATTGCTGCCCTTGTTAATGTCATTCGCTTACCCTCACTTTAGCTTTTTTTGACCAGCTTTGCTGGATGCGTCTGCGCATGCACTTCCTGCAGTTTTCTAATCGAGACATGGGCGTATATCTGGGTGGTGTTTATATCGGTGTGTCCTAGCATCGCCTGGATGTATCGCAGGTCTGCACCGTTCTCCAGCATATGGGTAGCCATGGCGTGACATAGTAGATGTGTCTGCGTTGCAGGTTGCACATTTCCATTCGTCTTATACCTGTGCTGTAAAACAGCTCCAGGATGGCACGGTCTCGGATGCCTTCGGTTTTTTGGGTATCCGGCTGCGCCAGCAGTTTATCGATCTCTTCCTGGCTAAGAACCACTGGCAGACTGGTCACGGGTTTTATAATAACCAGTTCACTGGCCGGGTTGTACAATAGGTAATTTTCCTGGGTTAACCATTTAAAAAATAGTTTGATGTTGATGAGGTACTGGTTTTGCGTTGAAGCACTTAACGATTTGTCGTTATATTCCTGTCGATAATAATATAAATAACGTTGGTAATGTTCCAGGATCGGTTTTGTGATCTGATTCGGATGTGTCAGGCTTCGCTCGTCACACCAGAAGATAAAACGGCGCAGACTGTTCTCTCGCCGGTTGGTGGTTTGCTTGCTATAGCCACGCACCTCCAACACTTCAAGATGTTTTAACAGGTAGGGGTAAAACTCAGTATGTTCAACGGGGACTTTGGGGCGCTTGTAATAGTTCTGGCCTTTACGTTTGAGCGCCATGGTTAACACTCGGAGCAAGCAGCTAAAGGAGGGCTATCACTACGGTACGATGTATTATTGTTTTTTCTTAGAGGAGCTTTTTTAGAAGTTGTTTTGTTTTTTCTATTAGAAGGCTGATTACTACTGGCTTTGTCGGTGTTTTTACTGCCCTGACTCCCCCCTAACTTGGGGCTAACTTGACCCTGACTTGGGGCTGTCTTTTGCTGTTTTTGCCCTAACTTTTCATCATCGTACAAACAGTTTACATCGATCAAGCCCATTAAACTTTTTTCATCTGGTTCAAAACGGCCATCATAAAGCAGTTCATACACCAGGCTTTGCCCACGTCCACCGTGATGCACTAACTGTAGTGGTCTAATAGCACCGGACACTTTAATAAGAGATAATTATTATCAACAATTAAGGTGCCAGAATGAGTCAGAAACGAACATATAAACAGTATTCTAAAGAATATAAAGAAGAAGCGGTAGCG
>UOFD01000044.1_pt1 | contig 15939 bp, 13 predicted proteins | sample 1990101 | NCBI WGS metagenome assembly UOFD01 (sample SAMEA4728526, study PRJEB27164) | hydrothermal vent metagenome | biome: marine basaltic hydrothermal vent biome; feature: marine hydrothermal vent; material: mineral | place: Pacific Ocean | collected 2011-06-14/2011-07-23 | depth 1741 m | reverse complement strand
ATAATTGCGCTGTAGTTAAAAATTAAATTGTCCATTTTGTTTGGCTACTGTCGTTTTGCTAATTTGTATTTTTATAAGTAATGGCATGTTATCACTAGAGTGGGCTGTAATAAAATTAATATGGATACCCAAATCCACACATAGAAAGTCGTCAGCACCTGCCGGCGCCTAAATCACGTATTTTCTTTGGCACAGGCGGCTATCATCGATACAAGCCGGTGATTTATTCAAAAATCATCTCGCCATTGATCGTTAATACCCCGTCCCCCGTTTTTGGGACGGATCTATCCTGTATAACTCGTCATTTTTCTTTTTTTTCAGTGTTAAATGGGCGGCGGGTCGAACCACCTTAGTGCAGCAAGGACCTGTTCCAGTAATGTTTGATGTTTGGCCTGAAGTTTTACATAAAGTTGTCGTCCTGTTTTAACCACTTTTGCTGCTATGGCATATAAACGCCAGCGTATTGTCATGGCACGATGGCTTGCTAACGCTTCAGGCAATAACTGGCGCATCAGCGCAAAGAGATTAAAAGATAGTGCCGAGATTAAAAAGTACAGGGCATTGGCATTAAAATCAGAGCACGGCAGTGTATCGCCACCAAAATCAAGTTTAAGTTCTTTAATCCGGTTCTCGCTGTCTTCTGCCCGCTGGTTGTACCAATGGATAATCCGGCTATTATTCCAGTCATCTTGATTCGTTGCAATGCAACGATAAATGTAGCCCTGAGAGTGAATTTGTTCACCCGTGTCTTCCCTGTCTAAATCCAATTCAGCCTGACCACTGATGCGTTTACGCTGAATGACCAGTGTAAACGACTTTTCATAATCACTGATCCAATGTGCCATGCAATACGTATCCTGCCCAGTGACAGGTTCACCTTGTTTATCCTGTAATGGCTGCCAATCTGTCTCGCTTAAAACCGCAATCTGTTCTTTAATAGCACCACTGGTTTTTGCTCTGATGGCATATTTTATTGCCTTTTCATCACAGTACTCGATAATCTTTTTCTGATACCCCGCCGCATCAATGCGTAATGATTGCACATAACAACCATCGGGTAAGGCCTTTTCACACTGTTGGATAAATGCCAGATTTTCTCGTGCGGGTGCGGCATTACCGGTTCGAAAGTCAGCTGCAACGACTTGCCCCGTTTGTGCAACATGTCCGACCATTGGCATATAGCCTTTGTTATTTTTATAAGTCCATTGGGCATCCGCTTTGTTGGCGATCACTTCGGTGGCATCAATATCCAGCGTAATGCCTTTGCGCTGATGCAGTGCAACTTTTAATACGGCTTTATTGACGTCATTCCAGGCAGCAAAACTTTGATTATCATTGCCCATTCTTCTGAGCCAGTTACCTAGTGAACTGGCCTGGGGTATTTTATCAAGACTCAGTACGGCTCTTAATGCCTCATCATCATTAATATGACGGACATCATCTAGATGAAAGTTGCCTTCATGCTGCATCAAAATTAATGTCTCAATAAAAACAGATGGCTTAAATCCACGATTACTTTTAGGTAACGCAAAGTATTTATCGATACGTTCCGACAGATTGATTGATTCCATCACCTGCGCGATTGCCAGCAATCCAGCACGTGAAGTTAATTGGTCGTTTGTTGTTGTGAGTTTGTGCGCTACAATATTCATAAGCTCTGGTTGTTCACCCATTGGGTGTTGGTCGGTTTTGTCGCTAACCATTATACAATCAGGGCTTTTTACGTTTTACTGATTTCTATGCAGGGATTTGGGAATTAAATAGCACTTGCACCTGCCTGCCTAGCCCCTCAAAATGTCGCCATGGAACTTTCCCTAAAACAACGTAAACAAGAAACCAATCGCATTACTTTATGGGGAATGGCCGTAAATCTTTTTCTGGCGGCAATCAAAATTATCGGCGGCATTATTGGTCAATCGCAAGCATTACTTGCTGATGGCATTCACTCACTGTCCGACCTTGCCAGCGATGCCATGGTTTTGTTAGCGGTTAAACATGCTGGCGAAGATGCTGATGAAGACCACCCTTATGGTCATGCTCGCTATGAAACACTGGCAACTGTTGCACTTGGTGTTCTACTGATGATTGTCGCTGCGGGCATTGCCTACAAAGCCATCTTGCGACTAGAGCACCCAGAAGGCATTGCGATACCTGCATTATTCACGCTGGCGATTGCGGCAGTATCCATTTTCAGTAACGAATGGCTGTACCACGCCACCCGCCGCGTTGCCAAAAAAATTCGCTCACCTTTATTAGAGGCAAATGCCTGGCATCACCGTAGCGATGCGGTTTCATCTATTGTTGTACTCATTGGCATTGGCGCAGCCTACATCGGTTATCCTTTGCTGGATGCGATTGCTGCCATTATTGTGGCATTAATGATTGCCAAAATCGGGCTGGATTTAAGTCGCCAAAGCGTACAGGAGTTAGTGGACACCGCACTAGAACCGGAAATGGTCGAGCAAATCAAACAAACGATTCTAAGCATTGATGATGTACGCGAACTGCACCTACTGCGTACCCGCCGCATGGGACACAATGCACTGGTTGATGTACACATACAGGTTTCGCCAAAACTGAGCGTATCGGAAGGTCACCATATTACCGAAAGCGTGGAGCAAGCGCTGTGCGATAAGTTTGAAGAAATTAACGATGTCACCGTACACATCGACCCCGAAGACGATGAAACCACCGCAAGCTGCAAACACCTGCCTCTGCGCAGTGAATTATTGCTAGCACTCAATCACGAATGGGTAAAACACGAAATTTTAAAAAATATTGATGATGTTACCTTGCATTATCTGGACGGACATATTTGTGTTGAGGCAAGCCTGCCGTTTAAATACTTACAGCAGCTTAATTTACAGCAGCTTGAAAATGTAGAAAAACTGCAAGCCGCTTTTGATTTAGCAACAAAAAAAGTCAGCTGCGTTGGTGAAAGCCGCTTACGATTTCATTAAAAATTTTACTAGTTACTTCGCAACCACCCCACCACTACGCACCACGATAGTGCGAAAGCGGTGAGGCAGTTCTATTTTTGTGCGGTATTTCTTCACATTCACTTAAAAAACCGCTGGACATCGGGTTTCCCTTATTGGCACGTTTCGTGCAAAATCCACCCCTGTAAAAAAGGATCTTTAATGAGTCCTGCGCTGGTTTTAAAAATCTACTTTAAAGCCTACTTTAAATATCTACTTTAAAAGCCAGCGCAGAATTGATTAAAGGTTCTTTTATCCTAGCTGGTACCTGAGCTGGTTAAAAACAGCTTTCGGGTAAACATAAAAACAAATGCCGGGCGAATATTTAAATGGCATCTAACTTTATCCATTACGATAAAGTTAGATGCAATAAATTTATCTGCGCGGATTATTATTTATAAATTAATAGAGGTTCTTAAAAATGGCTGCAAGTGACGTTCTAAATATGATTAAGGAAAAAGACGTTAAATTCGTTGATTTCCGTTTTACTGACACACAAGGCAAGGAGCAGCACGTATCTGTTCCTTCCGACACCATCGACGAAGGCGAATTAGAAGACGGCAAAATGTTTGATGGCTCTTCAATCGCTGGCTGGAAAGGCATTAATGCATCTGACATGATTTTAATGCCTGATTGTGATTCACAAGTTATCGACCCGTTCTGCGAAGAAGTCACGCTGAACATTCGTTGTGACATCATCGAACCTTCAGACATGAAAGGTTACAACCGTGACCCACGTTCAATCGCGAAACGCGCCGAAGCTTATTTAAATTCTACAGGCATCGGTGACACTGCGTACTTCGGTCCTGAAAATGAATTTTTCGTTTTCGATAGCGTACAGTGGAGCGACACCATGGGTGAAGTTTCTTACAAAATTGGCTCTGAAGAAGCAGCATGGTCTTCTAACGATTCTTTTGAAGGCGGCAACATGGGTCACCGGCCCGGCGTTAAAGGCGGTTACTTCCCAGTACCTCCAGTCGATTCACTGCAAGACCTGCGTTCTTCAATGTGTTTAGTGATGGATGAAATGGGCGCGAAAACAGAAGTGCATCACCACGAAGTGGGTACCGCTGGCCAGTGTGAAATTGGCGCGGTATTTAACACGATGGTTCGCAAAGCTGACGAAGTTCAGATTTTTAAATATGTGGTACACAACGTTGCACATGCTTACGGCAAGACAGCAACCTTTATGCCTAAACCTCTTGTTGGTGACAACGGTAACGGCATGCACGTTCACCAGTCTATTTTTAAAGGTGGCGAAAACATGTTTACTGGCGACCTGTACGGTGGTTTATCACAAACCGCTTTGTACTACATCGGTGGTATCATCAAACATGCTAAAGCATTAAACGCTTTTGCTAATGCTTCAACTAATAGTTACAAGCGTTTAGTACCGGGTTTTGAAGCACCTGTAATGCTGGCTTATTCTGCACGTAACCGTTCTGCGGCAATTCGTATTCCTTTCATTAATAATCCAAAAGGTCGTCGTATCGAAGTTCGTTTTGGTGACAACACCGCTAACCCTTACCTGTGTTTTGCATCAATGTTGATGGCTGGTCTTGACGGTATCAAAAATAAAATTGATCCGGGTGAAGCAGCGTCTAAAGATTTATACGACCTGCCACCAGAAGAAGAAGCGCTTATTCCACAAGTAGCGGTTTCTTTCGATGAAGCTCTAGACGCTTTGGATAAAGATCGCGCATTCTTAACCGAAGGCGGTGTTTTTGATGATGACATGATTGATGGTTTCATCGAACTAAAAGCTGAGGAAGTACAACGCTTGCGTATGTCTACTCACCCTTGTGAGTTTGATATGTATTACAGCGTATAGTCTTCAATCAGCTATCGACTTAAGGGCACCTCTATTAATTGATTAATAGAGGTGCCCTTAAACCAGCAAGGTTTTATTTTAATGCTGAAAACCCCTGCACATTTAGTGCGGGGGTTTTTATTGCGGTAAAGCAGAACAAAAGCTATGCTAACGTAATGAAAAAATTTACTTTAAAAAATACATTCTTAGCAACATTGCTTGTTACCTTTTTTTCTGGTATTTCTATTAGCACGCAAACAAATGCTGAATTGTATAAAGGCCTGGACGAAGAAGGCAATGTTGTTTACTCGGACAAACCCTTTAGTAATTCAAAAGAATTTACAGCGCCGGCTATCACTGTTATGGACGCACTCAAAGTACCTGTAAAAGTAGAGCCAGTCACTGAAGAAAAAGCTAAAGAAACCAAGTATACAAAATTTAGTATCACCGCACCTAAAAATGATGAAAGCATCTGGAACAGCCCTCAACTAACGGTTTCGCTAAAAATTAAACCGGCACTAAACGCTGCTGAAGGGCACACTATTTGGCTGTTGATGGACGGCAAACCGATAGTGAAAAAAAGCCGAAGTTTATTATTGCAAATCGACCAGATCGACCGCGGCGAGCATAAATTACAGGCACAGGTGAAAAACAAAAAAGGCAAAACAATCAAAAGCACAAAATCCGTCACCGTACACATTAAACGAACAGTCGTACGCAGGCAGGCACGCTAAACCCTGCGCTGCAATTTACCAGGCTCTTCAAAAAACAGTGGCAACGCACCATCGTGGTGCGATAGAATAAGCATTCCTTATTTACTGCACATCTGCTATTTGCAACTATTTGTTTAAAGATGGGAGCTTTGCAAGAAGCATCTTTTCCGCCATAGCGACGTTAAAAATGCTTCTTGCAAAGCCCCCATCTTAAATTAAACATCTGGCTTTTAATAGCTGGTTCAGCTATTACTTTAAACACAATGGTCGCGACTGAATACAATTCACCACAAACGATTATTGATAACCTGCACTCTGCAATTGTTGTCATTGGTGAAAATCTGCAAATTTTTTGCATAAATCCTGCGGCAGAAATGTTATTTCATATCAGTAATAACCGTGCAGCTAAAAAAAATCTTCGCCAGCTTATCATCAACGAACATGCATTTTTTGACCGACTAGAGCGCTCTTTACTTTCCGGCCACCCGTACACCGTTTACGAAAGCCGCCTGCATCTGCACAACCATAAAGTCATTGATGTTGATTACTCAGTTTCGCCAATACAATATTTACCACAAGGCAAATTTTTATTGCTTGAATTCATTCGCCTAAAAGCACAACAAAAACTTTTACACGAAGAAAGCATTCACAGCCAATACGAAGCGAGTAAAAGTTTATTACGCGGATTGGCACATGAAATAAAAAACCCCCTGGGTGGTATCCGTGGCTCGGCACAGCTACTAGAAAAAGAATTAACTAAAAACAAAAACAGCGATAATTCTAACAAGCAATTCACCCAAATAATTATTAACGAAGCAGATCGTTTAAAAAATTTACTTGATCGCATGGTTGGACCAAAAAACATCCCAACAAAAACTGAAATTAATATACACAAAATTTTAGAACACGTTCGCCAACTAGTGCTGGCAGAAAATCATAATATTTCAATCATTGTTGATTATGACCCCAGCATTCCTGAATTGTATGGCGACGAATCAATGATGATACAAATCATATTAAATATAACACGCAACGCCGTTATAGCTATTTTTTCCGTTGATAACAGTGTGCATACTGATGGAAAAATTATTTATAAAACACGCACACAACGTAATTGTAAAATAGGTTTGCACACTCACCCTCTGGTTGCACGAATAGACATTGAAGATAATGGCGCAGGTGTTGCCGAAGAGCTACAGGAAAAAATATTTATGCCAATGATTACTGGGCATGCCGAAGGCACAGGTCTTGGTTTATCTATTGCACAATCGCTTGTACATCAACACGATGGCTTAATTGAATTTACCAGTGAATCTGGGGAAACAATTTTCACAATTTTAATACCCATAAATATGCATAACGAAACATCTAAAGAGGCAGGTAAATGACCACGCCAACAACATCGCACTCACACATTTGGATTATTGATGACGACGACTCTATTCGCTGGGTTTTACAAAAGGCCCTTGAAAACGCCGACTTTTCTGTCACTAGTTTTGATAATGCTAATACTATTTTAGATAAACTAAAATCTGAATCACCTGATGCCATCATTACGGATGTGCGCATGCCAGGCATTGACGGCTTGCAATTACTCTCACATCTCTCAGAAGATCATCCGGATTTACCCGTCATTATAATGACCGCGCACACTGATTTGGACAGTGCTGTTTCAGCTTATAAAGGTGGCGCTTTTGAATACTTGCCAAAACCTTTTGACATTGATGATGCCGTAAATGTTACACAACGTGCCTGTAATAAAAATCGCAGCAATGAAAACAATTTTATTTTAGAAAATGATGGCTCTGAAATTATTGGCGCAGCGCCTGCCATGCAAGAAGTATTTCGCACCATTGGTCGATTATCAAAATCTGTTATCAGCGTTTTAATTACCGGCGAATCTGGCACTGGAAAAGAGTTAGTTGCCTTATCGCTGCATAAACACAGCCCGCGCGCGACGCAGGAATTCATCGCATTAAATACTGCTGCCATTCCTAAAGAATTATTAGAGTCCGAATTATTTGGTCACGAAAAAGGCGCATTCACCGGCGCGCAGGCATTACGCAAAGGACGCTTTGAACAGGCGGATGGTGGCACATTGTTTTTAGATGAAATCGGAGACATGCCCGCTGAGTTGCAAACGCGTTTGTTGCGTGTCCTGGCAGACGGCGTTTTTTATCGTGTTGGCGGGCACACACCAATTAAAGTCAACGTGCGTGTTATCGCCGCCACCCATCAAAATCTTGAAGAGCATGTTAAAAAAGGCTTGTTCCGCGAAGATTTATTTCATCGCTTAAATGTTATTCGTATTCAGTTACCTGCCTTGCGTGAACGTAAAGAAGACATTCCTGCATTATTAAGATTATTTTTGCAACGTGCCACAAAAGAACTTGCTACAGAAAAAGATGATGCTGAAGTAAAAACCATCGACCATGAAACCATGGCCTACCTTTCATCACTTCACTGGTCGGGCAATGTCAGACAGCTTGAAAATACCTGCCACTGGTTAGCGGTTATGACTTCTGGACAAACCGTTCACCTTTCAGATTTGCCAGCAGAATTATTGTCAGACAATCAAACTGATAACAATGAAAAAAATAATAACTGGGAAAAATTACTGGCAAACAACGTGCAGCGACTGCTTTTATCAGGCGAAACAGAAATTGCCTCAGCCGTTATTTCAGAAGTAGAAGAAATATTAATTAGAGCCGCACTACAAAAAACCAACGGCAGAAAAAATGATGCGGCAAAATTATTAGGGTGGGGGCGAAATACACTAACGCGGAAAATTAAAGACTTTGGACTTTGAGTTATCCGCGCGCAGCTATTTGTTAGCTGTTTTTATATTCTAACCCAATGCCCTCAGCAATTAATGATTCAATCATGTCGCCAAGTTCTATTGGGCACTTATAGCGAGTAATTGAGTTCTGTAGTGCTAACGTTTTAAGATCATTTTGTGTTTCTCGAATAATATTTTTTATCTCAGAATACGGTTTAACATTTTTATTAGCAAAACGAATATGTTTTGATTGGACTCGTTGTCGACCAATTGCTCCCGTTATTTTGTTTTCACAGCTGCATTTTGCACAATCATTTACCAACCCGCAGCTATTAGCAGTAAAACTGACTACTTTTTTTCTTGCTCTCGATAGTTGTTTTCTAAAATTATCTTTTGTTATAGATAAAATATCACTGGCTTCCTGATGTTCTAGCTCGTATATATCTCCAAGAATGTAAGCTATTCGATGAGATGGATTTAAACAAAGAAGCATTGCAATAGTACATGAAATGCGCAATTCATTAAGTATAATGGAGTATTCAGGTAGATTTTTTAAATCTAAAGGATCTTGCAAATCATTTTCCAGGTCAGCTTTATAAACATCAAATGTTAATCGGGGGTACTTGCTGAGTATTTTCTTTTCAGATATTAAGTAATTAGATGCAACTCGATAAGTCCATGTTTTAAATTGACTTTGAAATTTAAACGTTGATAATTTGGTAATGATTTTTATTAAAATTTCTTGAGTGGCATCTTTTGCATCATCCGGGTTTGCTAACATTCTCAAAGCTAAATAATATATATCATCTTGTACAGAGGTTATCACACCCTCTAAAGCTGATTTATCACCATCAATAGCTTGACGGACTAGTTTTTCTAAATTCATATATTCTCCAAGCATGTAGTATTGCCCTCCTTAGAGGGCAATACTTTTAACGTTACTCTACCAACGAACGAATAACTTCAAATTCTTCTGCAAGCCCTTTACAACCCGCTTCAAATTCTTCATCAGCTTGCCCAGGAGCTTGAATATGAGTGAAAACAAATAAACTGCCTCCTAGATTATCGCTGGCGACTCGGTGAGGCCCTCCCCACATCATTTCCTTGCTTGGTCCTGCTGACATATCGATAGTGCCTGTTTCAGCGTTACTTTTAATTTTAAAAAACAACTCCTGACCTTCTGTGGTGGTTAAAATGTAATCATCTTGACGTTTCTCGATTGAGGCACAAAACTTTGTTGCCCATTTAGGTAGATTTTCTTCTTTGCTTAGCAAATTGAATAATGCTTCTGGAGATGCCTTATATTGACCAACGGCAGTATGTACTTTCATTTTTTCATCCTCATAGTATGTAAATTGTGTCTGTTTATTTTGACTCTTAATTAGACACATACAACTATTAAGGTGTGACACAAACAGTTAATTTTATATGCAGCAGCAGTGATGCAGTAGCTACAATTTACTGACAGCTTTCGAACCCAGATTTAAATTTAACAGAAATTTCAAATCTAATTGAATAATTTTTTTATTATAAAAAAATCAAAAACAGCGAGAGACTTATTCTTAACTTTAAGGGCACCTTTATTAATTGCTGGAGAATAAACCACTAGAGAGCTTTGCACGAAGCATCTTTCCCGCCATAGCGGTGTTGCCTACATGGATGTAGGTAAGGTGCGCTAGCATATGCCCATGGATGGGAGGTAGTAGGGTAATGCAGGAGCAATTACCGAGGAGCGGAAGCTTTAAAAATGCCTAAAAAGTACGGGGTCACGTAGTGATAAACTACGTGTAAGCTGCGTTTTTTTAGTCATTTTTGCCTTGCTATGGCGAAAAATCTACATCGTGCAAAGCTCTCCACTAGACGAAAAATATAAGGATCACGCTTTAGCTGGAGATTGGGAAGACCATAGTGATTGCCATATAAAGCCTGATTTGGTATTGATTTATCGAAAGCCAAATAAAAAAATATTGCAGCTTGCTGCGGATTGATTCTCACTGTGAGCCAGGTTTATAGTTGCTGTAAAACTAAGCATGCTTCCCTGCCCAATTATTTTTTTAGCACAATTTCAATCGCCCTAGCCGCCGCCACAAACCCAAACGTACTAGTCACCATAACCGACGAACCATAGCCATAACTACAGTCCAGCGATAATTTTGCCACGCCCGGTTTCTGGTAACCAACCTTTCCATCCTTATCAGGATAACGTTGCTGCTCGGTAGAATACACACAAGGCACTCCAAAACTACGTTTAAGATTGCGTGAGAAATTATGCACTTGTCGAAGCGCTAAACGCACAGCGGAAGCGAGTGGATCATTCCATGTGCGTGATAAGTCTTTTACTTCAATTTTCGTTGGATCAGTCAAACCACCTGCACCACCTGTCGCAATGATTTTTATTTTATGTTTTTTGCAAAAGTGAATCATCAATGATTTGTATTTAATGCGGTCAATTGCGTCAATAACACAGTCAAATTTACTCGTAGATTTTGACGACAATTCTGGCAATAATAATGCCGAAGCATTATCTTCATCAATGTATTGTTCAAAGATGATGCATTCACATTCAGGATTAATATCTAATACACGTTGCTGCATTACCTTTGCTTTCATTTGACCAATGGTTGATTCCATGGCGTGACATTGACGATTGATATTACTGCGTGAAATGTCATCGCCATCAATTAGGGTCAGGTGCTGAACGCCGGTGCGTGCCAGTGCTTCAACCACCCATGAACCAACACCACCCAAACCCACCACACAAATATGGGCGTTCTGAATTTTTTGTAATTCATCTGTTCCGTAAACCCTGGCGAGGGAACCGAATCGTTCTTCGTTCATAAAAGATAGTTAGCAGTTATCAGTTGGCAGTTATTTTAAAGCATTTTCTGATGACTGATGACTGCCAACTGATAACTTTTTTTGAGGTAAAATACCGTTTTTTAAAAAACGTCAATCCACACATGAATCCACCATCAAAAAACACACCTCACCGCATCGGTTTCGTCAGCCTTGGCTGCCCGAAAGCCACGGTTGATTCAGAACATATTCTCACACAGTTGCGCGCTGAGGGTTATGAGATTTCACCCAGTTATGACAATGCGGATTTGGTGGTGGTGAACACTTGTGGTTTTATCGATGCGGCGGTTGAAGAATCATTAGACGCTATCGGTGAAGCTTTAAATGAAAATGGCAAGGTTATTGTCACCGGTTGCCTTGGCGCAAAGGGTGACATTGTGCAGCAAGCGCACCCAAATGTTCTCGCCGTCACCGGCCCTCATGCCACTGATGAAGTGATGCAGGCAATACATAAACACCTGCCGGCTGAACACGATCCTTTTTTTGATTTAGTGCCGCCGCAGGGCATCCGACTTACACCTCGGCATTACGCTTATTTGAAAATTTCAGAAGGCTGTAATCACCGCTGCACGTTTTGCATTATTCCTTCACTGCGCGGTGATTTGGTTAGCCGCCCGGTAAACGATGTTTTGCTGGAAGCCGAGCGATTAGCCGCTTCCGGCGCTAAAGAATTGTTAATCGTTTCGCAAGACACCAGTGCTTACGGTGTCGATGTAAAATATAAAACTGAATTTTATAACGGTCAGCCGGTTAAAACTCGAATGACTGAATTGTGCGAAGCCTTAAGTCAGTTTGGCATTTGGGTGCGCCTGCATTATGTCTACCCCTACCCGCACGTTAACGAAATTATTCCGCTGATGGCTGAGGGAAAAATTCTGCCATATTTAGATATTCCGTTTCAACATGCTAGTCCGAAAATTTTAAAAGCCATGAAACGCCCTGCCTCTGCTGAAAACACCATGGCACGTATAAATCAGTGGCGTGAAATCTGCCCCAACATCACAATTCGCAGTACGTTTATTGCAGGTTTTCCCGGTGAGACCGAAGAAGACTTTCAACAATTACTCGATTTTTTAGACGAAGCCCAACTCGACCGCGTTGGTTGCTTTGCCTACTCTAATGTCGATGGTGCAAAAGCCAATGAACTCGACGGCGCAATACCAGAGGAAGTCAAACAAGAACGTGTCGCACGTTTCATGGAAAAACAGGCAGGCATCAGTGCAGAAAAATTAAAACACAACAGCGGGAAAACTCGTGATGTCATCATCGATGCTATCGACGCCGAAGAAAATACCATCATCGCCCGCACCTCATCCGATGCCCCTGATATTGATGGGCTGGTTTATATTGAAATACCAGAAGATAATCAACATCAGGTTGGTGACATAATACAAGCAACCATAACGGATACTGACGAATACGATATGTGGGCGCACATCGCACACAAGTAATAATGTCCGAGCCCATTACTTTAACCGCAGCTTTCCTACTCGGCTTTTTCAGCACACTGCATTGCATCGGCATGTGCGGCGGCATTATCGGGGCTTTGAGTTTAAGCCTGCCAGCTAAGGTAAAAAACAACAAAATAAAGTTATTTGGATTTGTGCTGTCATATAACATCGGGCGTTTAATCAGTTATAGCATTGCTGGTTTTATTGCCGGCGCCATTGGTACTGGCATCCTACAATCTGCGGGATTTCAACAAGCACATATTGCGTTAAAAATAATTGGCGTGACGATGATGGTCACGATTGGTTTGTACTTAACAGGCTGGTTACCACAACTTGCCAAGGTTGAAAAAATCGGTATTCCACTGTGGAAACAATTAGAGCCGATTGGCAGAAAATTGCTGCCAGTAACATCTATTCCTAAAGCATTAACTTACGGTTTTATCTGGGGTTGGCTACCATGCGGCATGGTTTATTTTGTTCTCATTTGGTCACTTACCGCTGGCAGTGCATTTCAGGGAAGTCTGACGATGTTGGCATTTGGGCTGGGCACCTTGCCAACACTTTTAGCAGCGGGATTTATGGCATCGTGGCTCACACGCTTTGCCCGTTCAACATATGCCAGACAAATTATTGGTTTGCTTATTATTGCGATGGCGATTGGCAGTTTGTTTATTCCAATGCAGCATCACCACTAATGAGCGTAAAGCCTCGTAAGGCGCGACTAGTAGTGGTGACACAAGATAAAAACTTTATTGTAGACCGGCCATAAGGCACGTTGCAGGCAATATATGCCAGAGGCGCTGGCAACGGTAAAACCTTATGCCAACTTACAAAAAACAAACAAATAATCGCTGCTACCCGTTAATTTAAGCTATTTTTTGACATATGTCATAACAGAACAACTGCATATTCCTTATCATGACAACCTAATCAACCCTTTAATTACCTCAAACACGGTCTCAACATCATGGCTAATAAAATCGTCTTTAACAAAGATTTAATTCGCCGCTACGATACATCCGGCCCACGTTACACCTCTTACCCAACAGCCGTTCAGTTCACCACCGATTTTACGAAAGATGATTATGAAAACTGGGCGCATCGCAGCAATGAAGACCCTATTCCCGCCCCCTTATCTTTATATTTACACATTCCCTTTTGCGACACGATTTGTTACTACTGTGGCTGCAGCAAAGTTATCACCAAAGATAAATCAAAAGCTGCGCCTTACATCAAATTACTTAAACAGGAAATAAAATTACAGGGCGCTTTATTTGAAAAAGATAGAGAAGTTTCACAGATACATTGGGGTGGCGGCACACCCACTTTTTTAAGTGATACAAAAATTTATGAAATCATTGAATGCATTCGCGAAAATTTTAATGTACCGGCAAATAATGAAATTGAGTTTGGCATCGAAGTTGACCCGCGCACTGTCGATCAACAGCGCATTAAAAATTTAGCCAATATGGGGTTTAATCGAATCAGTATTGGCGTACAAGATTTTGACGTTGATGTTCAACAAGCCGTCAATCGCGTACAATCAACTGAAGAAATAAAACAACACATCACTAATGCGCGCGCCGAAAATTTCAAATCGATTAATATTGATTTAATGTATGGTCTGCCGAAACAAAGCCACGAAAGTTTTAGTAAAACATTAGACACAACGATTCAATTAAGCCCAGACCGTATTGCTATTTATAATTATGCGCACTTGCCTGAAATGTTTAAACCTCAACGCCGCATTAATGAAAACGAACTACCCAGCGCCGAAGAAAAATTAAACATCCTGCAATTATGCATCAGTAAATTACAAAATTCCGGTTACGTTTATATTGGCATGGATCACTTTGCCAAAGAGTCCGATGATCTGGTGAAAGCTCAACAACACGGCAGCCTGCACCGAAATTTTCAGGGTTATTCAACTCATGCTGATTGCGATATGATTGCCATGGGTATTACTGCGATTGGTCGCATCGGTGAAAACTATAGCCAGAATGTACGCAGCATCGAAGAATATGAAAACTGTTTAAAACAAAACAAAATTCCTGTTTTTCGTGGCATCGAACTTGAAGCCGATGATGTCTTGCGCCGTGAAGTTATTAATGAGTTAATGTGTAACAATGAACTAAATATTAGCAATCTGGAAAAACGCTGGGGCATTAACTTCAAAAACTATTTCAAATCATCACTGGAAAATCTGCAGCAAATGGCTGAAGATGACTTGTTAAAAATAGGAACAAAAAAATTGAGCATCACTTCATCAGGTCGTCTATTAGCACGCGCTATATGCATGCAGTTTGACCGTTATTTACTGGAAAATAATAATAACCGCTTTTCACGTGTCATATAAAACAACTTTCTATTCTTTCATGTTTTTTCCTGGAAATAACCACATAAAAATAACTACATGGACATAACTAATATAAATAAAATCGCGTTTAAAGCACATAGCGAGCTACCACAAACGCTCAATAAACTATTACTCGAGCGGTTTGTAAAATACTTACCAAACGACAACATTAAACGCACACATTTATTTAATAACCGCTACGAAAATATTTATCTCAACGAAAAACATATTCCTGAATTATTATCTGTTATCCGTTGTGCAATAACATTCGCAGAAACCATTCTTGGCATCAAACATCTACGTGCTGGTTACTGGTTTAACCACATGCCTCCCAATGCCATCACAACTTTACACACTCACGATGATGCAGATGAACTTTTATCAGCAGTGTATTACATTGCTGCACCGGAAGACTCTGGAAACTTAATTATTTATGATGATTCAGAAAATGCTATTGATAAAAAAATAACCATCAAAGCAGAAGCTGGTAAATTTATTTTTTTTAAACCCAATGTCCGCCACGAGGTTTCTACAAATAACAGCGATAAACACCGGCTGTCAATTGGTATGAATTTCGGTTTAGAAAAATAACCTGACCAATCCCTGAAAATTAGTACCAAATTTTCCACAGATTGATAACTACCTTTAGGGCACCTTTATTAAAAAACAAAGAAACCTCTGATTAATTAGCTTCCTGTTATTTTGAGCGTTAGCGAAGAATCTTAAATCACTATAATATCCCCCTATGTCAAGCTAGTTGCGGAGAATAAGATTTTTTGGCTTCGCTCAAAATAACATTAATCAGAGGCTCCCAAAGTAACTTAACGCACATGTTTTCATAAACATATCGAATAAATTATAAAGTTATAAAAAAAAAATTATTTTAACTATACTTGCTTATTATTAATGAGTCCGCAGTGTGTCGCAGCAATGGCTAGCAATTCATGTCTCGAGTTACAGGGAAATGGTGCAACTTAGATACAATATAGGTTTATG